>Ga0209416_1001126_pt1 | contig 20389 bp, 34 predicted proteins | sample RifGroF1_FD_184001 | JGI IMG/M metagenome (GOLD analysis project Ga0209416, IMG submission 184001) | Groundwater microbial communities from Rifle, Colorado, USA - Groundwater F1 (SPAdes) (version 2) | ecosystem: Environmental > Aquatic > Deep subsurface > Groundwater | place: Rifle, Colorado...
ACGGACCACGTGAAGACCTAAGCCGTAAAACGCTTCGTGAAATTCTTTCTCTGCGTCCGTCAATTTTGCGCTGCCCTGCTTGATTTCCAGCATGACCACACGACCACCGCCTGCTACTATGCAGTCAGGGAACCCGTCACCATATTTTGACGTATCTTTGACTTTGTAGCCACAATCGCGCAATCCTTGGATTATCTCGTGGTGATTGCCGTCCACTCGTTTTGCATACTTCGTCATATTACCTCCTGCATGTGCGTGTTTCCACGCGTCTTCATTGCCTGTCCATTTGATGATTGTGTCGGGTGCCTCACTTGATATTCCAAGTGAACCATTATATAAATCTGGAATATCAATCCTGTCATCTTCTCCAATCCATAAATCGCCATTATCGTCTTTAATAAATACTTTGTTGGCTTTTTCCATTGCCAGCTCAACCTCCTGATACCAGTTGTATATCTTCAGATATTGCTCGCTGTTGATGGTAAACGTCTGGTTATCCCTAAGCTGTGATTGCATCCAATCGCACATCATTTGTTCGGCTGTTTTCATTCCGGCTCCAACTCACAACGTCGATTAAACTCGTTCGTCGAATATTCGTCAAGCGCGGTTCGGGTCCAGTCGTAGATTTCAGTCACCCCATCGGAATATGCCCTGTTGGGTTTGCGCGTTGCCATGATTCTCAATAGTGCGCTGTGTAATACCGCTACTTGCTCTTTCAGGTATTCATTCTCATCCGTTGTTTTCATAATTTTATTTTCTCGTATCCAATCAATAACATCTTTTCCAAATACAGTTTTCATTGCAACCTCAAAAATATATATTGGAAAATTGTCATCAATCCACCCGTCTTTATAAAGTTTGTCAATATATTTTTCACAATTACTGACTAGCTCACCAATACAAATAGGGTTTTTTAATTTTGGTTTTTTCGCTCTGCGCGCATCTTCTATTTCTTGTCTTTTTCGTAATTCGTCATACAATTCTTGATCTGTAAATTTATTTAACATCTCATCACCTCAATACAATAATACAACTTTCCAGACACAATTTCAATACCCAATATTACGGCATTTAACGGCATTTAACGGCATTCGGTCATATTCGGTCATCCACCCTCAAGGTCGGGCGACCGATTAGCCCACCACTCCGCGCACAATTGGAAGAACACCTCGGGTGGCATAACTTCAAAATCGCACCAGGTGCCAACCTCGATCCGTATTCTCGGACGCGGTGATTTGCTATCCATGACGAAGGTCACATTAACAGGTGTCTCGTGTAGTTTACTCATGTTTCACCGCCCCTGGATTATCATTCAGCCATAGCCCAACCTTGACAAGCAGTTCCTTCCGTGACATGTCACCGAACCCGCGCCGCCCGCGTTTATCAGCGTAGTTCTGCAGCATATTCAGCAACCCGTCGATTATCACCCTGTCATGTGGCTCAAGCTTCTGGTACGTTGCCTCAATCGCCTCGTTCATGTCCTGCTCGTTGTAGCTTGCCATTTCGCCGACTAGCGATGACTTGTCGCGTATCATCTCGCGCTTGAATTTGTAATCAGCATTGTATTTGTCGTTATAGCGTATCATTTTTCACCATCCTTGTTACAAATTGCAACAGATTTTTCGTAATCTTGTATTCTTCCATCGACAAGTTTATTCAAATGATTACATAAATCTTTGCACAATCTAACGTCTGCAAATTCGTGGTCTAAACTAATATAATGTTTACTGAGTCGCAGTTGTAATGTTTTCAAAGTGTGAACATCATCTGCTTCGTTATACATGTTTAATAATCTAATATATTCTTCAAAATACTCTTTCATTCCATCTCTCCAATCTCTAGTGAACGTTGTTTAATATCGTCTAACTTTTCATCAAGCAATGCAATCTGTTTCAGCATCTCGTCACGTTGCAACAGTAGCATCGTCCGCTCTTGTCGCAGGCTTTCGATTTCGTCCAGCATCTCATAAACTAATTTTTTATTTATGATTGTTTCTTTTTTCAATAATTTCCTTGTTTCATCAATCCATTCTTTAGTAAATTTGCTCATCCAATCCTCCGATAATTCCGTTTCAACCCGTCTAGCAGTGCCAGCTTTATCTTCACCCGGTCGCGGTTGCGTTGGGTGTCGGTCTGCTTCCATTCGCGCACAGCTTTCTTGTATTCCAATTCGGCTTGTTGCCGTGCTTGCCAATAAGTCATCTCATACCTCTTTCTCTAAATCGCCAACCCGAAAATATTCAGGTTGCATAATCTGTTTGAATACACCAGTTGAACCCATGGTGTTTTTATCCACCAGAACATCAACAATATTTGAATACCCGTTTTCTATTCTGTCACGTCGTAACAATACCACCAGGTTTGACTTGTCGCTTTTTTCACCGGCACCCCTGACACTGGTTCGATCAACATTTTCAAATGATGTCTGCTTGCCTTCTTTACTCATTTGTGCAACCATCAATACCGGAATGCCTGTCATCTCCGCAAACGTCTTTATCTGCTCCACGTTGTCCGCTTCACGCTGGTAGATATTGGTGCCGAACATTTGTAATTGCCGCTTTGAAGCAGACGCCTTTTCGAGGTAATCCAATACCACTACATCGCATTCATCCTCATTGACTAGCCGCCGTAGTTCTGTAATGGTTCGCTCCATAGTCCAGCCCGGGGTGTGGAGGTAGGATATATACCCTTCCCATTTCAGTAAGCGCGGCTTCACTTCGTCGATCTTTTGTTTCTGCAATGGATTCAACTTACCGCTTTTTATGTCCCTGGGTGTAATCCCTGTATGTCGTGACGTTCTGCGTAGCATCATAAGTTTTCGGTTTAGTTCGTAGTGGACAAATACAACCCTGTTTTTATGTGCTGCCCAATGCTCTGCAATCGACTCCGCATATATGGTTTTTCCGGCACCGTCTGGAGCTGTTACCAATCCTAGCATACCGTCCTCAAGTGGATCTATAATGTTATTCCATGATTGCCACGGCCATGATAAATCGCGTCGTAGACTCTCCGGTGTGTTGGCTATCTTTTCGTAGTCATCAATAATCTTGTTAGTAAGGTCGAACGATTCAGCCCACTTCAAAATAGCATCTTCTTCGCCGGCTCCCATGCGTGCCAGCATTTCAGATAACCAGCGGCGCAATTCTTCCGGTTCGTCCTCTGCCATGCACCGTCGTAATAATTCTTTAGCCAAAACTTCATATTGTACAATTTCAGGATTCATGTTTGCCCTTTCGATATTTCACCACTAGACAATACCACGTTTATTGGTTCTCTAATATATGGCTTTTTTGTTAAAGAACTTTTATATTGATATATTTTATCCACTATTTGTTGTAGTGTTGGAGGCTCATTCTTTTGACCACGAAAATCATTTTTATACCACCAAGATTCAAACCCTTTCAAATCATCTATTGTATATTCAGCTTTTATAAGTATCTTTGCTGTTTTACCAATTTGTCCTGCTTTTAGTTTCATATCCAATTTACACATTCTAGCCAATTCACCAAAATAAATTTTATGTTCGGGAACCTTGTCTTTAAGTATGTCTTTAACTTGTCTTTTGTTGTTACCTGTTTGTGTAACACTTCTGTTACCTATTTTGGTAACAGTGCTGTTACCTGTTTTGGTTACAGTAACCTGTGTAGGTAACACTTCATTTTTATTGAATCTATCCCCTCTTTCAGCATCGGATTCTATACCAATCCATTGTTCGATGTATTTATTAAATCCGTAAGTTGGTATTTGGCCTTTGTCTAATCTCTTATAAATTATCTTTTTTTCAATCAACGATTTCAATGGTTTTAATACATGTTGCCTTTTACTATCCGTTCCCTCTGCCCACTGGCTTAAACTTATAATATCCTCCTTTTTATTCCAGCCATATGTTTTTCTGAATAAAAATAAAACACAGCGAAACTCTGCACCAGATAGCCTTGCTTTGGATAGTGCATCGAATATTGCATTATGAACCCTGGTAAACTCGCCTTGTTCTATTTGAATGTCGTTTCCGTTGGTTGCCATTGTTTCTCCGTGTGTTTTATAAAAAAACCACTTTGGGTTGTGCCCGTGTCCGCAAGTGCTATCCAAGTGTAGCATTACACAGACACACCCTAAAGTGGTCTACTTGGATCATATTACAGCTTGCGGACTGTGTTTGTTATATTTCATATTATACTCCGTTTTTATTGGATGTCAAGAGATTCATGTGATTTCACCCAACCAAATCTTTTGGCAATGCTAAACAGCGTCGCAATCGTTACCGCGCTGCCTTCGCTGCCTTTGTCGTGGAATGATTTCCACTTTCGCTCCACTTCGCCCTGCTTACCGTCCGCCCAACTTTCAGCTAGATTATAACCAGCGTCGCCAAATTCTGAATGAATACCCATTAGCACTTGAACCCATTCATCGTATGCAATGCCCCAGGGTGGTATCAACCGCAAGGCGTCTTGTACCTCTTTTTGAGAAGCCGGTGCCAGATAGTTTTTTCTAACCGTCAACCGTCGCTCATTGTCCCCACTGTCTTTATAATTCTGGATTATTTTCTTTATAACATCAACTGGTAGCACCTGATTGATCTTGTAAAACTCACACCCCTGGGAACCATAGAAAAATCGTACAGCATCTTTACATTGTCTATCAGCGGTACCAAATAGCCACAATAAAGCACTGGCAGCCATTGTATAATTCTTGGCCTGCATAATTGGTTGATCTAATAAAAATATTACCCGTGACCTCGGTTCCTCTGGTTTGTGACTTATGGTTGTGTACAGGAATGACGCATACTTGGCTATAAACTTATCCCTTGATAATTGCTCAAGTGAGCTGCTTTTATCGCCGGTGTCGAAATCCAGTCCAATGTGTTGACCACAAATATAATTCTCGGATGTTCTCCAATTATTCTTGTGTTGGGTTGTAATGGATCTACCCAGGTAGATGGCAGCCATGATATTTTTTTGCTCAAGCTCAAAGTTTACGAATGACGCGTTAAACTTTGACCACAAATCAGACCCATGGGGAATCTTCTTATCTAGCTTAAAACTCGATACCGCTATTTTGTATATCATGTCTTTTTCCTTTTACACATATCAGGAGTGACTAACCCGTGCCATTGCATGTGGTGAAAATTACAAAGATAACCGGTAGGCCAATCATCTGCACGATCACCAAATAAATATCTTGGTGCAAAATGATGTAACGCTGCCCCTAATTCTCCACAAACTACACAAGCATTTTCCAAACTACGATAATCATTGATTACTTTTATATCATCAATTTCAATACCTACCGCTTTTATTTTTTCATGCTTGATATAAATTGCAGATCCATTAGCATTATCTTTGCAAAATCTACACATCCAATAAACTTGAGAGGTGCCAGAATTTGTTATATTTCTAACCAACTCAAAAACACCAGCATTATTACATTTTTTACATATGCCTTGTTTTCGTCTGTAGTTCATCTAAAAAAATCCAAACCTTTTTTTCTTCTTTTCTTTTACCGGTTCATCGCTTTCAAACTTCTGGCAGATGATAAAAACAGCCTGCCTGGTAAGCCTGTACCTATCTCCTATCGCCTGGTATGTTAGCCCCTGCTTGCGTAGTGCCACAATCTCACTATCCCGTTTGTACTTTGCCTTGTAATTCGATACTATTTGTTCTAATTTGTTCATGGTGATACCTCCAATTACTATATTAGCACAACTATTCTATTATGTCAATACCTTTGCTTACACGTTTTGTAAGTTGGTATAATATTCGTAAAGAAAGTGCTTGACATCCATCCCAAATTGTGTATAATGGATATAACGATAACAAAGGAGATTGAGATGAAACAAATCACAGCGAAATATCATAACAGCATTGTCCAGGTGGACAGTATCAGCCACATGCCAGGGCGCGTAAACGTACACACTATCGACGGCACCCGGCCATTCAGTCGCTACTTCTGGGGCGCAGGTGTATCACCCGACGACGGTGGTACGGTGTTCCTTGACAGCCTGACAGACATCAGGGTCGAATGGCTGCCCGAAGCTGACCCGTTCGAACCGACTGACCCGCCTATGCCAGAACCGGAATATAGCCCGGCGTTGGAGTGGGACATGATGACGGCTTCGATGCGAAGGGGGGAATGATGGATAGTGATAATTGGCACACCTTATTGATTCTTCCCAAGAAAAGCGGATATTACAAAGTAAAGTATTTTGTAAGAGACGCGGGGGGCATGTGTACTGAAAGTTTTTATTATGATGAAAAAGAAGGTTGGGATATTCCAACAAAATATACTGTATCTCTTTGGAAAAAAGAAAGCGAGGAGTGATGGAATACACAAGAATAATGGTTGAAAACAGGCTATACAACAAACAGATTGTATCAAGCGAATATCAGAAGATCATTAATAAAATGTTTGGTAGTGGCGAAGGAAAACCACGAATATTTAATTATCCAGTTGAAAAAACAGACATTGAGGCGATGACGGTAGCAGCTTATCATTTGGGTAAACTTGAAATGACAAATATGCTTATTGACAGACAGGACGGTAACCAATGACCCTGCTACAAATCCTATTCGGTGGCGTGGCGATCATAACGGTGCTGACAATAATCAGCGTAATTGGATATTTACGGAGGATGAAATGAGCACACTTGATGACGATATTGCTAGAGGTTGCTTAGAAAATGGCGAACCTATTGAAGCAAAGTGGGGCAGCGGGTGGTGGTCTAGAACCAACGAACAAGAGCCAGAACCGGAATTTTATCAGATGCCATGTCCTAATTGTGGGTGTGAGAATTCTCACAGGTATGGTTACCCTAATGATCCAAATGGAGAACTGGTTCATTGTGAGAATTGCAAAATAGACATAATAACCGGAACAATGGATGATAAAGAAGCATTTTAGGAGGATAAAATGAGAGAACCTATCAGAGATAAACTATTAACAGAAATGACAAAAAAAGACTTTGAAAATCTTCCAACTAAAGACTGGCAAGAGGACATCGGAAAATTTGATGCACTTGTGATAATTCCAGGAAAATACAACGAATTGCATGATAGTGGTTTTCGATTGATTACCTATGTTTTTTGTAAAGAACACTATCCAATTTGTAAATCATCTGGATGGAGCGATGTTTTACATCTAAACGGCATTGGTGGTTATGGTGGATACAAAAAAGACTTAGATAATATTCTTAAAACAAGACTAGCCCCAATTGTTGATTGGAATATGGACTGCTTGCCAAAATCAGGATATATGAGATTATGGTGCAGCTATGACCTAACAAACGAAACTGATATGTCATCATTCGATGTAATAGCCAATATAGACGACAGGAGGATGAAATGAACGTGTTGAAGATCATGGTGGATGAATTACCATATAGTTGTGATATATGCTGGTTCTTAGGCTTTTCAAATAACGATTGCTTTAGAGTTGAAAATTATTTTTGTGAAGGAAACAATACAATTGATAGTAATAAAATTACTAATCCATATCAAGGACGACCACAATGGTGTCCGCTTGTTGTTGAGGTTCCTGAAGTGTGCGAGTACGTTGGTAAATATGGAGGTTATGACAAACACGGAGACATGATATTCTTCTCAAGAAAGACCGGGTGTAGTCACGAACATTATCAAAAGATTATTGTGCCAGATTATCAATTCTGCCCCAACTGCGGCAAGCCTATCAAATACATCGAATCCGAATAATTAGAACATTTGTGTCTATTATTGTGATGTGGAATCTGCTATTATGGATACAAGAACGAACAACAAACAGGAGATTGAGATGGGAAACGACAGATTGATTGAATGGGCAAACGCTAAAGTAGAAGAACACATTGACACAATAAAATTCTATATCGCTGAAGGTATCGAAAAAGAAACCGCCATTGAAATGGTATTCTCACATTCAGCATTATCAAAACAACTGAAGGATAAGATCGTTCAGAGTATCGAATAAAATTACCAGCCACGCCGGTGGCTTCGTAACCGGCAAGGAGAACCAATGCCACTAGAAATCATAATCATGTTAGTGTTCGGAACCACCGCCATAATGGCGAAATTAGCAGATATGTTAGCGAAGGAGTAGAGATGGAAAGCAATCAATTAGCAGTTTATCAGAATTTCGACAATATCAGCAAGGCAGCCCAAGCGCTGCAAAAATCCGGTTATTTCAAGGATGTTACAAGTGAAGCCCAAGCAATAGTCAAAGTGATGGCCGGTGCTGAATTAGGACTACCACCGTTCGCAAGCATGGCAGGTATTCATATTATCAATGGTAAGCCTGCCCTCGGCTCCAATGTGGTAGCAACCCTGGTAAAGAATGACCCACGCTACGACTACAGGATTGATGAATGTAATAATAAAATTTGTGCAATAAATTGGTTTGAAGATGGCAAATTGGTTGGTGTTTCAACATTCACTATGGAAGAAGCAAACGCCGCGGGTATTACTGGTAAGCCAACGTGGAAAGCCTACCCTTCCGACATGTTGTTCGCACGAGCAATCACACGCGGAGCGCGACGGTTCGCCCCTGGTATCTTTGGTGGATCTCCAATCTACACCCCTGAAGAATTAGGCGCAGAGGTTGACGAAGAAGGTTACATTGACACAACACACCGGATTACAGTAGAAAAGCCAGAAATCAAAATCTTTGTTGACGAACCCGAATCCATGGTAGACGCCGCCGTTGAATTAGGCGGGCACGTGAAAGATGAGCAACCAAAGCAATACAATGGAAAAGTTGTTCACATCCACTTGCATGATTATCCGCAAGCATGGAGCAAGGTTGTATCTACTTTTGTACCAAAGAAAATCGAGAATACGCCGCACCTTGACGGGATATTGCAGAAATTGGCGCTATCGTTTGACACACCAGTTGATGACGTAATTGCAAGCGTAAATGATTACCTGAAGGAAAAATAATCATATACGGGATGCGCATGTTTACGCATAGAGAGGATTGATGAAATGAACATAAAAATAGCAGAATACAAACTAATGAGCCTCACAGACTTTATAGATATGATAAACAACTTTGCAAACACAAGTGGTTATAGCAGAAATGATATTATTCTAACTCTTGGTGATTGGAATATGCCATTGCCGCTTGAGGCACATGATGATAAAGGTTTTATTGTACTTGAATATAAGGGATATTCAGTAAGGATCAATCCGAATTCTATTTTTTCTGTACAGGTTGACAGAAATCGAATTGAGATCAAATTTTAGGAAGATTGCGAAAGGATAACCCATGCAATACCGCTGCACCCACGCCCGAATATTATTTACCCCTGATTATCAGGAACATTGTGTCAAAATTGGTACACCACAATGTAACGGCTGCAAGCTGGTAGAATTACGCACAACCCAAACCAGCGCAAAGCAGATGATTGAAGACGAACGACACGCGACAAAAGCGTATGATTTTGCTTCAGGGAGAATGGTGACAACATGGTAAGGGAGAAAAAATGAACAAGTGTAAATTGTGTGGAAGTAATCCAATAACCGTTTATCGTTATGAAGGATCTCATAAAAGAAATCCTGGGACAGGCTGCACAAATGAGCATTGTCCGATGTATGAAACTGAATTATCTGAAGATGAATGGGAAAAATTGAACTCTGTAATATCAAAAAAATCAGATGCTATAATTCAGATTATCAAGGGATTAAAAAGAGAGGACGGGTGGAAAATTGTTTTAGTGGGTAGCGGAGAAACTTATACATTGCCAAAATATGCGTTTGAATGGGAAGCAAAGCAGGACGCTAGAATAATGTCTTGTATTATGGGTAGTTTACCTATTATTCACTACGAAGAAAGCATTGTTATGAACGAGGCGACAACATGGTAAACCTTTGGCACGCAATCAGACAGACTGACCGGATAGCACAACTGGAGCAGGAGCGCGATTACCTGGACGCGAGGCTGGCAGACTTTGAGCGGGCAGCTATAATGTTTGCACAATTCAAGGCACCTGACCACATGTGCCGGCTGCGATTTATTCACCTGTTGAATTTTGGGAAGTGGAGGCAGAGATGAACGAAGAATTGAAACCCTGTCCGTTTTGTGGAAGGTCAGATAGTTTGTATTCACTGCCACAGTCAGTAACCATTCCGGTAGGTGGAGGACGTATTTTGAATGATTGGGCTGTTGGTTGTAAACAATGTAGTTTCAGTATAAAAAGAATGACATATCGCAAAGATAACGCTATTGAAACGTGGAATACCAGACCCATCGAAGACACCCTCACCGCTACTATAGCACAGAAGGATGCGGAGATTGAGCTGCTACAAACAAACCGCAGACTTCTTAATCGCGACAATGGGAAATTGAATGCGAAGATTGCGAGGTTGAGGGGGGCTTTGAAGGATATTAGAGAGTACAGATATTGGCATCTTACAGAAACTGAAGATCGGTCTAAAGCAGAAGCAAATTATGACGCTATTGTAAATATGGCAAAAAGGGCATTAGAGGTGAATGATGAATACAATAATTACAAACAAACAGGGTAAAAAAACAGAATATAAGGATAACGAAATTGTTGGAAGAATTAGTAGGGCAAATGGTAAATCACAAGTACGAATAAAATGTCCTTATTGTGGAACGTTGGTTTGGGCGTACGCTTTTTCCTTTGGTGGTTGCGGTAAAAAATGTCCCAAATGTGGAGCTATTCATTCTCGATTGTTGGGATCAATAAGAGAGGTAAATGATGATAATTGAAATAGGTGTTGAATTTTGTTCTGCTGCATTAGTGTTTATGAACGTTTTCTTTTGGCTTGGTGTTGTATGTGGAAAAAGATGGGAACACCAATACAATGAAATTAGCATGTATAAGGAGAAATGATGACACCCTTCTGGATTGGCTTCGTCTGGTTTGTTATCGGCATGTTTGTTGGCGCTAATGTCGGAATGTTTGTAGTATCATTATGCGTAGCAGCTAACAACGGCGATAAGATGTTTGTTGAGAGAGGTGAATGAAAAAATAGCGGTTCTAAGCGATTTTACAATAAAGGATTAGTAAATTATCTTGACAACATAGAATAAATGTGCTATTATATTTATGCCAAGATAGTTGCATAATTAACATAATAATATCCGTTTGTTACACGACTATCTTGGCAGATTGTTAATTCGTAGCAGACGGATATTATTTTTAAGAGGTCATTATGTTGCTTAGAAAACTTTGTAAAAATTGTGGAAACGCATACAAGTCCAAATTTGATTCTCAAATATTTTGTAGTAATATATGTAAACAACTTTATTTAAGAAAAAAAGCATTGCAAAAAGTTTGTGTTATATGTGGAACTAAATTCAATAAAAAGACACAAAATCAAAAATGGTGTAGTATTGAATGTAAAAATATTTATAATGTAGAAAATAATAAAGTCGGAGAATTTATTATATTAAATCGAGATAATTTTACTTGTATTTATTGTGGAAGATCGCCAGCAGAAGACGCCATAAAATTACACATAGACCATGTCGTACCAATAAGCAAAGGAGGAAAAAGTAATGCATCAAATTTAGTTACAAGTTGTCAGAGTTGTAACTTAGAAAAATCTGATAAAATTATTAATTCTGAAAAAATACTTGAAGAAATAAAACTAAGAAATAAAAATAATAATATATCAAATGAACAATTATTCAAAATTAGGGAGACTAAACGCAGAATAGATAATCTATTCACAAACATAAACAAAACGCCGCAAAAGCCAGTAAATCGCTGTTAGACGAATAAAAAACGAGCTTATTGTAGCATTCTTCTACATCCCACAATTTAATCACCACCGCTGAATAAATTGTACACAAATCACAAACGTGTTCCGTGATAACCTACACAGAACACGAAGGAATAATGTGGGAGTTTCACACCTTTTCCTTTTCAGAGTGAATAAACGAAAACAAATTTCCTTGATAAACGGAAATTACCATTATGCACTTTGGACGGGTTCTATTGTACAGTTTGGCAATCTGGTTGCATTATATTATCAATTATGATAAGTTACCTTCTTACAGACAGGATAAAAATACTATGTAATCGTTCCGAAAATAAGACGGGTTCGCTGTCCTATACAGTTTTGTATAGTTTGTACATTCGTTTTAACGCATAAGTGTTATTTAATGGATATTAAAAACACCAATACCTATTCAGATAATAACAATTATAAATAATACTTATGGCTTTGTGTTATGGAGATACCCATTATAGACATAATATGTAGTGTTGGGTTTACAGATAGCACAACACTATAAGATTATCCTATATAAAACAAAATCAGCCCCGAACCACTACTGGATGAACCCAGGTCATAACGCGGTATCAGGACTGATTTTACGCATACCCTTTCGGGTAGCACTCAACCACCGAAGCGATTGAGGGGGTAGGTGTGTCAGGATTTGGCCTTTGACGACTTTTTCACCTGATTTGTATGCTTGTCGTAGCAACCCGATACCCACTACATTTCTATCATACACAAGTCACTGTATCGTAGTTTCCGGTACGTTCCTACCGTACTGCACACCAACACATCCTACGTCTCATTCGAGGTGTCAGACGTTCAAGAATATTATAGCATACTTGTCAATAGATTAATTGCAACCGCCCCCGATGTTCTGGGAGCGGCGCAAATAAAAATAATAATTATCAACACTACCTAACCTTTTACGGCTTAACACTAACTTGACAATGGAAGTCTGTGTTATTTATTTACTGGGGTTAGGCGCTATACGCCGTGCTGTCCATCTAAAATTATTATAGCATAGTTGTCAATAGGTTTAACCCAGAACGCCCGGGTTTTACGCCGAGCGTTCTTTCGGAGAGGAGATGAGAGGATGATAGCCTAATACCAGCATTCCTGAATTGATACGGTTGGTTGGTAGTCTTCGTAACCAATTGTCATCCATGCAGAACCAAGCGGTGACGGCGGTAGATTCTTTTGATGTTCCCAGTTCGTCCATTCGTCCGAGTTGTAATGGTTCTTGTAACCTGGTGTTCTGACATGATATTGCAACTTCCTGACTACCCTGTTTTCACGGTTCAAGTATATTTGTGGAATCGGCATGACATACGCCTGATGATTATGCCCGTTATGAACCACATCAGCATCGACGTAAACCGCCTGTCTATTGGTCTGAATTGCCCCACGCGTAACGGGTGAATTACCACCAGCCCCATGGTTATAATAATATACGATGCTGCCCTTAGGTGCCGGCTTCTTTTTGTTTTCAATATTACGTTGTAGCATGAACCGCACGAAGCCGTCATATCCACCTGTTTGTATTCTATGGACCTGATTTTGGGATAGCAGAAAAGCTAATCTATCAAGCAAATCTGTACCAGCGTTCTTACGGGTGGATAGTTCGTGGTTGCCATAACCAAGATATATGATACGGTCTGAATACGGCTTAAAAAATTCGTAGGCGTCTTCTACAATCGCATCGTAATATCTATCGGTTGCGTATTCAGGCCTGATTTCATCATAGCTTTTGCGTGGATCAAATCTACCCTGCATAGCGTCTAATAAATCACCACAAATCAAAATACCAGCGTCATCTTTTATAGTTTCCTTTAAATCTTGTTCTAATCGTTTTCTATCGCAAAACACACTGTCATAATGTATATCTGACATCATAAAAAACTTTTGTTTATATCCGGCATAAGCGTCCGGTAGTTCACACACAATTACAGACCCCAATTTCTTTGTTGTGAAATTCATCATGCTCCCTATTCTATGCTTCGTAAGTTAGGTTAATGCTAATTATTAGTTATTCCATGTATCTAACGCCATAATACACAACAGCCGACCAGCCGCGTTCGTCACGAACCCAGACTGATACCGGATTGAAAGACTTGATTTCCAATACCTTGACCACTTCCCCGGGGTAACGGGTTGCAATTTCTTTGATTGCCGTGCTAGGCGTAGTTCTGACAAAGACGTTTTTTATAACCTTGAGTTTAGGTAATATAACCTCTGTTGTAGGTAGTTCTGGTGTTGGAATGATTTCACTGCCACTGAAAACCTTTAATTCATCAAGCGTGCCAGGGAAGTAATTCATATCAAGGTTAAGACTTTCAGCACCGAACGCGATACCGTCACCTTTGCTGGAATATTGCCAGAACGTCCACTTATCCCACGGGGTCAACCTTGCAAGATTGTATTCCATGTATTCCTGTGTAGAATACGAAGCAATCCACAATGGATAATTTTTCCATACGTCCGCTTGTGTACCGTAAGATTCCCAGAAAAACGCCCCTGTGTAGATTATTGGTTTCTTACCTGATAACCGCTCCATTTCAATGACATAATTCCAAAGCATATCATAAGCGTTGGCTGGTGGTGGATTCCAGTATTCAAAGTCAATGACGGGTGGTAATTCACCAGGGTCATTCTGAATAACAGACCATGCGTATTGTGCTTGTTCCTTTGGCGATACTTCCCAATCTAAAAAGTGGTAAGCTCCACGTAATAAACCAGCCGCCTTTGCTGTTTTCCAGTTGTATAGAATATCCTCATCTGTCCATAATCTCTGACTGGATTTTATAAATACAAACTTTGCCCCCATTGCAACCGACTTTGTGAAGTCCATTTGTTGCGCTGTACTATTGTCATCCTGCCAGCGTGATACATCTAGTCCAAGTGTATAGGTCATTGGCTCCTCCTCTGCAACTACAAACTCATTCATAACAAGTGGTAGATAGACCGTGTTGGTCATTTCATCAACTCCAATAATCTGCTAAACTGGAATACAATCTCCTGCCACAGGTTGCGCCCGTTGCGGTATTGCGGCTGGATAGGCTCAAACTTTACAGGATTACTTGACAGTTCAATCGAACTATCTGGAATTACCGGATTGTTAATGGGTTCAGGTTCTGGATATAACACGGGATATGCAAATACTTGTGGATTACAAATATCAGCGTATTCTATATTGCTCGGGTCACATGAATTGAATACCGGATAGCCTATGATTGGCGCTGGATAACCAACGTCCACGGGATAGGTATCTTCGCCCTGTACAATCTCCAATCCTGCCATTAGCAGTATCACAACAACACCGATAAATACCATCAACAGTTTTAGCTTCATTTCTCCTCCATACTACAATCTACCTTGTAAGCATCCGTGACCAGGTATAATTGACAAAACTTGAATCTGTGTAACTAAATTTCATACGAAAACAATCCCGTTATCAATTTTCTACCGCTTGCCGTCCAGCTTGCGGTTGTTGTCGTAACGCCCTTGATAAAAATAACTGATGTTGCCGCACTTGCTATTTGAAACGTTGACGCCGTTGTGACTTGAGTTCCATTATCAATTGCAAGGGCTGATGTGATGTAAACCGAATAACTCATAGTAGCGGCGGCTATTGGTAATAATGCGTTAAACGATGTTGAATCTGATGTACCATCTAAGCGCAAATGTACGGTGCATAAATTACCAACAACACAATACTTACCAGCGGCTAATGTCGTTGCAGAAAAGCCAGTCGGTGTCGGTGTGTAGGCTGTCCAGATACCGCCTGTTTGTATTGTTGCCAGTGCGTTTATCTTATATTCCAGCTCGTTGATGGTTTTCATCAATTGGATAGGGTCTAGTTGTCCGCTCATACCTGCTCATCTCCTACAATAAACGCCGTAACGGTATCAACCGTGTTGTCACCATTTTTAGAATAGTTTATTTCATATCCATTGATTCTACAGTCGAAAGTATAACCAAGATACGTAGACAAAACGCGGTCCCCGTAATTCCAATCACGCCCGTACTTTAACCCCTTCGTTTGTGCTATCTGTCCGGTAAGTGTTATTTTGCCTTTATTCTTGTTCAGCAATTCCCGCGCCTCGTTATTTAATCCGGCTTCGGTTGTTACCTGAAAGTTTTGCGAAACAACTTCGCGCCGTGACCATACACTATCATTGATAGCATCACTGGTTGCAGTCCCCACTAATCGCGCCGTCCCTTCACCCTTGCCACCTATATAAGCTGCCGTTTTCTCGTTGGTGTAATCGAATGACAATGCCGGATAAACCAGTGTGTTTGCTTCCACGGATAATGTGATTGACTCCCTCAAGTCATTACCGCGCTGATTAGTAAATGTTTTGAATGTGAACGGTAAAGCCCCGTCATAGACAACATCGAACGTTACCCATGTCCCTTCGTTGCGCGATTGATCTACAAGCGCCTGAACGGTGGATAACACCTGTTGTCTCGAGAATGCCTTAGTAACAGTACCACCAGCCCCGTCATCACCGTCAATGGTGAAATAAGTCGCTGCCAGATTGCGGGATGTATCTACCGCGTCACTAACAAAGTTTTCATCAATAATCTCTTTTATCACATCACACGCAACGCCCGACTTAGTAGCCTGTGACGAATCAGCGTCATACTCTACTTCGCGCCCGTCAAGGATGTAATTGCTATCAAGGGCGTACAGGTATATCATATCCTTGCCTTCACTGTCACGGTAGAAGTCCCAACGTCTTAGAAAGTAACCCGTTTCACCGTCCAGTGTAATCGAACCGTCCCCATTATCGCGCCAAATCTCGACAATCATATCCTTGCTGAAATCGTTCGGTGTCAGCGTTTGCGGTATCACAATCTCACAAGGCATGATTGCCCTGTCAAATCTTCCAGCCCGTAAGCTGTTGAACTGTGTCAGGCGTTTTATTTCAAGCCCATTATCTGTTTTGATAACTACCTGATATTTACTCATATTGAGCCGCGTCCAATCCGTGCAAGCGTGTTTTGTACTTTAGCACTCCTCCAGAGCTTGCATCTGTACCCGTCATAAATACGGCGATTTTGTTATCACCAGGTATAAGTGGAAAGTCCAGATTACTGCCCTTCACTAAGTAGCCTTTTACGTTGCCCCTGAAATTTGACGTCATAGTCAGCTTATCAGGACGTAAGTCAAGCGTTACAACTTCGCCTGAAAGTAGAGTGAGGCTGTTGAAAAAGAACGCTTTGCCTGTGTTGTAATTGCGAACCTGTTGAACTTGTCCGATACCTGTAAAGTCTAGCACCGGGTAGGATGTGGCTGATGGATTATTGACGGTTGTCACACCTGCTACTGTTGCAGTGCCTGATGTAGTATATCCAAGATATATATTATCTTGATGGTCTAAAAACAATGAGTAAACCTGAGCTGATCCCGGTAAATTTATATCTAAGGGTGTATAAATTCCGCTTCCAATATATATTGCAACCTTATCCGATAGCACAACATCGCCTGCACCTGTAAAAGTACCACCAAGATAAATTCTGTTATTTATAAATGCTAAATCTTGTGCGTGACCACCGATTAATCCAGATCCCAAAGCAATAAATTTGCTACCATTCCATTTAGTTATTCCAGCAACGGTAACACCACCAGCGCTTGTAAATGAGCCAGATAAATAAACATTGTTTGAATCATCAAAGCAAATTGAATAACAAACATCGTTTAATCCAGTACTAAGACTTGATAAACTTGAACCATTCCACTTAACAATATAATCTCCATTTGCATCACCAGCGTTTGTAAAATCTCCGGCAATATAAACATTATCATTATTATCTATTTTTACTTTAATAACATTGCCCGTTACTGCACCAGCCCCAACACTACTCCAGGTCGTGCCATTCCACATAGCTATTTTTCCTGTATCAGCAACCCCACCGGCGCTTGTAAAGCTACCACCAGCATATACATTTCCAGAACTATCAATATCAATTGAATAAACTGCCGCGACGGCAGCAAGCCCAGTTCCTAAAGATGATACACTAGAACCGTCCCATTTAACCATTAGGTCGCCATTTGCATCCCCTAAATTAGTGAAATTACCACCAATATATAAATTTCCGGCTGCGTCAAATTTTAATGCTCTTACTATTCCATTAATACCAGCGATAACACTAACCCAAGCGGTTCCACTCCATTTTGCCAAATAATCAGCATCAGCATCACCACCAGCATTTGTAAACTCACCACCGATATATATTACTTTTGTTATTGGATGTTGTGCTATTGCATGAACATGAGTTGTCACTCCTGCCATGCTATGCCATACACCTTCCCTGTCCTGATACACAATGCGATTAGCATCAGTCAATTCTGCGTTCAGCGTCAATCCTGCCCCAACGTCACCGTCAACTTCTAACGCAACGTCCGATAATCTAAATGTAATATCTGCAAAATGCGCAAATCGCATTTGTGGAGCGCTATCCAATCCGCTGATATACTGACACTTAATGTCCACCGGTTCGCTCGCTAATAAACCAGCGGCTGTATAACCCTGGTAGCGCAATACAAGCGGTTGCGCGTAACCTGTTACATCCGGCTTAATAAGGTTCAATAATGCCTTGCGTTTCGCCTGAATGTCGCCAATGTGTGAGCCTTCAAATACTACCTTGAGTGTGAAGTATCTCGATGTGTAATTGGAATATAGATAAGTCTCACCGCCGCTTGTAAGTGGTACTGCAACATGGTCAACAGGTGCTACACCTAAGCCTTCTAACAAAATATTCTTACAATAAGCGGAGATGTCAATCAAGTCACCGCCCGAACGCGTGTTGGCAGTACGATAGCTTACACTTGCATGAGCCTGTCCACCCCAGTAGTATTCAAGCACGTTTCCGGTATTGATATTGCCTTCAATGTCACCGTCAAGGTAAGTTGTGGCAGTTGTGGCAACTTCAATTTGTGCGCCGTCGACATAGATAAACTGTCCCACTGTTGGTGCTGTACCGTCTTCTGCAACAAATAAAAATCCTGCTAAATCTCCTGCAACAGGTGTTATATATGTGCTAACTCTTTGCCATTGGTCGGTTAATGTCATGTCGGGATAACCGACTACATAGCCCGTTGCGCTCGTAAAACTTGCGAATCGTACCGCTAATTTTGTTCCGTCATAACCGCTCGGAATATATATATCTACTGTACCTGTATGAGCAGCGGCTGTCAAAGTAATTGAATATGATAAAAAGGTTGTACTGTCTGCATAAGTACACTTGCACGAATACACGCCCCGTCTTTGTACGGTTGCACTTGTGGCGATGGTGTTCGTGCCGCCCGTAGTCCAGCCTGTTGTGCCTGTCTCAAAACTTGGATTAGTACAAAGGTTCGTTGTCGCCTTCGGTCTGATTGCAAATAGTTTGTAATTTGTTAGTGTCATAATGCGTATCCTCTCGCACGCTCAATACTGTACTGGATAAGGTCGGCTCGTGTATTGGTATAGATTGTCTGTTGCTGGATTGTCACACCCTTGTTTCCGATGTCCATACCGCTTGAGCGCATCGCTTCGACAATCTGTTGTGCATTGACTACCTGCCCACCGCCGGATGGTGTGATAAGCATTTCAGGACGTCCGTACTCACCCCATTGGATAGGTTGACCACCACGAACAGCACCACCAAGCGCTTTGGCTTCAAAGCCGCCGCCTGTAGATCCGCCGCTTCCCATTTGAGTTATTGCTTGAATACCATCTAATCCGTGAACTTGTAACCATACATTGACTTCTATATTTTTTTCTATTTTCGCTAATTTCTCTGCTAATTCATCCGCAGATAAACCAGCGGTATCAATGGCACCTGTGTAATTTCTCATTGTTTCCCATGCCTGTAGGGTTGATTCATCAATAAGACCCCAGTCCTCAGCGACTTTCATTAAGACGTCCTGCTCTTTTTGAGATAGACCATCCAGTCCCATTTGCTGTTGCATCATATCAAGTAATATTCGTTTTGTGGCAATCTCGTGTTCATCAGCGGTCTCTTTGATTTCGCCCTGTAATTCTCCATACTTTGTTTTCAGTTCTTCCAGTTCTGCTTTTTGGTCGTCTGTCAGGTCTTTCTTACCAGCAAACTTTTCGATCTCCTCGTTTGTTTTTAGGAGTTCGTCTTTTAGATTTCGAGTCGTTTGTTCAAAGTCTTTTATCTCGTTTCCAAGAGCGCCGCTAAGCAAGGTTCTATATTTTTCGGTTGATTCTTTTAATCGATCTATTGCTAATGTTTGTTCATCAATCGCGGGGGTTGTTTTATATTTAAATTGATCGGCAAGTCGTTTTTCGTGGTCATCCCATTTCTGGGTTACCATTGCTGCATTATAGGCTTCTTCTGAATAGTAGAACGTTGAATCTTTTAAAGCATTAACGGCATCCTCTGCTCCCCTTCTAACCGCAGTTAAATCGCCTTCTTCGTCGATTGCAACATGAAGCGAATCAAGAACTTTATCCAGACCAGCCTTATATTGTTCGTATGATATTTTTCCAGACTTTACCTGTTCGTTTAGGTCTTCAAGTCCGTTGATATTATCAGGTATATAATTCATCATATCGTCAAATGCTTGAGCTGCTTTTGTAAGTACAGGAATCAACTGATTACCGATTGATACTTTCAACCCCATAACAGTATCATTCATAT
>Ga0209416_1001127_pt1 | contig 20354 bp, 24 predicted proteins | sample RifGroF1_FD_184001 | JGI IMG/M metagenome (GOLD analysis project Ga0209416, IMG submission 184001) | Groundwater microbial communities from Rifle, Colorado, USA - Groundwater F1 (SPAdes) (version 2) | ecosystem: Environmental > Aquatic > Deep subsurface > Groundwater | place: Rifle, Colorado...
TGAATCGTCGCTTCCCATCCAGCAGGGTTATCCGCGGTTCCGGTCTGCGTCAGTAGTAGCCACTTTAGGGCGCGTCCGGATGCTGATTGGAACGACGGGGCAGACGACAGCAATACCGAATCTCGGGGTTCAACCGGCGCCGTAATCGGGACGGTGGGCTGTCGCACCGTTCGCCCTACCGCACCCGAGAGCATGGCGCCGATGCGAATCTGCGAGCCGGTTAGAGCCTTGGACCAATCGCGACCGGCGAGGCTCCACACCTTGCGCAGCGCCCCGGTATTCGGGTCAATGCGTTCCTCTAGCCTAACCTCGTCCACGAGCCCTAGAAACGGCGATGACGCGCGCCCCTTGGGTTGGTCGGGATTCGTCAAGGTCAGGTCAACCCAATCATCATCGCGGACGTATCGCTGTAGGGTTTCCGCAGTAGCGGCAGTCGCCTTTAGCGTGGCGCCCCAACTGCCTCCGCGGTCGATAGCGCGGCTACGGGATACGCTGGTGATTCCGCTAATGGGTAGGGGAACATTCGCGTCAAGGTTACGCGGTCGCAAATGGGGACGAATGGCAAGCCTGTAATCGGCGCGACTGAACACCGGAAAAAACCCCGCGATTTCCTCCGTTACTGTGCGGGCTAATCTAGGTGGGGTAAAGGGACGGGGGTATCAGTCGCGATTGCCTTCCGCAGCAATCTTCGCGGCGACTTCGGCGGCCTTCGCGGGGTCAACGGGAACGAGTTTCCCCGCCTCACAGCGGTAGGCGACGTTCGGGAGGATGCCATCTTCGCCGACGTAGCCGATTACCTTGCGGTAGCGAGTGCCCGACCACCACTTGATATCGATGGTGCCAGCGTACCCAGCCGTCGCCGTGCCAGCGTCCCCAGCCGTCGCCGTGCCCCCACAAATCGCCCGATTTACCGAGCGAGCGCCGATGTATTCCGCGGCGCCGTATCGGGTTCCGCAGTAAACCACCGTCCCGCGCGGAAACTTGCATTTGCCAACCAATGCGCCCTGTCCTGTGCGGATATCCGACGCCAGGACTTCGACGACAAGCCACATGGCATACGGAGTCCACGACAGCAACCCGCCGTCACCCTCGCCCCACAACAGGCCGCGCAAGCCGTGGCCACACTCGTAATCATCGCTCCAGTCGGGGCAATCAACCGGACCCATCTCCGGCCACTTGAATCCGTTGTAAGCGGTCATATCTGCCGCGCACGTCCGCAGAACGAGAACGGTATCCGCCTTCGGGGTCTTGGTCTTGGTCGCCATCGGTTCCTCCCTTAAATCAAGCGCCCAACGCGCCGATGGGGGTAGATTAGCCGGTAGCGAGAAACAAGTCAAGGGGAAAGTTTCGGGGAAGATAAAACCTTTTACCTTACGGGGTTTGTCTGCGGATTCTCGCGCTGCAACTTGCGCTTCGCCAGTTCCTTGCGCCTCAGTTCCTCCACAATCCGCGCGTCCTCTGCGTCAAAGTCGTCGTCGCCTGTAACCGCGCCTGTGTCCATTTCGCCGGTAGCCTCGCGTCGGCGTTGCTCCATTGCGCCCGCTTCCTCGTTGAATTCCTGCTCCCCTAGCGATTCCAGGTACCATCCTAGAGCCTCCGCGGGGACAATCGAGTCAATAGGCGCCCCCGTGTCAGACGCCATCAATCGGCAGGATTTCCACAAAGCATCCTCGCGCCTGCCCCTGGTCCTTGCCAGGGTCGCCGCGAAAAAAGGATTCCTCATGCTCAAGGCACTTCGCACCCAAAGCAACGGCTAGTTCCGAATCCAGTTTGTCAAGCCCGCGAGTCTTGAACCACTCCGGCGAATCCACAATCAAGCACTCGCAGCGGGCTAGGGCGTCGATTAGAACTTGGTCCGCAGGTCCAAACGCCTGCCACGGTAGACCGCCCGAATAGCGAGCCTTCGCGCGTGCCATAGCGGCCTTATCGGCAAGGCTAGGCGCCCTAATCGTAAATGCCCCTTCAAGCATTTCGCCCGTCTTGGTTTCATAGCGAACCATCACGGACACTTCAACCTCGGATAGCGGCTTTTCGTCCTTGCCGGTATCCATCGCCTTCGCGTCCCCAAACCGTTGCGGGATTCCGCCGCGCTGAACCGTGGTAGCCATCAATTCCCCCTAGCAGTAATTTTGGAAGCGGTGAACATTGAGATTAGGCGAGTTCCGACGTGTGCAGGAAGATACGGCCTTCCCAGGATGCGCCGTTGGCGCAGAGGCTTCGCGCGTCATAGCGGAAGTCTTCGCGCGACGGCATAAGCCCGCGAATTTCGTACATTGCCTTTCCCGAAACACGGTCATAGATAACCGCCGTCATCTCGTCCCATGCCAGTAGCGCGCCTTCCTCGCCACCCGGCATCAAAGCCAACTGTACCATATCCTCGTCGAAAATGCGAACAAACGAGGCGTCCATCGTCACAGACTGCCCCATGAGGACAATCGCCTGTGTGATATCGCTGCCGCATTCGTTGTGCTTCATCAACTCGAACGAGCGGGTAGCGCCTACTCCCGTCCCGTGTCCAACCTGCTTCCCGCCCATGTAGAACTTCGCGCGGGCGCCGTGAAAAATGCGCTTGCTAAGATTATCCGCCATCGCGTCTATACCTCCCGACGCAGCCCGTAAGCCGCGCCCTTACTTCGTTAGCCGGGCATCCGCATCACAGTAATCTTGTTGGGGAGCCACAGGTATTCCTCGGTGACGGCAACCGTAACACCGACTAGAACCGTATTCCCCTTGTCAATCGCTGAAATGCTCTTGGGGTCATAGGCGCGAATCACGCCAGCGGAAATCTGTGCGTCCATTTCGTCGCGAACGGCGGACTTGATGATAGCGACAGGAACGGTGTTTTCCTCACCGACAAGCGCATCCATCTTTGCCTGTAGACCGTTGGCCGACATATTTAGGTACGAGTTAGCCGTGGTCGAACAATAGATGGGGTTGTTGTCAACGCCGTAAGTCGTCACGGCGCGCAGAACGCGAATCCCCTTGGTGGTCTTTTCCAGTAGGGTGTATCCGTTCGCAATCAGTTCTTCCTTGTTCGCCTGCACGGTCCAATTCGTCGCCGCGGCACCGGGGTAGTCGTGAACGTCAAGGACATCAACCGTCTTGCGCGTGATGCCCGTGCCCTGCCGACGCCCCGCCTCGATAGCAGCAACGGCTAGTGCGGCCCAATACGGCTCAAACGTTTCAACCTCGCCGTTTTCGTTCAGGTCATCGATTGGATTGCAGTACAGATTGACATTGCGATATGCCAAAGCGCTCCGGATGGCGTACAGTTGCCCGGCGCTTGTTCCTCGGCCGGTAGAACTCGGGACGCCAAGGTGGCTGTTGCATCCAAACCCGCCCTTGCCACTCATGTACTTGCAATGTTCCTTGACAAGCGCGTGGACGGCGGAATCAGACGACAGCACGCAAACCGTATTCACGTCATAGGGTCCGCGGAGGGTCTGTAGCGCCTTGTCCCAATCGCCATTGGCGCCCGTGGACGCAACGCCATTGCCGCCGCCCGTCAGGTGCGTAGCAGTCGCCGGAAGCGTCGGAAGGCCCGTAGCAGCCGCGCCGCGGGTCAGAACGACAAGAGACTGCCCCGCGTTGACCTTTTCAATGAAGTCATGCAGGTTGGCCGTCGCGGTGTATCCGGTAGTCACGATACTCTGCGTGGTCGTGGTATCCAACACAGACACCGCAAGCCCCGTGCGAACGGTCTGCAACGCACAGGAGAACCCGCGCGAGGCAAAGGCGTTGATTCGGTCGGCAACCTTGGCGATGGTGTTGTAGGCATTCGCGCCCGCCGCAGTCTTGTTCATCAGCGAGAAAGCGGAGCCCGAAACCAGCACGGGTCCGGTAAGGTCGGACAGGTCTAGCGCGGTCACATTCGACGGCGCATATCCGGTCTTGGCGGAAACAGCATTGTCAAGGACTTCGATGCTTTCCGTGACACTGACGCCCGTATCCTTGCGAACATAGGTAATCCCGATATGCTTGGTAGAACCCTGGTCCGCGAACCCGAAAGCCAACTTGCCATCCGCCTCGCCCGAATTGCCATCGAAAGCCATCCAAGACGACGGATTGAAAGAGGCGGTCCCGCCCGTAACGGTAAGGGTGAAGTCAATCGCGGTCGCAATCGCCCCGTTAGCCGCATTCGGCATGGTGGACAGGGTTAGGGCGGTCAGGACGACACCCGAGGGGGGGGTGCCGGCGGGAGCAACGTACTTCGCTAGATAGGCGGACAGTACGCCCGCGTTATCCACAACCTGCGCATCGTCAGTCAGCAGTTGCGCGGTGAACTTCTTTCCAATGCTCCCCGTACCCGCCTCAACCTGCACAGTCAGGTCATTGCCGTACAGTCCCCAATCCGCAGCCTTGGCGGTAGCGGCAACAGCCGCAGAATTAGACAGTTCGCCCGAAGCCTGGGTAGCGGGATTAGCGCGAACCAAAACCAGTTTGGCAAACCCGTCCGGCACCTTGGGGTCTGTACTCGGGGCAAAGGCGAACTTGCCCACCAAAGCCGCTTCCCGAGCGGGCAGGATGGAAGCCAAGTCAACCGCATTCTCGACAACGCGAGCCACATACGGTTCCCCGCCGCGGTCCGCCTCGTAAACCAACGCACCAACGCCACGCGCAACAGCGGAAGGACCGGAAACCTTGCTAGCGTCCACCTCGGAAGGGGCGCCCGGCGTATATCGCGCCTGTCCATTCACCAACAGAAAATCGGGCATTGTTACCTCCCGGGGCTTTTCGCCCTTACCAATTAGGGTCCGTCGCAGGAACCATCAATCCGGTATTCCCGTCGTCATCCAAGACTTCGCCTTCAATGCCCACTTCAATCGGCGCACCAACCGAATCCGAAGGCATCGAGACAGCCGTGGTCTGCATTCCGGGAATCTCCCAATACTGCCCGCGCGCCCATAGGTGTTCGGGCAGATACCGCGTATCCGGTGCCAAATCCTCGCAACCGGCATACAAAGCGCCTTCCAATCCCGCGGACTGGATGGCATCACGCCCGCCAAGAATCGCAGCCTTCACAAGCAGCGTATTCGTGCGGCAGGTATCCGGGTTGTCGGCATAGACGAAAACGCCGATTTTCTGCGAGAGTACGAAACCTAGAACCTCTCGCATAACCCCGTTAGAATCCTTGTATTCGCCAACGCTAGCGGCGGTCAAGTCTGCGTCTAGAGTTTCGCCCAACAGCACGACGCACCAAACCGGCCAGGGGTCGGTAGAACGCGGGTATCCCAACTTGGGAGTCGGGGGGTGCGAGCGAAAGTCATTCCGATAGGCGGTAATCTCTGCGGGCGAATGCCCATCCAGCAATGTAAGCCAAGTCGCATCATCCGTCAGAAGTAACGCCTTGAACGCTTGCAGCACCCCTAGGACGGCTTTATCGGCTCCGGGTAGCATTATCTACGTCCTCCAAATTGCAGCCGCCAAATCGGAGACTGTGTCAGCAGCCTTACCCATCAGTCCGCGAGCCTGGAAACCGGGATGGGTCCAGTTAGGTCCGCCGGTATCCGACCGCATAGAATTAGGGTTGTCCGAAATCATGCGGAATGTTCCATAGGTGTTTTGAGGCTTCTTGCCGGTCGCGTCGGTTGTCTTGGTCATACCTTGGTATAGGTTTGTCACATGGCGGTCCCTCAATTTCGGCACACCCAAGGCTTCCGCGTCTAGGGCACGCGACCCTCCCGCGTTCATTCTCATGTCGGTTGGTTTGCCCATGAAATTGCCGCGGACGATAGTTGGCTTCATCGCCCTGGCAGCCTTGGCAACATTCAGGGCAATCGAAGTCGCCATCAACTCGGACATCGGACCACCTTGCTTGCGGTAAGGCTCGCCAATCACAGAGGCGTTGCGACCCGTGGCACCGGGCATCATTTGGCGGAAGGGAATGGATAGGTAGCGGTGCCCGCCTTCCTTGATGACCTTGCCGCTCTTGCTGTAAATAGTCTTGCTTACCTTGGTCTTGCTGGACTTCAGCAGCGTATCCCGCAAATCCCAGGGTGCATGTCCCCATTCGACCATGTTGGGGAAACTGCCGACAAGGGCAATATACCCAATCATAAACGGGCCTTGTAACTTGTACGTTTCCGCCTGAATCGCGCCCGTATAGGCACCTTCGGACGACTTCAATTCATTCTTGGCGATACTTAGCCAATTCGTGCGGACACCCTGCACGGTCGCGGCAAACTTCAACGCGAGGCTTACAGGGTCAACCCCGAAAGCGCGCAACAGTCCCGCCCGGTCTGATAGGTCTAGCGGCTTCATGCGCTAACCCCCGAGCATAGGACTTCCAATTGACATTGAACCTGCACGGGGAGAATCTGATTGTATTCGTCCACGCTCTTGAAATTGCTACGGGTATCTCGTACCGCATGGCCGTAAGACGTGACGCGATACACAGGGCGACACTGATAGAGAATCGAGTAGGGCTTGCCGATACCGGGAGCGGTCCCGAGCGCATCGCCCTTCGCCCAATCAATTTTTCCAACGCCGTCGCTGTCATAGCCGGTAACGGTAAACACAACGTCAAAGTCTGTGCCGCGTACAAGGGGAGCCGTGGGCAGTCCGCCGCTATCGACCGTTCGGATATACTGAACGTCAATTGTCGCCACAGACCCATCCGCAAGGTTCACGTCCTTGGGGGCAATCGGGTAGGGCAGATAGGGAACGTCCTCATACCGAGCGCCCGCCCGCGTCAACAGCCGGGACATAGGCATCCGAGAGTCAAGCATCGTTAGCCGGTCCATGTTCGCCGGGCAATGCTCGCCCCGGATGGTCAATGTAACCTGCCCCTGGTCAACCTCCCCGAATTTCTCAAACGGGTCGTACTTGCGAGTCGCGCCCGCTGCCACGCCGCGCACAACCTGCAAATGGTGGTAATCCCATCCCTTGCCATGGCACACGGGGCAGTCAACGCGCGGAGCATTCTCGCCGTCAGCACGCAGGCACGGGCATTGCGTGGCGGATTCCCACAGGAAGCGCCCCGCATACTGCCAGATAGCGCGGTCTACTTCCTCGCTTTTCACCGGGGCGTTGGGGGTAAGTTTCTCCGGCCAGTCGATAGGGAGCCAGCCGTAGTCATTGATTCCGGCCATCTATGCGACTCCAATCATGGCGCCTTGGTACTTGCGTCGAAGCATCGGCAGGATTTGCTTGATTTGAGACTCGTATTGCTTAATTCTGGCGCTAAATCCCGAGTTCTCGGGGCTAGAAGTCGTCCCGATGGACTGCGACACGCCGTTAAACGAAATGCTCTTGTTTGCGATACCGGCGCCCGCGATTAGGTCGCCTGCGATGTTCAGCAGGTAGCGCGAGGCATACATGCCCATCAAACCTAGAACGTCGCGCGGGCAGTCAATCACGGACGGGTCAACGCTTGCGCCGCTGAACGTGACGTTTCCGGTAACTCCGGAGAACTCAACCCGCAGGATATTTGACCATTCATTGTCGGTCGTGACGGTCGTTTGGCCCGCGGGGATTACGATAGTCTCGGGAAGGTTCGCCGCGACCTTTGCGCCCCGCTTAACGCCGTCCAAAGGCTTGCCATCGACCTTGCGGAAACCCTTGACGGTGAAAGTCTTGTCTGCCGCCTGCGCAGATGCTAGCGTGATGGTCAAGGCGCCATTCGGGTAGGTGTCGGCGGCGGGGGTCCAAGCGTTAGACGCGCCCGCAATCGCAACGCTGTAGGTATCCGGCGTCCCGTGGATGTTGAATCCCGCCGTATAGGAAATTGAGTACAGTCCGGGGATATTGTTGGAGTACGCCGACAGGTACGCATTCTGAAAGAACGACATAGCCTGCAACGGGTAGCGCGCAGAAGTACCGGCAGACGGTACAATCTGAATCTGTCCGTTGATTACCTGCAAGGGCCATTCATCCGGGACTTGCAGGATAGGCGTTTGCCCAACGTAGAACTTGATATCCTGAATCGACTTTACCGGAGTCTTGCGGACCTTAAGAAACGTATTCCACCCGGCCTGCGGGTCGCTGAAATCGTGACGCTCGCCAACGATGGCAATCTCGGGAACCTGAATGTCAAGCATCGTGCCAATCCAGGCTTCTGCGTCATCCATCGCGAAAGAAACTATTTCCGAGGGGTAGTCAATCGCTTGGTCGTCGGTTAGGTCCATCCCTGTCAGGTAGACTTTACGCAACCATTCGGGGGTCCACGGGCAACCCCGTTTAGCAGGCTGCAACCGCAAGAGTCACGGGGGTACCAACGCCAGCGCCGGAAACGACTTGAACGAACGAATCGCGGAATCCCACGGGAACCTGAACCTCTACGTCCGTCGCGTTATTAGCGAAAGAAATAGACTTGACGCGGACCCAAAGCGGGGTAGCCGGGTCGCTTCCAGGCTTGCTAATCTCGCTGCGCACCCATACGTCAATGACACAAGCGGCGGTAATCGTCGCGGGCCAAATGGCGATGTGAGACACCGACGCGCTATTCGTCGGGGAGCCTAGAATCACTCGCGCGGCGGCGGGTTCGGTGGTATTCGGCACGGGGTCATTAGCCGTCAGCGGACCAATCGTACAGCCGTGGGGGTAGTGGACGGGTAGCGCGACCGAAACATGAGCAATCGCCAGCGCGCGGTCAAAGTACGCCTGCGCCGAATGCTGCATCGTGAAATAGAGGCGAACGGCACGATTGAGAATGTTCATCTATCGCCCCTTCTTCTTGTTGTAGGGTCGTTTGGTTACGGCAACCGGAGGGGTAAGCGTAGCCGCCTTGATGGGTTCGGGGGCATCCTCTTGCTCGGGCTCCGGTTCCGCCACGGGCTCCGAATCCTCGGTAGCCTCGGGAGCGGGGGCAGGCTCCACAACCGCAACCGACTCAGGAACAAACGTATACCCCGGCACCCGTAGCAAATGCTCTAGTTCCTCGTCCGATAGGTCAAGGACGTAGCCATCCGAATCAACCCAACACTGATGCGCCAAAACCATCAGCGGCTTGTCCCTGTGTCGTGCGCTCAAAACGGGCATTAGAGCCTCCCGAATGCGGCGCCCCGGTCAAACCCTCGCGAGTCCGACCGGGGCGCCAGAATCAGCACTAGGCCGCGTAAGAACGGCAGTTCTTGAACCGGACCACGCAGCGCGGCTTGGTGACGATGAAGCCACCAAACGAGCAGAACGCATAGGAATACTGCAAGGTGCCGGCGGGAATCGGCAGTTGAATGCGGCTGAAGCCCATCAACTCGCGCCAACGCATCGTGCGCGGCGAATTCTCCAGGACATAGGTATCGGCCGTGTTCGGCAGGTCACCATTCAGGTCCACGATAACGGTATTCGCCAACGAATCACCGCTATAGGTCTGCTTCTTCGCGGTGATAAAGTACATGTCCGCACTGTCCTTCTCGGACCGGTACAGAGCATAGAACTTGGTATCCGCGGAACTCGGCGCGGCAATCGTAATCGTGACCTTGTCCCCAGCGGCGACAGTAACAGCCGAGGAAGCCACGAACGACGCGCACCCCTTGCCAACCGCGGCGACGGCATACTTGTAATCGCCCGCGTCGGCAGCGGTGAACAGGGAGGTTAGGCCGCCGGCACCAGCCGCAACGAACGTGGCGGACGGGGTAGCCGGGGGATTCTTGCCCACGGCGGTTGTGGAAATCAACTTCTTCCGCTCGGGAGCCAGGAAGATACTGCCCTCGATAGCCAACTTGCCGACATTGGTAGTCAGCACGTTCGACACGCCGGAAGTAGCGTCATAGCCGTCGCCAACGGACTGGCCGACATTCAGCGAACGCCGAATCGAGTCGCCAATCTGGATACCGAGGCGATTCTGACCGCTGAACGAAGTCCAAATCTGATTCGGGCGGCCGAAACTGGTCCCCTCGCGCATCTTGACGGCTTCCTGCGCAATCTGCTCAGGAGTCACGTCCAGACCGCGACGGTCGATAACCGTGCCAGCGTCGGCAGCGGCGCGCTTCAGTCCGTTGATGCAGTCGGCATCAATCGAGTCGTCGCCATCGAATAGCGCCATTTCGATCAGGGTCAGCATGTGTAGGGTCGCATCCTCAGTGACCTTCGCCACGGCATCCGGCGACGGCCCCAGGACGGGCAGGTTGCTCATACTGATGTTCACGTTGCGGAACTGGCTCAGGAACTTGCACTTCTCATACAGGCGTTCAATCTCGCTGTCGGCCTCGCCACCCAGAACGCCGTCCGCATTCCAGAACGACAGCGGGCCACGCGGACCAACGCTATTCTGACGGCTGTATTCAAACACGGGATTCGTAACCTTCTGGTCGGGCTTGTAAATGCTCTTCCAGAACTTCACGTCCTCAGCCATCTCGGTCTGCATGATTAGGTCGGGGCTGATATCCTGCCGTAGCAGGGCGCCGCCCGTCCCGGCGTTCGTCAGATTCGGGACCGTATAGCCCGACTCTAGCGCCTTCTTCATCTCGTCCAGCGCGGCGATGTCATTCGCGCCGCCAAAACCAGTGAACATCGGAAGATTAGTATCCATGGGAACCTCCTTTATACCGCTTGGCAGCGCGCCTAGCGGAGAACCTCATCTAGTTCGGCCTTCGTCACAGGCTTACGGCCGGGAATATGCGCAACGCCATGGAACGCCTTGATGCGCTCCACCTTGCCCATGTCGCCCTTATCCTTGGCCACCTTGAGGGACTTCATGCACTCGTCATGCACAGTCGCTAGCGGAACGATATCGCCCATTTCGCGCGGCGCATCGGTGCGCTCGATAACGTCGCCGGTAGCGGCAACGCCCTTCGGCATGGCGGGAATCTTGAGCGCCTTGACCATTTCCGCATACTGCGTTTCCTGCACAGTCGCCTGGGCAGTCTGCGCGGCGCGTAGGTCCGTCAATTCCTTGTGCAGCGCCTTGCTGAATTCGCCAAGCGCGACAACGGCGTCAGACTGCGACAAAAGCGACTTAGACATTTCACCAAGCGCCTCGGTCGCCTTCTCGATGGCAAGCAGCGTATTCGCGGGGGCATCGGCCGCCACCAGTTCAACGGCGCCGCCTTCGCGGATATGCTCAGACACGGCACCGAGGGACTTAATCATCTGGTCGGCGCGAGTCAGCGACTTTTCCATGTCGTCCCGCTCGTCGTCCTCATTCCTCTCCCCATCGGTGGGGTCGTAGCCGAGCGCCTTGGCGACTTCCGCCGCCTTGTCGTCGTCTAGCGCGGCAAGGAAATCCTTTGCCTTCTTCATCTTTTTGCTCCTGTTGGTACTCCCTTGGATATCCCGCCGGAGCAACGGCGCCCCGGTGTCATTGCCCGTGGTGCCGGGCAGGATTCCCTCTGCGGATAGGCTCTTGGTCGCGTCAGACAAGCTCTTAGAGAATGCCTGTAGCAGCGTGTCGGTATTAACGGGCTGGCGAGTAATGGCGACAGAGCGAACGATGCCCTTCGCGATAATCTCCTTGTTCGGACCCGTGCGCAGTTCAATGGGACCGCGAACCGATAGCCCGATGCCGTCAGGGTCGCCAGCCTTCTGCATCGCATTGAGCAAGTCTTGAATAGGCTTGGTCTTGTCGGTGTCGTAGATATACCCCTTGACATACGCGCCGACCTTATCAGCAGACACGTTAGCCGTGGGGAACACGTCGCGAATGCGGACCTTTGGCCTAACCGCAGTCGGTCGCCCTAGTCCGCCTTCGACGGTAGAATCGTGGTCGTCGTCAAACCAACCATGCTTCTCGAAATAGGACCAGTCCAGACCGTCTAGGTTCATTACGTCGCCCTGCAAATCCTTGCTAGGCGTGGTCGCGATACCGTGGATAAAGAACTTCCCATCCTTGGCAGGTTCGGCGCCCGCCTTGGACATAACCATCGGCAGGAAGATATTGAAGTTGCCCAAATCGGCCATCGCGTTAACCTCCGCAAACCCGATATGGGTCGCAGCGTCAAGGCGAGAATGAGGGACTATTTAGGTGCTATCAAGGCTTTCTATGCTGGTAGAATTCGGGATATGCGGGTTTCAGTCTGCGGTCAGGTTTCGCCGGACGGTGAAAATATACCGTGCAGTAGAAGTCTACTTGGGGGTAGGGGTGGGGTCGTTGCAGTCAACCTGCAATTCCCCAGACCATCGGCAATCAACGCGAGTCCCGGATACCACGCATTGAATCCTGGAAGTATCAGGGGTAATTGGGCGAACCTTATTGGTGTCAATCAGGAAGTAGACAAGGCTACCCATAAGAACCACGGCGAATAACCAGTAAAGCCACCACGATTCGCGCTCATCCACACGGCACCTCCCATCAAACCCTTCTAGCAGCGCCCGAAGTGCCTGCCGCTGAGTTGGTTAAGTTCCTCGGGGGTTGGCTTTCTAACCGTGGGGCTGTGTTGACTAATGACTCTGGGTTCGGGCGGCGCCTCAAACCGCACAACATTACTGTTGCCCGCCCAATCCGCGGTCAAACGCCCGTCAGGCTGAAAGGCCAGTTCATAGATATCCGTCACTACTTCGCTGGGCTCAATCACACTGTAGCGCCATGAAACACGCATCCCCCTCATCAATCGAACCTTAGACCGACACACGGGACATTCGCCGCACTGAATGACTTTGTTGGGGATGCTTGCTTCAACCGGGATGTCGGTAAGGTCGCCATGCTCCTTGCGGAAACATACAGCGTTCGCGCCGACACACTTGGCAAACTCGATGTACGCCTGTACAAAGTAAAGGTCGTTAAAGTCCGAAGGAATAACGCAGTTAAGGGTTACGTCTACCCCGCGCTGATTAGCCCTCGCGCAAATATCGGATAGGGTGCTGGCATCAGGAATAGACAGCACACCAAAGCGCGCGCGGTTGTTGGCGTCAATCCAATGGTGACGAGAAAGGTTTAGATGGTTAATGTGTTGAAACATCCAGTCTTGAACGTCGAAGCCGTTGGACGACAATACCACCTTCGGGAAGCGCGCTGCAACGAGAGGTAGAATATCCGCCAGATACGGACTAGCGGTCGGCTCGCCTCCGGTGATACTGCATTGCTGAAACGTCCTGGGGAGCCATTGGAGCGCCTGGGAAAGAACCGCTAGATACTGAGCCTTAGTCAATTCCGAATCGGACTCACGCCAGAAACAAAATTGGCACTTCGCGTTACATGGTCCGGGGACAACGATACTAAAATTCGGGTCCGTGTTCGCTAGTTTCAACACGCTTTCAAACGCCACAATTCCTCCCATCAAACCCTTTTGAGATTGCCCGCGGGCACGTTCACCTTGCGAGCGTCACCCGAGAGAATCACTAGATGATTCAGTTTCCCAGGTCCGTAAGGCTCCCGAGAAACTATGCCTACCCTGTTGTGATACGGGAACATTAGGCGCCCCACCTCAGTGTCACCATCCTTGTAACGGAGCCTCACGACGGCGCCATGGGGATGGATTGGAGGACCGGATTTGGATTTTGCCACGGGTCAATTATCCCACATTCTCGCCCTGTGCGCAAGGGGCGGGGAGATACCGCAAGCATTCCTGCACATGGACCGGCTTCCCGCGCGCCCGCATTGTGTCAATCATGTTCTTGGTTCCCCTACTCTCGCCGTCCCAAATTGCGACTAGCGCATCGGCATCGTCGGCCATCAGCCCGTTGCGAATCGGCCCGGCGCCCTTGCCCCAACGCGACCATTCGGCATAGTAGCGCGTGAATGGAATTCCGTTGTGACGCGCCCACGCTTCCCCCGAGCGGTCAATGCCGCGACAGCCGCCGGATAGTACCTCAGTGGCGTTCCATCCGCATTTACTCATGGCTAGTATCACAAGCCCAATTCCGTCAGGTTCGGTCACTTCGCGCGAACCGGCGATGATTACTTTCAAACTCTTTCCTCGCTCGCCTTGAAATTGTAAACCGGAAACAGCCGATTCGTGATTCGCACGGTTTCCCCTAGCCAAGCCTCAATCTCGGAATAGGGCTTGTAGGCTTCCGGAGCCTCGTCTAGCGTGTCCTTGCCAACGCAAGAGGACCACACGCCAGCGTCGGCCATCGCGGCTGTAAAAACGTCCACAGAAAGCGTCCGGTGCGCTTCCTTGCGACCCATGCGGCGGCCGGCACCGTGCGGCGCGCTATAGTTCCAGTCTGCCGCGCCCAACCCTTCCCCAAGAATCAGTCCGTCCCGCATGTTCCAGGGAATCACCACGGGTTCGCCACACCGAGCAGAGATAGCGCCCTTACGGATGATATCGTCCGCGCCAATGAAGTTGTGGACAGACTCCACGACCCGCAACGCGCCAAGGTCAAAACCAAAGAACCCACCCACAATCTCGCGCGCCATGGTTAGCCGGTTGATGCCCGCATAGCGTTGAGCAATTCGCATATCCGAAAGGTATGCAAGAGCGTTGTCGCATTCAAGCCAAGCCAACCCGCCACACTTGCCCATGATGGATTCCGCAATCTTCTGGTGATAGGTTGCTACGCGCAAGCCGAAGTTGCGGGAACCAGAATGCAGGGTTAGCCATAGGTCGCCGTCTCGGTCTTGGTCAACCTCAATGAAGTGATTACCCCCGCCAAGGGAGCCGACCGCGCGGAGTACCTTTCCCGGTTCGCACCCGACCTTGACGGCTAGGGCTTCGATGCTGTCCGCAAACCCTTCCCCGCATTCCTCGTCAAGAATCTCCCGAGGGATGGCGGTTTGACGGACGCTGAAACCGGACGGGATAAGGCGCCGGATAAAGGCGTCAAGCGAGGGGAAGTCCGCACCCCCGCTACCCAAGCGGACGGCCATTACCCCGCACCCAATATCGACACCGATTACATTCGGACAGACGCCGGGGCCGACCGGCGAGGTAAAGCCAATCACGGCACCCGCCCCCGCGTGAACATCGGGCATGATGCGAATCTGACAACCGGCGAACGCGGGGCAGTCAAGGAACGCGGCAATCTGCGCTTCCGCCGTGGCTTCAATGTGCCCGGTGAATACCTTGCAGGACGTGGCAGAACCCGTGAACGTCAACGCTTCCATTCATTCCCCCTTGGATTCAATCCGAGCAACCATCCGATTGATGTACCAGACCGCCTTACGCAAGTCCTCGACGCCGCCTTTACGTTTCCAGCGAAATAGGTACTTGACAGAGCATCCCGTACAGAATGCATCCTCACCCGTCAATCCTACCGTAGCCGCTGCAATGGCGTCGATGCACTCGATTCCGCCCGCGTTGTAGTGGCTGGGGTGGTTCACGGCTTCCATCTACTCCCCCTTCATCGCGGCGCGGACGGCGGCGAGGGAGGCGCGCAACACGCCGGTCTCCTCCATCGCAATCTGCCAATCAGAGTGCAGCGCCCGGTTGTTCGCACCGAGACTGTCCACATCCCCCCGCAGCCGTTCGTTGTCCACCCGCATCGCATCGTCACGTTCCGCTTTCGTCAGCATCGGAGCCTCCAAATTTCCGCCATTATACCGCCCTATCCCGCGCCGTCAAGCGTTATTTGCGGGGGGCTAATCCATTCCGGCGCCTACTCCCGCCGCCGTCGCACCAGCGGAGGGGTAGGGGTCGGAACGTCAATCCAACACGTCGAAAGCCATTTCCAGAACCTCATCTTCCGCCAATTTGACGAATTCGGCCACGGCGTTCGCGTCGTCGCCCTCGTCGCATTCCACGATGGGCGCGGGACCGGAGCCGCTGGTGTTGCGCTGTAGGTTCACAGTCACTTCGGCGCCTTCGTATGTCGATTCCAGTGCGCAACGCAGCATGTCCACGAAGTTGACCGCAACCTTTTCGCGGTCGATGGCGTTCTCGATTCCGATGTTTCCGTCCAGGACCGTAACCACGATGCGCTTGACCATTCCCCACCCCTTGTTTTAACCCGGTCAACGACCACCGTCAACCTGAGAACGATTCTACTCTCCCTGTCTGTGGTGTCAACAATTTATTTTGCGGTGGGCTAAAATCGTTGCGGGGCTTACTCGGGGAGGCTCTAGACCTTGGGTTTGTCTGTGGAGGGGGTGGCCATGCTGGCGTAATCTTTATCTCGGTTGTCGATAAACCACTTTGCACTTGTAACCGACGGGATTGCTTCACGCAGCACCACCAATTTATCGCGAGTCGCGCTGGCGTTCGTCATGCCCATGGCGACATCTTGATTGGCTCGGTTAATGTGTTCCGCGAGCATCGTCATCATTCCCGAACGAATCGAGGTTGCCCACGTGACTTGCTTTTCCGAACCCTCAAGCGTGGCGCTTGCTTTGGGGGTACCCTTCCCCTTCCCCTCCCCCTTCCCGATAGCCCGCAGCGCCTCGGTTTGAGCGGGGGTGAGTGGGGCACCCTTCTCCTTCGCCCTCGGCCGCAAAGTCATCGCGCCGCTTCTGGTCCGACTCGCAACCGCCGAATAGGCGGCGCCAGCCTCCCGAAGTTTCGCACGTGCGGCATCGATCAACGCGGCGCCCTTCTCGTGAACCTGATCGTTGAAGTTCCTCATGTTCTTCTTCCCCGTCCCCTCAGACGGCTTCACTTTAGCAGACGGCGAAGCGTTGTCAACCTTTTTCCACTTGCCATCCGTTTCCTTCCATTCTCCCGTAACGTTACCCTGTCCGTCCGCGTCGGTAATGAAGTGCGAGCCGTCAACGTAGGAGTGAGCCCGCACGTTGCCGCTCTTAAGGTGTTCCGTGATAACCTTCGCGCCCTTGTGAGCCTTGCCCGCCGCCTCTGCGACCTTGGCACGCGCGCCCTTGATACCTGCCCAATCGTGCCCGCCCGATGCCGCTTCGTGAGCCCCGCCAAGACGCAGGAACGAGTAACCGCTGATACCCTTGCCCATCGCGGTCGAAAGCGCGCCCGTCAGACTGCGACCGCTTCCGGCTTCCTTGCCGTCAATGTGGACCGTGAAGCGACCATCATCGCCTTCCGTAACCTTGACTTCCTTCCCCTGGTAGTGACGGGTAATCTCCGTGCCCTTGGCGGGCAGACGCTTATCCCGCTCACCACGCTTCCGGACGTGTTCAGCCCATCGCCGGTAAGCCTCGGGTTCGTCCTTGGGTTTGGCTTCCCCGTCGCCCGTGTCAGCAGTAGCGCCGGGTTTGACGTACTGGCGCACAGTCTTTTTGTGCCCTTCCTTGTCCACAATCTGCCGCTCGCTCCCCGCAACGTAGGTGCCGCCCTTCTTGCCGGTCGTGACTTGGCGGGCCTTCCGGAATTCCTCGACTAGCGCGGCAGGAAGCCGAATGGACTTGACCGCTTCCGGAGTATCGTCCGGGTCAGGACCAAAATCGTCGTCCGGGTCGTGCCCGTCGTCCTCCGAGGCGTCCGCGGGTGATACGTCGGGGACCATCGGCACGGCCTCACCATCACGGACAACCATCACGTCCGCCAAGTCGTCAACGCCGTACTTTTCGCAAAGGTGCTTTTTCATCCACGCGCAATCGTCAGCAAAACTCATACCGCAACCCCCTTTTCCCACGAACCCCAAGCGAATGGAGCGATGTAAGCCTTCAGGCAAATCGCCGCCGTGTTTGATAGTGCTGTTGCGACACGGCCAGCGACGTACTTTTTCGCCTTCGCCAATTCGGCCTCCGTCGTTGGCGGCTTTGGCGGCGGGGCAGTCTCTACCATGCGGGTTGCCGTAATGGTTCCCTTCGCCGTCCGAAAATCCTTCGTCTTGTAACTCGTCCCGGGCGGGCTAACCGACTTGACCGCGGCGAGAACGTTAGCCCGGGTCGCTAGTGGCCACAAAGGCACGTCGGGACCACCCGCGGCGGCAACGCGAGCTTTTAGCGCAGCCACAATAGCTGGGTCGTCCGTCCGAAATTCGTTACGATGAGCGTTCTTGCCGATGAAGTCGAACACCGCCGAATCCCCCTCAAACTTGACGTGCCGCGCTTGCAGCGTCGTTGCCCCGTAAGCCTTCACGCTCGCCTTCGTGTCATTGTCCGACCCCGGCCGCATCCCCGTGTCAACGACGAGCGCCAAAGCTTCAAATCGTTGCCGGTCGCCGTCCTTTTGCGAGCCCATCCCCGCCCTAATTCCTTCCTGGATTTTAGCAAAATCGCGCAATAGAGTCAAGGTCCGCTTAAACTTCTTTTCCGCCGCAATTCTATCGTGTTCGGCCGTATAAATAGGCTTGGTGCGGTCCTTGCTGTCCTTGACTTTTGCGAGCAGCCCCCTCGCGTTCCCGTTGGGCGATTCGGACTGCCAGATTACCCGATAGCCCGGGGGGATTTTGACACCGTGGACCGTGACACCCTCACCCGCGGGAGCCCCGACCATATCGCTAACAGATACCGGCTTACCAGTAGCGCGCGAAACCGCTTGAGTCAGCGTCCGCCCGGTTCCAGACTCCTTCCCGTCAACCGACACTCGAAACGAACCATCCGCAGATTCGACGGCCGAAACCTTCTTACCGTCAACGTCCTTCGTGATGGGGGTTCCAGCCTCGGGGAGCCTCGGATCCCGTCGCGTGGGAGATTCGGGCTTTGCAACGACTCGCGGAATCCTCGGGGCATCCCCAGCAGAGGTTTGGCTACTGCCGCCAGCGCCGGGTTTGACATATTCCCTAATCGTCTCCCTAACGCCGTCTTTGTTGATAATTTGCCGCTCGGACCCGGCGACGTAAGTCCCCCCTTTCTTCCCCGTGACGATTTGGCGGGCCTTACGCATCTCCCCGCACACGGCTAGTTCTTCGGGCGTCAATCGAATCGCCATGGCTCCCCCTAGAATTCAAAAACCAGCGTTTCGCCCCGCAAACTCTTGACCGCTTCCGGTTGTGCCTCCGTGGTGTCATCCTTGGCCGTTGTGGGCGCTTCTGCGTCCGTAGGGGTACCATCATCCCCCCAATCCATCGTTGGGTCTGTGGCGGGCTTCCCGGAACCGTCGCCGGTATCACTACCTTGACCCGCCGCCGCAGTCTGCATCGCCTGATACACCGAGGAAAGAATGATATCCCCGCCCTCGATAGGCTCCATATCGTCCTCTGCCCTCAATTCGTTTACCGTCACCTTGGTGCGCGCGCGAATCTCGTCTAGTTCCGCTTGGTCCTTTTCGGAACGACCTTCCAACCCACAAACGCGATACTCGAAGTCCGGATTGATGCGATGGACAATCCACTTGTTCAACGCGGCTTCAAGTAGATACGCCTTGGGCGCGATACCCTTCGCTTGTCCCGTAGCGACCTTATCGTCAATCCCGCCCTGAGACATAGACGACGAAACGCCATGCTGACCCGCATAGAATCCGACTTCCTCTGGCGCCACGCCGCAAAGCGAGCATAGCAATAGGAAGTTAGTCCAGACCCATTCGCCAAACTGCATGTCTTGATTGGTATACCCGGTAAACGGAATCCACTTGGCATCCGCGCCCGCCCCCTGCATGTTCACACCGGGGAGCCTGTGCGCGTTCTTGACGCCCGTTAGCAGGTATCGCACGCCGCGCATGAATTCCTGAAACTTCTCTTGCGGCATGTCGCCAAGCAACGCGAGCATTCCGGGCGGGCCACCTTGCTTGAAAATGTTCTGATTGTAGACGTATGCCGACATAATGTTTGTCAGAATCGTCAGCAGTTCCACTAGCACCGGGCGACCGTATCCCGCGCTCCGAATGTCCGTAGACGGGTACTGTACCGCAAACGCCAGTTGGTCCGGGGAGAACCACGCGACATTTTGCATGTTGACGCGCTGCACAAAGGCGGCATCCCCAGGCTGATAAACGCTGTATGCCTGCCTCGGACGCACGCGGTAAATCGTGGACGCATCGCGGGCTTCCCAACAGGCAGGCTTACCTGTGCGGTCGGGCATAGTCTCGAATACCATCGCGTCGAAAACGAACGAATCCGCAACGAGTTTGCGCGTGAATGTCTCGAAGTTATCCCGCACAAACGGGTCAACGTCATCGTTCCGGAATTCGCCGCAGTCGAGTAGCAGGCGCTCGATTCGCTTGGATTCCTTCTTGTCTGCATTCGTCGGCGTTCCTTCCTCGTCGCGCATGGCAACGCGGAAACCCTGCCCGAATCGACCACGGCGGGGGCGCGCGAAAACGGCCATGCGGTCGCAGTAGTACCGTTTGAACAGGGAAATCCACGGCGTTTCAGCCATGGACCGCAAGACGTGGGCGCTGTAGGGCGAATGCGTTGACATTTGCTCAATGTGCGCTTGCGCTTGCGTCAGTTCCCACGGGTCGATAGTGAACCCCTGAGACTCGGATTGTTTCCTATCCTTGGGGTTGATTTCCATCAGCACGGGCGGGGTGTCGTTCTGTCGGTCTGAACGCTTCCGCCACAAGTCTTTGAACGCCATGGACGTACCTCCGAAAGCGGCAGGGAACTACGCCACGGGTGCGGCGACAGGCTCGGGAACGGCGACGGCGGTAACATCGGGGGAAGCCACGGGGGCAGGTTTTAGAGCCTCCTGAGCCTCGTGGATGCCCTCTAGAACTTGGTCGCGCGTCCAATCGTGGTATTCCATCACG
>Ga0209416_1001128_pt1 | contig 20353 bp, 45 predicted proteins | sample RifGroF1_FD_184001 | JGI IMG/M metagenome (GOLD analysis project Ga0209416, IMG submission 184001) | Groundwater microbial communities from Rifle, Colorado, USA - Groundwater F1 (SPAdes) (version 2) | ecosystem: Environmental > Aquatic > Deep subsurface > Groundwater | place: Rifle, Colorado...
GTACTGTTTAATATGTGAACCATTAGTTAAATTAATAGAACAAAAATCGGATGAAGATGAAGGTTTATTTTATCAGTATTATATATGCCCTAAATGTAATACTAAACATTATTGTACGTCACAATCTGGTGATATGATTCAAGAATATTTGGATATATTTGAAGATGAATAAAAAGGAGACAAATATTATGAATTATTGTGCAAATTGTAATTTACCAACAAAATCTACATATTATGACCATTCAATAGGAATATTATGTGGAAAATGTACAAAAGAACATAGTGAATTAAAAATTGAAGAATTAAATAAAGAAAAAGATAAAATAATTAAACAGATGCAAGATATAAGGAAACAAATAAATAATGCAATTATAGCAGATTGTGAGCATAAAAAAGCATTTGACACTAATTATGGATTTGTTACTAAGGAAGGGTTTATTACTATTTGGAGATGCCCTGATTGTGATTTTACTTTTAATAAGTTACATGAATATAAACGAGGTGATATATAATACTACTCAACGAAAAATACAATAAAAATGAATCTAAAGAACATTACGAACTCAAGCAGATAGCAAAATACATACTATACTCTAAAGGATATAATTGTATAGCAACAGAAGTACAATTCCCTAAATATTCTCAATATCTAAGAGATTATGAATGGTTTAATGGAAAGGCAATATCTAAAAATACTATTGATGTGGTAGGTATTAAAGGCAACATGTTAAACCTTAAAAATAATAATGTAGATAGTTATAAAGTTATGGGAATTGAGGCAAAAGCATCATATTCAGATTTTCTTAATGGATTCTGCTGTCAATGCGAATATACATATGTGATTGCTCCAGTTGGTATTATACCTGTTGATAAATTACCTAAAGGTATAGGATTAATTGAAGTGGCATTGGAAAAATATACAATTAAAAATAAATTTAATAAATTTGAATTTAAAGGTATTAATACAGTCAAACAATGTTCTAGCAGAAGAAAGGAAATGTATAAACGAGATGATATTTATCGTGTAGATACTTTCAATGTATTAAGAAAAATAGCATATCGTAATACTGTTAATGATTTATTTAAGAAGAATGAGATTATGATTGAGGGATTATAAAAATATATTAAGAAGGAGAAAATATACATATGAACATTGGATATAAATGTCCAAAATATAAACTTGATGCGTGGGGAATATGCGAATATAAAATTAATTATCAGATTGAAGATTGTGAAAATAATTGTGCTATTGAAATGGATAAAGTTGAAAATAAAAAATAAAATACATATAAAATACAAAGGAGAATTAATTAACATGAATACAATTATAATTAATGGAACAAAAATACAAACTAGTGGTAAAAGTATTTCAGTAAATGATAATTCAATATATGTAGATGGTAATCTCATAGTAGATAACTTAAAAGGTACTGTAGATATTAAATTTGAAGGAGATTTAGCAAGTTTACATTGTCAAGGGAGTGCTACCATTCATGGAAATATTAAAGGAAATGTTGATGTTGGAGGTTCTTTGAATTGTAAAGATATAATTGGCAATGTGGATGCTGGTGGATCTATAAAATGTGGAAGTGTTAGTGGCGATATTGATGTTGGTGGAAGTGTTAGTATTAAGAAATAAATAAAGGAGAATGATTAATATGTATGCTGATAATGAATTTCTTACTGCTCTTACTAATAAATTATTAGAATTAGCAGATGAAACAAATGATATTCAAACTGAGCAAGAATTAAGAAATATAGCAGAATTAGCAATTAATACTTGTGTATAAAAATAATTTAAGAAAGGATAATCAATATGGCAAAATTACATAAAGTAGAATTATATATCATAGATGTAAATGATGATTATAGTAATTTAAAAGAAATTATGCATGACATAGGGAATTCTACAGATTGTAGTCTTATTCCTTTTAATGCACAAGAAGTTGAAATTAATTGGCATGATGATATTGATTTAAATTTTTCTAATTGTCCAGTTGAAAATTTTAGAAAATATTTTAGAGGAGATGAAGAAGATGAAGATAAATTAGGAAAATGTGTATATACGGAAGGTGAATTTATAAATTACGAATGTGAATTATTAAGAAATAATAAATGTTATATTGGTAATAAAGATGATTTTTATTTAGGTGAAGATAATTATTGGCGTTTTAATGGTGAATGGTGCTGTGATTGGTATAATCCTGAATGTGGTTGTTGTAGACCGAGAGAAGAATAAATAATAAATAATTAACAAAATTATATAATAAAGAAGGAGTATAAATTATGGAATATAAAAAATTATTAGAAAATGAAATTAAATTAAGAGAAGCATTATTTAAACAAAATCAATTTATTTTAAATTTATTCAATGATAAAAGAATATCTAATGATGTAAAAGATGAATGGTCTGATAAATACAATAAGTTACAAATACATAAAATTATAGAATAATAGACAAAAGGATTGATTTTAATAAATATATAGAAAGGAGTAAATATATAAGTAAATGAAAATATTTTATTATATATTACACACAATTATTAGTTGTTCACAAAAAGATTTATATCGTTATTCAAGGAATAAACTTATTTGTATTAAATGTGATAGAATTCATAATAGTTATTCTAATTATAATGATTAGAATAAAAATATAATAAATATATAAAGGAGAATAATTAACATGAAAATAGAATCCCCATATTGCTGTTTTAGCAATACAGGTACATACGAAATTCATGTATTATTATCTGATTGTCCGATTAAAAGGGAATTAGGTAAACATACAGTCAAAGATAGAAAAACTAAAAATGATCGTGAAGAAGCAACTTGTATTTATGTAAGTGGATTTGACGGTGAAGTTATTCCTGCATGTAAATATTATGATGGAATTAAAGAAGATAAGAAAATTGGTAAATATATTGTAGATTGTAGTTATTATAAATGGTAAAATAATATATTATAAAAATAAATATATAAAAGAAATGCTTGACAAGTTAACATTAAAATGTTAAAATAATAATAAATAAAAAAGATTAAATAAAGGAGGTGAGAGTTATCTGTGATTTGACTTTATGTAAAAATGATAATTGCAAGAAAGCACAGAATTGTTTAAGGTTTCTGGCAAAACCAGATAAATATCAAAGTTACATGAATGGAAAAGATGATTGTGATGAGGATAATGGTTATGAATATTTTTTAGAGGTTAAAATGTTGAATAAGTGTTAAAATGATAAAATAAATAAAAAGTGACATGCAACAAACCATTGATTTATAAGGGTTTGTAAAATCGAAAAACATGATAAAAGGAGGGTTTTATCACGATTATATTATATTCTAATGGGTGTACTAAATGCAAAATATTAAAACAAAAATTAGATCAAAAACAAGTTATTTATGATGAATGTAATGATATGAATGTTATGATCAAAAAAGGTTTTATGTCTATGCCTATGTTAGAAGTAGATGGAAAATATATAAATTTTCACGAAGCAATTAAATGGGTAATATCTCAATGAAAAATGAAGTATATGTTATATTGCAAAATAGTATAAATAATGATGGATTATGGTATCCTTCAATATCTATTTATTATAGTGGGTGTGATAAAACTATAAAATGTCATAATTGTCATAATCCAGAATTGCAACAAAAAGGGATAGGATATAAAACAACAAATGAAAATTTAATTAATGATATTGAAATAGTTTTAAATAGATGGTTAGATATTTATCCAAAAATGTCTTTATGCTATTTAGGTGGAGAACCATTATCTGCTTGGAATAGAAAATCTGTATTATTAATCTCAAAATATTTTAAAGAAAAATATAATGATAAAATATGTAGCATTATTTATACTTGGAGATATTTAAAAGATATAGAACATTTAAAAAAATACATATCTTATATAGATTATGGTGTTTTAGGAGATTTTCAAGAATATAATAAAAATATAAACTATATACCATCATCAACTAATCAATATATATATAATTTTACAAATAATAAAAAAATTCAACCAATAAAGAAAGGATAATAATATATGAAATTAAACGATAATAGTCAACAAGATAGTATATTTAGAATTGAAATTACACTAGATGAAGATTATAAAACTCAATTTCAAAGACTTAAAAAGAAATATGGAGAAGAAATGTTTGAAATAGAAGGATTAGACAAAGAATCACTTAATATAACTAACTTTTTTAAGAAATTTATGAATAGTGATAATGTAGCTAATGCTTCTATTGATGATAATAGTAATGTTACTGATAAGAATATATCTATAATGTTAAGTGAAAGTAGGAAACCTTATAATAAATTACTTTCACATAATAAAATTTACATAGAATTAAAAGAAAATTTCGGAAAAGAAACGGCAGATAAATGGTTAGAATTACAAATTAATGGTGCATTATATTCCCATGATAGTCATGAATCAACATTAAAACCATACTGCTTTGCATTTTCATTGAAACCTATTGTTGAAAAAGGATTATTTTTTATCGATACAATGAAAGCAAAACCTGCACAACATTTAGATACATTTAATCATCATGTATTAGAATTTGTATCCTATGCAACTAATATGCAATCTGGAGCAGTAGGTATTCCTGATTATCTAATATATGCTTATTATTATTGGCAAAATGATGTAAAAACAAATTATGTTTCAGATGCAGAAGTATATAAAAAACAAAAATGGCAAGAAATATTATTTAATTTGAATCAACCTTATTTAAAAGGTGGGGAACAGAGTGCCTATACAAATTTTAGTATTCTTGATAGAGATCATATTATAGGACTTTTAGGAGATGAAATTTTCCCTGATGGTAGTTTGATTATTGATCATTTAGAAGAAATTATTCAATACCAAAAAGATTTTCTTGATTATGAAAGAGAAATAAGATATGAAAAATTCTTTACTTTTCCAGTAATATCTGCAAGTTTATTATTTCAAAATAATAAATATACAGATGAAGATATGGCTAAATTTATTAATAAACATAATATGACTTGGCAGGATGTAAATATTTATAATGCTACTGAAGTTGATGCGTTGTCAAGTTGCTGTCGGTTAACCAGTTCATTAAAAGATATAGAAGAAGATAAAGATGAAGAATTAAAAGGGCATTTTAATTCTATAGGTGGTTCATCAATATCTATTGGTAGTGCAAAAGTTAATACTCTTAATTTAGTTAGAATTGCTCTTGAGTCAAAAGGTGATTTTAAAAAATACAAGAAGATATTAAAAGATAGAATTGATATATCACATAAATATTTATATGTACAAAGAGAAGTATTAAAGAAAAATATTATTAAAGGATTATTACCTTTGTATACTTTTGAATTATTAAATTTAAATCGTCAATTTAGCACTATAGGTATTACAGGGGTTTTTGAAACAATTGAATTACTTGGTGGTATTAGTGAAAATGCTAATGGTGTTTATTATAATGAAAAAGGATTGCAATTTGCAAAAGAAATATTAAATATTGTAAATGAAGCAAATAAAACTACAAAAAAAATATATGGATACAACGCAAATATGGAACAAATTCCCAGTGAATCATGTGCTATTAAAATATGTAAAAAAGATAAATTAATTTATGGGAAAAATAGTATTGACACTTATATTTATGGAAATCAATGGATACCACTTAATAAACAATGTGATGCTACGGAAAGAGTTAGAGTATCATCTTTATTAGACAAGGCTTGTGGTGGTGGAGTTATGTTACATATAAATCTTACAGAATCATTTAAAGACGAAGAGCAAGCATGGAAATTAATGAATAAACTTGCAAACGAAGGTATTGTATATTTTAGTTTTATTTCAAAAATTAATGTATGTAAAAATGACCATTCGTTTTATGGTAATAAATGTCCTATCTGTCAAGGAGAAGTAACAGATAGTTATATAAAAATCGTAGGATATTTAGTAAAAGCATCTAGTTATAAAAAAGAAAGAGCAAAAGAAATGAAAGAAAGAGTATTTTATAATTTAAATTAATAAAATAAAAAGGAGAATACATATGACAAAGAAATTACAAATTAAAGTAAAATATTTAGATGATTCCATTATTAAATTAGAAAAAATTACTCAAGGAGATTGGGTAGATTTACGTTCTGCTGAAGATATTACAATGAAACAATTTGATTTTAAACTTATTCATCTTGGTATAGCAATGCAATTGCCAGAAGGGTATGAAGCAAATATTGTTCCTCGTTCAAGCACATATAAAAATTTTGGGATACTTCAAACAAATAGTTTCGCTGTAATTGACGAATCATATTGTGGTGACAATGATTGGTGGAGGTATCCTGTAGTAGCATTAAAAGATACTGAAATAAAAAAGGGAGATAGAATTTGTCAATTTAGAATTAATAAAAAAATGCCAGAAATTGAATTAATGGAAGTAGAAATATTAGGTAATAAAGATAGAAATGGATTGGGTAGTACAGGAGTTAAATAATAACCAACACACAAATTTAGCAGGGACTAAAAATCTCTGCTAAACTCATATTAAAATAAATATTAAAATCCATATTAAAATAAATATTAAATATATATTAAAATATTACGAAATTATAGAAAATAATGCTTGACAAAATACAAAAATAATAGTAGAATTAACCATAGAAAGGACAACCAATGGAAGAAAATAAATCCAAAGAAACAAAATTAAAATGTATAAAATGGAATTGTAAATTTTACCACGAATCAGACAATTATTTTGAGACATGTCAGTTGATTAGTAAATATGTATTATTAGATAATTGCTACGGATTATCAGAAATTCCTAATAAGAAAGAAGAATTAACTTGTAAAATTGCAAAGTTAGTTAATGAACTAGAATATTTAAATGAATTAAAGGAATTAATTGGGAATAATCAATAACTAATAATAAAGGAAGGAGAATCTATGGATAAAGAATTATTATATAAAGCAGAAGGTGTTAAAGATTGTGTTAAATGGTTGATTGAACAAATAAAATTAGAACAAGAACAACAAAATAGATCGTTGTTTTGGTATGATGATACCACAGATTATAATGAAAGAATAAATACTATGATTAATATTAAAATTGGATTAGAAAAATATGCTAAAAAATTAAAACATCAATCAGAAGAAATATAAAATATTAAAATAAAAGGAGATTATAATTATGACAACCTCCATCAAAGATCAATTTATCCAAAACCTAATCAACGAATTAAATAGTGAAAATGAAGATAGAATCTATCACGACAAAAAACCTTTAGATATTCCCTATATAATCTCAGTAATAGATCAACAAATTGAAAATTGTAAAGAATTCTTAGACGATATTACTAAGCATACATATGATATTAATAATTATGATGAAGATAATTCTATGGGTTATACAAATGGTAAAATTAGAATATTAATTGAAAAACCAGACAATGAAAAAGAAAGTGAATATATGGTAGATGCTTATTATAATTATTGTTATTATATAGAATTTACTAAAGATGAAAGACATTGGGGATATTGCGAATGTGAACCTGAAGATGAAGGATATAATGAAAAATATAGATGTTGTGGTAATGGTTGTGATTTTACAGCTTCTGCATTTAGAATAGAAAAAGTTATTAGTTTAGGCAGCTATGCATGGAAAGGGCAAGAGAGAGATTATTGGGAATATCAAGAACAGTTTGAATCAAATGAACAAAATAAAAATAAAGAAGTAGAAAAATTTAAACTAGAGCAAGAAAAACAATATTTAAAAGATAGAATTAATGAATTACAAGAAGAATTAGTTAATTTAGAAATGAAAGAAAAATGTAATGAATATGGTAATTTAAAATTAATTAAATAATTAAAACAATATTAATATAAATATATTAAGAAAGGAGATAATTTATGTCAGAATCAACTAAATTAATTAAAATAAATAATACCAATAATCCAACCAATCCTCATCACATTGCAATAGAAAACCCAGATTCTATATGTTTTAATTGCCTACAATCATTCCTACAATTACATGAAATACTAATTCCAGCACTTAATCACAATTCTATATTTACGAACTTTTCAAGTAGACTAAATTTATGCCCATCATGCCTATCCCTAACAAATCCTAATTGGTGGAAATTAGAAATTATAAAATCATATACAGAAGATAATATGATGCAACTAAATTACAAATACGAAAAAGAAATTCTAGATTTCATCAATCAAATGCCACTCTCTGGTCAAGAATTATTCTATGCTAGATTTGGTTCTAGTGTACGTTCCGATCTTATGCATGGTCAAGACTGGATTAATTATTCACTAGGTATTCTACCACATAAAAAATGTAAGGAATACGGATATTATTCACCACAAGAAATTCAAGCATATAAAGAAAAATTTCCAATATGTGAACATCCAGTAAATAGAATTTGTAATGAAGAATCAAAAAATAGTTGGTGTCCATTTGGTGCTATCGGAGAATACAATCAAAAATGTTATAAAAATGGTAAAGATGATAATTGTTATGAATGTGAATATTTTCAAGAAAGAATTAATCCTATAAGAGATATTATGGAATGTGAATGGAATGATTATGAGGTATATTATAAATCAAAAATAAATACAGATAAATATAAAAAGATGTTTGAGGAAGGAGAATAAATAATATGATTAAATTAGATAAATTTATGAATATTTTTCTTAAAGTAGGTGGAATTTTATTTCTACTTAATACTATATTATATCTATTAAATATGTATCATCCTTGGAAAATAACTATAGCATTTCATATGTTTTTTATTGGAGTAATATTATTATTTACAAAGTTTACGAGTAAAACAAAAGATAAAAATAAGGAGCAGAATTAAATGATTAATAAAATAAAACAATTTATAGAAAATATAAAATTAGAAATATATTGCAAAACATACAATATCAAAAACTACTTACAGGTAAGAAAATACAAAAAATTATATCCAGATTATATTGACAATGAATATAATAATGGTTCACTAAAATTTATTTGGGGAGTTACATCATGGGATGATCTAACTAGTAAAGATGCTTCTCTCTTTAGTATGAATGATATTGATATTATCTATAATAGAGACACTAAATTATATAATCTTAGCATTGAGACAATTTATATGTTTGAAGGTAATAAAGAAGAAGAGGAATGTAAGTATTTAAGATATTTATTAGATAAGTTTAGTAAGTATATGGATGATAATAATTTATCAAAGGATTATAAAACTTATCTTGCTATGTATGATTGTTTTTCAGCAGAATCAATTGAAGAGTTATATTTTAAATTTAGAGTGTTTGTTGAAGGATACTGTAGTGTATGTGGGTATTAAAATTATAAATCAAAAGGAGAATATAATGAATAATAAAAATTTTAAAATGGTATTTCCATATATTGATGATTTAAAAAAGTATGGAAAAGAAAATTTACTCAATGAATTATTAAATGTAATTAATGATATTGACGATAAATATATACTCAAAGTAAATGGAATGACAAAAGAATTATATAATTTATTTGAATTTGAAAATTATGATGATTTAAGAAATAATCTTCACCATAAAAATATTTCTGAATTAAAATACTATCTAAATATAATTGTAAATAATATATTTAATTCATTAAATGATAAAAATAATTTTGTTAATAAATGTTTTAATAATTATATGTACCATAATAACGAAAGAGATTTTAAGATAGAATTTAATTGTAAAATGTATAATGTTGTAGGTAATGATAATTATGAAACAATAGGAGAACATTATTCATTAAATTTTAGTCTTATGTCCTATCAGAAATATACTAATTGTGGTTGCGGAGGAGGTCATTCTTTTACAATTAATTTAGTAAATATAGATTTGTTAAATAATATCATTAAAGAAGTTAATCAATTATCTTTAAGTAATACTGTAAAGGAATTATACATAGATTATTTTAATCAAGAATATGATTATAATTTTAATATAAAAAATGCTAATAAATATGTAGTATCTATTATAAATGATTACATCAAAAATTTTATTTATCCTATTGAAGATAATTTAAAGCAATATTATACCTTAAAAGAACAAAATTTAAAAGAAAAACTTCAAGAATATATGAATGAAAACGAATATACAAAAAATATAATTCAAGATATTAATATTGATTATAGGAGATATAAAGGTTCATCTCATGATGTAATAATGGGAAGATGTAAAGAAGGAGATACTCTAGTAGATAAGAACAGTTTAGAAATAAGATTTTTAGGTAAGATAATTAAAACTATTAGTAAATCATCTTATACTGTTTATGAAATTGATTATTAAGGAAAAATCTCAAAATCACCGATCCCACAAACCATTGATTTTATTGGGTTTCTAGCATCTAATATTTGAACCAAAGAGAAATTTGGTGTTGATTTAGGAGGAAGGATAATATGAAATACAAAGAATTAGAAGATTGTGACCAATGTCCATTATTTAATGATTTATGTTCAGGAGGTTGGACATCTTCTCCATCAGGTAATCCAATTGAACCACCTTGTACATGTTGGAATCCAGACGATGATTTAGATGAATTATATGATAGTGCTGTAGCAAGTCAATTAGCACATGAAGAATATTTAAAAAGAAAATGGAAAGAAGAAGATAATTTAAAAAAGAAAAAAGAAGAGAAAGCGAAAAAAGCAAGAGAAGCAAGAATGATAACTTACTCAGAGAATCGTCAAATTACACAGCTTCGCCGAGAGATTAGAAGGAATAATGAGATATTGAATTTTGCAAGATCATTTTCATCTGCTGTTAATATGACAAATGAAATGTTTGGGAAGGAAGAACGTATTGTTGAAAAACCTAAAAATCTATTAGAAATTGAGAATGAAGAATTACAAGAAAGAATAAATGAATTAGATAAAATACGAAAAGAAAAATTGAAGCAATTAAGAAATAAAAGGAGGTTATAATATAAAAATTCAACCAGTAATAAAATGGACAGGAAGTAAGAGATATTTAGCAGAAGAAATATTAAATTATTTCCCAAAAGAAATTGATACATATTATGAACCATTTATTGGTGGAGGTTCAGTATTAATTCAATTATTGAATAGTAATATAAATGTAAATAATTATATCTGTTCAGACAATAACACATATCTAATTGATTTATGGAATTTAATTAAAGATAATCCACAAAAACTTATTGAATCATATAAAACCATGTGGACAGAGATGAATCAAATTAATGATATACAATTTAGAAAATCTTATTATATGGAAATAAGAGATAGATTTAATACACATCACAAACCAGAAGATTTTTTGTTCTTATCTCGAACAGCAACAAATGGATTAATAAGATTTAATTCAAAAGGTGAATTTAATTCTAGTTATCATCTTACTAGAAAAGGTATTACACCAGATAAATTAGAAAAAATAATTAATCAATGGTCACAATTATTAAATAAAAACAATGTAAATTTTATATGTTGTGATTATAAAGATATTTCTCCAAAGAAAAATGATTTTATATATTGTGATCCACCATACTTTAATACAGATAGTATGTATTTTGGAGAAATTGATACTAATAAGTTTTTTAATTATTTAAAAAATATAAAATGTAAATACATATTTAATTTCAATGGTAAAAGAAGTAACGAAGATACTACATATAATGTTCCAAATGATATTTATAGTAAACATATTTATTTAAACTCTGGCAACAGTGGATTTAAGAAACTTCAACAAACTATAGATAAAGTACAAGAAAGTTTATATATTAGTTAAAATTATAAAATAAAATTAATTAAAAGGAGATAAATATGAACAAAGAATTAATGTTTTCTAGTGAATCAGATGAGTGGTCTACACCACAAGATTTCTTTGATAAACTTAATGAAGAATTTAATTTTACACTTGATCCATGTGCCACACATGATAATCATAAATGTCCTAAATATTATACTATAGAAGATGATGGTTTATCTAAAGATTGGTCAAATGAAATAGTATTCATGAACCCACCATATTCTAAACCAGAGAACCCATGTAAACTCAACTGCAAGAAAAAAGGATGTCAAAAACGTGGTTATCATATTGATAAATATAAACCAGGACAAGAAGATTGGATTAAGAAAGCATATGAAGAAAGTCAAAATGGTACAATAGTAATTGCTTTACTTCCTGCAAGAACTGATCATAAGGCATTTCATAAATACATATATAATAAGATGGAAATTAGATTTATTGAAGGTAGATTGAAATTTAGTGGATGCAAAGATGCTGCACCATTTCCAAGTATGATTGTAATATTTAAAAAGTTAAAATAAATTTTAATTTTACTTATGAAATAGAAAGGAGAAATATCTTATGAAATTTACAATAAATAGTCATATTACATACGAAGTAGAAGAACAATTATTTTATAATCTTCTTAAAGAAGAAAATATAACTATAGAGGATTATAAAAAAGTAGCATGTAATGAATTTAAAGAAATGTTAGAAGAAGAAATTGGGACATCGGAACAAATTAAAAATGTTGTAATTGAAACAAATATTCAAATATTATAGAAAAGGAGATATATAATTATGAATAATCATGTTTATTGTACTGAATGTAAAAATATTGATTTTAATTTAAAATGTTTAGAAGAAAATTATATTGTTAATGGAGAAGAATGTATTAAATGTCCTTGTCATGGTTGTGAATGTTATAGTCCTGAAGATAGTGCAACGATTGAAGAAAGACCAAAATATAAAAACATTAATAATAAAGATACAAATGTAAAAGGTCTATTCAATAAATACATAATTCAAAAGGCAGATGGAACACCTATAGACCCTAATGCAGATTATTTTGTATTAAGATTAGACACAGACAAATATGCTAGGGAAGCATTAAAATTTTATGGTAGTGTAATATATCAAGATAATCCTGAACTTGCACATGATATTTTTAAAAGATTAAATTATTATTGGGAGAAGGAGTAATTAATATGTCAAAACCACTTATAGAATTTATAACTTGTAATGCAGGTGATTGGAGTGTATTAAGAGTTAATTTAGGTGAAGATTTTGAATATCAAGGTCATTCAATCCCTGATTATGAATGGATTAAATTAATAAAATTATTAGGATATGAAGTTGAAGAAAGAAATATATCCGATGAAGATATGGAATATGGTAATTATTAATATGAGAAATGTAAAAAGGAGAATATAAATATGAAATTTATTAAAGGTGTACCAGATTTAAAAATATTACAAAATAATAAATGTATATTTGAAATTAATACTGTTCAAAGATTTGATGAAGACGAAGATAGGGTAATCCTAAAATGTGCAGAAGAAATATCAGAATTTAAAAGAGGTTTTGTTTGTGATATGAATTGTTCTTTTACAGTAGAAGATACTATTTTAAAAGCAATGAATATGCGAAATGATACTATTAAAGATTTAGTATTAGTTTATATTAATAAACAATCACAATATGGATATATTCCAGAGTTTGAATATGTATTTTATAAGTAAAAGGAGTAAATAATATGGCAGAATATACAATTGAAATAACACAATATTGTCCACATAATTGTGATTATTGTTCTACTAATGCTACTAAAAATGGATTACATATTGATATAGAAATAATAAAACAATTTTTATACAATAATAAAATACAATCAACAGATAGAATCAATATATCAGGTGGAGAACCACTTTCTCATCCTAAATTTTATAAAATATTGCAATTATGTAAACAATTAACTCCTGATGTTTGGGTTTATACTAATGAATTAACTCAAATTAGATATAATACTTCTGCAATAAAAGAAATACAAGTAGAAGCAAATGTATGTTTAATGCCTGGAGAAAATGTTTATATACCTAAAAATGCTCATAAAGTTCATTTACTTCAATTTATACCTACAGGAAGAGGTAAAAATATTAAATCTATTGATGTTAAATTATCTGGTGAAAATTGTGCAGAATGTAATCACAAAGTTTTACAAGCAGATGGTAAAATTGTAGATGCACCTTGTAAGAAAGATTATAATTGATCAAATTAACTAGATATAGTGAGTAATTAGAAGATAAACCACTATATCTAGCATTAAAATCATGACGAATGTTCGAATTGGTGTTGATATAAAATAAAAATAAAAGGAGATAAAAATTATGATAAAAGTAATACATATTTGTGACAAATGCAATACTGAGAAAATTTATGATAAACCTTCGGATTCAGAATTTAGAGCAATTAAATTATTAATAGGTAAAATTGGAAGTGAATATGTTTCAGATGAAAATTATTCATCTAGTATCGCAACAAAAACAAATTTATTTATATGTAAAGAATGTCAAATTAAGTTAGGCATTAGTACAGATAAAAAGAAGGATGAAACAAATTTTTACAAACAACCAGAATTAATAGATAAAGTTTTTGAATTGTTTACCGAAATTGCAGATGAATTAGGTTATGTGAAAGGAGAATAACTTATGAAAAAATTTGTTGTAGAAATGGCAGTAGGATTCTGTGCTAGTTTAACTGTAGATGCTATAAATAAAGAAGTAGCAATCAAATTAGCAAAACAATTAGTATTGGAAGATGCAATGGAATATTATGATGGGAATTTAGAAATAGAACAAATTAATTTTGTAGATGAAGTAGAGTAATATGAGAAAAGACGGATTAAACGAACAAGAAGGTAAAGTGATGGATGCTCTAATTAAAGCATGGAATGAATATATTAAACTAGAAAAACAACATTCATCTGATATTAATGAATTTTGTAATGGGATACATATATGTCAACATGCTTTAACTATAAGAATTTTAAGACGAGATTATCCAGAAGGTTATCCAATAAAAATATAAAATAAAAAGGAGGATTTAATTATGGGAATTGTAAAAATATCAAACGATAAATATTTAGAGAATATTTTACATACTGCAAAATTAGAATTAAAAGAATTAGAAGTAAAACATAGAATAGAAATTGCTATATATGAAACTAGAAAAGAAATATTAAGAAAACAAATTGATTCAATAGAATTGCAATTAGAATTATAAAGGAGATGATTACTATCAACACAAATCTACAATCAAGATGTATAAACTCACAACAATATTCCCTAGAAAACTTACTTAATCTATGTAAACTAACAGACAAAATCAGAAATATTGCATCAACTTCAGAAGGACTTAAATATTTAAAAACTATTCTATCAGATAAACGAGCAATACTATACTTCAAGCAACCTTCAACACGTACATTTCTTTCATTTCAAAATGCGTGTCACATTTTAGGCATCTCATGTTCTGAAATACGTGATACTAGTACATCATCAGAAGTAAAAGGTGAGACAGAACTTGATGCAATTAAAACATTCTCTCAATATGTAGACTTAATAATAATGAGACATCCATCATCTGAATTTATCTATGAAATATCTAATAATCTACCTGATGATATAAGAATAATTAACGCAGGTTCAGGTACTAATGAACATCCAACACAAGCATTATTAGATTTCTATACCATATTTAAGTATGGTTTAGAAAATAAGAAAGTTGCATTTGTTGGTGATTTACTAAGAGGAAGAACTGTTAGGTCATTATCATTACTATTAAATAAAGTTAAAGGAATTAAATTATATTTTGTTGCTCCTAAAATATTTCAAATTAAGAATGATATACTGGAACAATTAAATGTAAAGTATGAATTAACTGATGATTTTGAAAAGGTATTGCCTGAGATGGATGGAGTGTATATGGTTAGATTGCAAGATGAATATAAACATGAAGGTATTAGTGATGAAGAAATTATAGATACAAACAAATATTGTATAAATAGTAATAATATAAACAGATTAAAAGATGATGCTATTATACTTCATCCACTTCCTAGAAGAGATGAAATTAGTGTTGATATTGATAAAGATAAACGTGCAAAGTATTGGCAACAATGTGAGAATGGAATGTGGATGAGAGTGGCGTTAATTGCGGATATGTTTGGTATAGAAGAAAGGATATTAAATTATTATGAAACAACAAATAACTAAAGAACAATTAAAACAATTAAGTTATAAAGAACAAAAATTTTTATTTCAATGGAAAAAAGATTTTACTAAAAATAAATTATTTACTATCGGAGAAATGCTTGAATATATTAGAGATACTTATTCAAATGAAATAGAAATTAAAATTATATTAAATAGAGATAAATCAAATATAGAAAATTATACAATATTATTGTATAAAGATGATGAAATATTATATGAAGATAATGAAAATGAATTATGTGATGTTTTATGGGATTTTATTATTGAAGATATGAGATAGTTGTCATAAAAGTAGTTTTAAGACTTTTGAAAATTTAAAATATCATGATCATATTTGTCTTTGATTATGATATTTAAGAAAGGAGAAATATATTATAATAAATTTAGATATAGAAAGAAAACTCCAAGAAATATTAGATTATTATTGCAAATATAAATGTAATAAACAAGAAATAGAAAATAATATTATGGATATGTTGCATGGAGATATTAATGATGTGTGGATAGATGGTGATATATGTGATATTTGTATGATAAAGGAGTTTATTAGAGAGATAAGAGATGAATTAAAATTTTAAAAAGGAGAATCTACATGAGTAAATATAAAACATTAACTACATATTTTTGTTCATTATGTGGTGAAAAATATAATTCTGATATTGAAGCAATTGATTGTTACGATTCACATTATAGACTTGGCAAAATAATTGGTGTTTATTATGAAAAAGGTAAAAAATGTCCAAGTAAAATACAAATTGAATTAAGTTTAGATGGTAATAATTATGAAAAAGATGTAATGTTTGTTGTTAAATCTGAAGGTTGGGGAGAAAAATAAGAATATATAAAGGAGTAAATTAATCATGGCATACAATATCAATTCAAATCAACAATTCTTTGAGAAATTCCAATATATAGAAAATAGAATAAGAGGATTATCTAATATATTCCAAAATGAATACATAGAAGTTTCAGATGTAGAATTTATTAATTGGGTTAAAGATGCAAGACAATTGCAAATAGATTTAACACAGTTAATATATGAAAGTAAAAATAAATTTGTATGGAATTGCAAATATGATGATTGTGATTCTTGATTGTTAATTAAAATTATAGTTAATTGATATAAATCTACAGAAAGGAGGTTACATATGAACAAAAATAAAATACATTTAGAAGCAAATACATTATCAATGTTTGCAGAAATGAATAAGGAAGAAGGTGCAAAAGAAGAGAGAAAAAGAATTGCTAAGAAGTTAGTTAATGATAAATATTGTTGTATTAAATTTCGTATTGCGTGTATTGAAGATTGTGTAAATTGCATGGAGAAATATTTGGAATACGAATAATGATAAAATAATGATATAGAAAGGAGATACATATTATGCCATTAGGTTTATTTATAGGCAATATAAACTGTCCAAAATGTGGGAAATTGATTATCAATCCTAAAGTTGTTAAATTAGATAATAACGGTAAACCTATTATATTTTGTGATTGTGGATGTTATTTTGTATTTGAATTGAAATGATAAATTGATAGGTATTAGAAAGGAGAATATATTATATTATGAAATATGCAATATGTCCGTTTTGTTTGCAAGATATTAGTAATGGTAATCACACATGGGATTGTAAAATGAATCCTATAAATATGAATAATGGAGAGTATCAACAAAATTTAAATAATAAATGTGATAATAAAAGTGAAAAGGAATTTACTCATTTTCATCCAACTTGGTTAGAATTTGCTATTAAAAATTTCAAAAATCAAAATGGAATATCACATATGATTGATGCTAATGTAAAAATGGGAGATTTCATAAAATTATGGTCAAAAGATGAATTATCTAAAATTGTGGAAGTGTAGAAAGTGTTGATTTATAAGGGTTTGTGAGATCGGATTTCGTGATAAAAGTCATGTTTGGACACAATATTTAACTTGACAGAATAGAAAAATAAATGTATAATATAATCAGCAATAAAGTATTAACATTACTAAAAGGATAATATAAATAAGGGTTGTGACCTACACTATAATAGAAAGGATGATATTATGTCAAATATATCAGATGAAATTAATGTAATAGTAGATTGTAAACTTGATCAATCAGGAGTAGAAGATTTTCAAAAAGAATTAAAATCTTATGATATAGGAAAGGAGTTTAATTATGCTGTAGCAATAATAGAAATATTAATTATTGATAGAGATAATGAAAAAGAAATAAATAATACAATTGAGATTAATGTTGCACCTAAAATTCAATACATAATTCCATTCGTTAGCAAAAAATTAGCAGAAAAATATTTAGAAGAATTATCTACTCTCAAAAGATTGACAATGTTTTTATCAATTAATGAAGATGGCAAAGTTGATTTGTAAAAGAATGATATTGATTAGGTAATTGATATATTAAAAAATAAATAGAGTTTGCTGTATATTTAGTAGACTCTATTTAGTAAATAACTAAAAATTCAAAGGAGATTAATTATGCAAATAAATTTATATCTTAGTAGTTATGATAAATATGATTATAGTGTATTGGATGATTATGATTGTTTGAAGTGTTTAAATGATTAGTAGAATATTAAAATAAAATATATGAATACATGAAGGAGAATGAATTATACATATGAGCAAAGCAGATCAAATATTCATTAATATGTGCAAAGATATCATAAAAAATGGTACATCTTCAGAAGGACAAATAATTAGAGCAAAATGGGAAGATGGAATTCCTGCACATACAATTAAAAAATTTGGAGTAGTTAATAGATACAATTTACAAGAAGAATTTCCTATATTAACATTAAGACCAACAAATTTAAAAGCATGTATAGATGAAATCTTATGGATTTGGCAGAAGAAATCAAATAATATTAAGGATTTAAATTCAAAAATTTGGAATAGTTGGGCAGATGAAGATGGTTCGATTGGTAAGGCATACGGTTTTCAATTTCAAAAGAAACACAAATATAAAGAAGGATATTTTGACCAAGTAGATAGAGTTTTATATGATTTAAAACATAATCCATATAGTAGAAGAATTATGACTAATATTTATAATTTTGAAGATTTACATTTGATGAATCTTTATCCTTGTGCATATAGCATGACATTTAATGTAGTGGATAATAAATTAAATGGAATATTAAATCAGAGATCAAATGATATTTTAGCTGCTAATAATTGGAATATTTGCCAATATGCATGTTTGGTACATATGTTTGCTCAAGTTAGTAATTTAGAAGTAGGAGAATTGATTCATGTGATTGCAGATGCTCATATCTATGACAGACATGTAAGTATAGTTGAAGAATTAATTAGTAGAAAAAGTTATGATGTTCCTAAGTTTATGATTAATCAATTTGTAAAAAACTTTTATGATTTTACAGTTGATGATTTTAAGGTATTTAATTATAAACATGGTGAACAAATTAAAGGTATTCCTATTGCTATTTAGATAGTGGTAGGAATATAAATATAATAAAAATATAATAATAGAAAAAGGAAATAATTTAATATATGCATATTATTCTGATCTCAGGTAAAGCTCAAAATGGAAAAGATTCTTGTGCAAAATTACTTAAACAAAAATTAGAATTACAAAATAATAAAGTTTTAATCACACATTATGGCGATCCTGTAAAATTTCTAGCAACCAATCTATTTAATTGGAATGGAGAAAAAGATGAATATGGACGCACATTATTACAAAAAGTTGGCACAGATATTGTACGAACACAAAATCCTAACTTTTGGGTAGATTTTATAATTGATATTTTAAAGTTATTTAAAGGTGAATGGGACTATGTGTTAATACCAGATGTGAGATTTATTAATGAAATAACTAGATATGGAGAAGAATGGAATACAACGACAGTTAGAGTTAATAGATTAAATTTTGAAAGTAATCTTACATATGAACAAAAAAATCATTCATCTGAAACAGAATTAGATAATTATCATTTTGATTATGTTATTAATGCAGAAAGTGGATTGGATAAGTTAGAGGGAGAAATAGATAAATTTATGGAGTGGATGGAGGAAATTGATGAGTAAAAGAAAATTACCATTATACATAGACATGGATCAAGTAATTTGTGACTTCTTAGGTAGATTATGTTCAATATATAATACAGAATATAATGAAAATTTTCAACCAAACGATATTAAAACATATTCATTAACGCAATATATAGGTGAAGAAGGTTGTAAAATATTTAATAGACCAGGATTTTTTAGTTCGTTATCACCAATTAAAGGAGCAAAAGAAACAATATTTAATTTATTAGCAAGAGGTTATGAA
>Ga0209416_1001134_pt1 | contig 20293 bp, 34 predicted proteins | sample RifGroF1_FD_184001 | JGI IMG/M metagenome (GOLD analysis project Ga0209416, IMG submission 184001) | Groundwater microbial communities from Rifle, Colorado, USA - Groundwater F1 (SPAdes) (version 2) | ecosystem: Environmental > Aquatic > Deep subsurface > Groundwater | place: Rifle, Colorado...
CGGTTTCTTTGGGCGTGGCTGCTGGTGGTGTAACCATCGTAGCTGCTACCGCCCTGGCAGTAAGCAAGGCGGTAGGATCGTACACGGCTCTTACCCTTGCGGCTCACTCAGTGGCGGCAAACTCCATGCTGATTGCACGACATACCGGCATTGCTGTAACTGAGGCCGGTAAGTACAAGGTGCAGGTAAGGTATCGCTTTGTCGATTAGCGAACACTGGCGCAAACATGCAGGTGAAACCTGCTTGATTATCGCCAACGGGCCAGGGCTGAGGGATATTCCGCTTGACTTCTTGCGGCGTTTCCCAAGCTTTGGCACAAACCTGATTTACAAGCTAGAGGGCTTCGTGCCCACGTACTACACGGCAGTAGACCACAAGATACTTATACCGCTAGCTAAGACACTAGAGGCGCGCCTGCCAATACCGAAATTTGTACCTGATAGATACCCTGACTACCAGGCGCGCCCCGTGTACTACTTCCACCATCGCCCCGGCGAAGTGTGGGAGGGCAATGCTGAAGGCGTGGAGATGCTAACGGCTCCGGGGATAGCCTATACATCCGTCACCCATGTAGCCCTGCAACTTGCATACTACATGGGCTTTACCACCATGCTGATTGTGGGGCTGGATCACACGGACGATGGGCAGCACTTCTACGGAAGCGGCGGCAAGCTATCAGACCTGGGTGCGATAGACAAGGGGTACGGGGCACTCGATAAGGCGTTTCGAGAAGCGAAGATACCCAGGCACATTATCAATATATCCACCGCGACGAACACAGAAGCATTTGAGCGCGGAGAATGGCAGGAGTATGACTAAAGCAGTGGCGCTGGTTGGATTCAGCAAGCGCAGTAACCAGATGGTGTACAGCCTGCCTGAAGATGTGGCTATCTGGGCAATGAATCACGGGCATTTGCACGGCTACCCGCGCATAGATCGTTTGTACGATATGCACCCGTTTGAGCTTATTCAAGACCCGCACTTTTACACGCGCGACTATCAGCAAGGGCATCTGGACTATTTGAGATCAGAGCATCCCTACCCGGTCTATATGCTTGAGCAATACCCGGAGATACCCGCCGCCGTGCGCTACCCGAAAGACGCGGCGCTGGAACTGGCGGGCGATTATCTGCACTTTACCAGCTCATTCTGCTACATGGCGGCCTCGGCTATTCTGGAAGGTTTTGATAAGTGGTACGTGCTGGGCTTTGATATGGATTACGGCACGGAATACGAAATCCAGCGCGAGGAAGCGTTGAAGTGGATTGCATATGCCAAAGGGCGCGGAATTGACGTATTTATCCCGCCCGAAAGCGGACTGCACACCAGGCGGCTATTGTATGGCTATGAAGGGATACCGATGATTGGCAGACAACTGATTGAGGTACACCAGAAGCAGTATCAGCGCGAGGAGCAAAAGGCGCTGGACGAAATGCACAAGTGGATGGGCATACTGGATGAGCGCAAGAATAACGCCGCCAGCCGCCGCAAGATTGAGGAGGCCAGCCAGCAGGTATTGATGTATGACAGGCAGGCTGCACGGAACGAAGGCGCGGCAAAGGCGCTTGAATACCTGATTGAGACAAGCGACTTGAAAGAAGTTTATCCGATTTTAGATAGTCCGGCGCTAATACCGGCTGAAAGGGCTAACGATGAAAGTTAGATTTATTCACGGGTTCCAGGGACGCGAGACAAACGAGCTGTATTACGAGGCCGGGCAGGTGGTTGAGTTTGACAGTGATTTGGCGCAGTTATTGATACGCGACGGGCGGGCGATGCTGGTTGAAGAACCAGCGGTACTGGTTGAAGATGAGCCAGTGGTAGCACCACCCAAGCGCGTAATTGTGAAGCGGACAACCAAGAAGGTGAAGCAATGAAGAAGATGCGATTATACGGCACTTGCAGCGCGCTTGGCGCGCTGACTGTCACGGGCGAGAGAGCTATCAGCGGGATGCTGTACGCTGTGAAATATCTAGATACGTCATTCGCTGCAACGGCGGATATTGTTATTTCGTCCACCAGCGCGGACGGGCTGAATACCAATCTACTGACCATCACGGACGGGACGGCGAGCGCAATGTATTACCCGCGTCATGTAGTTCACTCGGAAGCTGGCGCGGCTCTGACCGGCACGTCTGGCGGTGATCGCGCCCTACCACTGATCGAAGGCATCCCGCAGATGGTTGTAGCAGACGGTGGCGACGGTGGCGTGGGCGGTGTGATCCTGTACTGGTTGGAGTAAGCCAATGACCATAACCAACGGCTATTGCGACCTGGTAGAGATCAAGGCGCGGCTGGGCATCGACAACTCTAACGCCAAAGATGACACCATTCTGGAAGCGGAAGTAGAAGCAGCCAGCCGGTTCTTTGATAACGAAACGCAGCGCACGTTTTACGCCCGCACAGAGACGCATTATTTTGACATTCCAAAGGGGCGCGAGCTGCGATTAGATGATGATTTGTTATCTGTCACCACGCTTACCAACGGGAACGGCGTCGCAATAGCCAGCACGGAATATACCGTAGTTCCGCGCAATAAACCCCCGTACTATGCAATCAAGCTGAAAGAGGGTAGCAGCGTCGGATGGGAGCTGGACAGCGACGGCAACAGCGAGGGCGTGATCGCCCTGGCCGGAACATGGGGGCGCATTGCGACCACCCCTGCAAACGTGAAAGAAGCCTGCGTACAGATTGCCAGCGCCGCGTATAAGCGCAGGTTTGGCGAAAACTTAGGCGCGGTGACAACCATCACGGCAGCGGGTATCACCATCACACCGCAGGATATTCCAACCTACGCCTGGCGAGTTATCAACGTTTACAAGAGGCGGGCATAATGGCACTCGCTATTGCAACCGTAGCCGATAGCATCTCAAAGCTATCTGTCACCGGCCTGACGATAGAAGATGTGGACGATATGAGCGTGAGCATCCCCACACAGAACCCCACGCTTGCCCCGCGCGCAGACGATTACATTAGCAACATGGAGCTGATTTACGACAGCCAGGGCAGCGGGGATGTGGCGCAGATGACGTTCAGGTACGACCTGAATTATCGCCTGTACTACAAGCCGGTTGGCAGCGGGATTGAACTGGAAGCATTTGACGGGCTGGTGGATATGATAGCCCTTATTCTGGATGCGGTGATCGGGATTGTGAACTTGACCGGCGCGGTGGAAACCATACCAACCGGAACGATACGCCCCGGCATTGTGGTAGCCCCTGACGGCACGCTGCATTGGGGCTGCGACCTGTCTTTTCGGGTGATGGAGTTTATCAATTAGAGGTAACTATGGCAACTGGAAGAACACTCAATAGATGGGCGCGGGTGTACGTGGCGGGGTACGACCTCTCCTGTTATTCGCGCACCATTGGACCGCTGGTAGCCGATTACAACGCGGCGGACGTTACAGCGGATATGTGCGACGCGGTCAGGGGGTATCTGCCCGATGCGCCAAATATCAGCCCCGGCACACTGAATGGCGTAATGGACAATACCGCCACAAGCGGGCTGCACGTTACCGCCTCCACATGGCCGGGAACCGGGAAGATCGTAACCGCCGCGCTGGGGATCCGCGCCGCGCCTGCTGCTGGCGATCCAGTCTTTCACGGGCAATTCCAATTGAACTCGTACCAGGTATTGGAAAGCGGCGGGGCTATCACCGTGACCGCGCCATTTGGCAACTACGACGAAACGGCAATCATCAATCACAACAAACCCTGGGGGGTACTGCTGCACGCTAATTCAGCGGTGACGGCGGTCAATGCGGCAGCAGGGATTGACGACAGGGGCGCGGCTTCATCCCTGGGTGGGTACATGGTGTATCACGTTCTGGCGGGTGACGGTACAGCCACAATCAAGGTACAGGATGCAGCCGTGAATAATGACGGCGGCTTTGCAGACCTGAGCGGAGCCACAACTGGCGTGATTGACTGTTCCACCGTATCAAGCGGAATTGTAGCATTAGCGATTGGCGCAACCGTCCGGCAGTATCTACGCTGGCAGGTAGTGTTAGGCACGGCTTCAACCGTTACATTTGTTTTATCGTTTACTCGGACATAAGGAGATCAGACTATGGCAACAGGAAGAACTGTAAAACGCTGGGTGCGCTTTGTTTTGGATGATAGCGCAGGCACGGTGCGAGAAATCCCCATCAACTCTATCAACGGCGTGGGGCTGGATTATGCAGAGGCGGACGTAACCGCATTTCAAGATGCGCTGGTAGGCGTTCTGCCAGACACCCCGGATTGCACCATCACAATCGGCGGGCCGTTTGACAACAGCGCCGCCGCTGCTGCTGCGGCATCCGGCGCGGCCCCTACCCTATCGGGATCGCATACCGTGTTGTCTGGTATCGCTGGTGGGCAGACCCCCCTGACTTTGGGCGTTTATATCGGCATCCGGGCGTATTGGGCGACTGGTGATCCGGTTTTCGGTATCACGTCCAGCGCGACTGCTGGGTTCCTTTGCTTGAATTACAGCGTGAACCCGGACAACGCCAGTTATACCGCCACATTCAAGATGTACCCTGGCAGCACCGCCCCGGCATGGGGCACGGCAGCCGTGACCTAGAAAGGTAGTGACATTTGAGCCGAGTAATCGAATCACCCGTAAAACGGTTTAGCGGAACGGTTGTTCTATCAGACCCGCTGGCATTTAGAGAATGTCCCCGCGCACCCGGCGCGCGACACCTTCCCGGCTACACCCAGCAAACCGGCAGCGCAGCTTGCCGCGTGGCTGGTGAATGAAATAACGGCGCTGTATGACGAGGCTGAAAACGTCCCTTTGGAGTAGCGGCGGCGGCCTATCGCTACGCGGACGAGGGCGGCGCAATGCCGCGCGAGCTGGAGTTATACCATCTGGTGCAATCCTACGGGGCGCAGGCCATCTATGGACGCACCATGGGCGCGGGTGAAGTACGGCGCATGAACACGGCGGCGAACATAGTCGCCTACTATCGCCAGCGGGCGGCTTCAAGCGATTGGGGGAAGTGGGCAACGGATAACCCGGACGAAGCGGCGGCGCTGAACAGGGCAATGATGGCAGGCGGTGAGTGATGAATGAAGATGTAAATATCGTTATCAGCGCAACCGATAAAGCAAGCCAGCAGCTAAAGAATATTGGTAAGGCTGGCAAAACAACATTTACCGAATTGCGTTCTGCTATCGGCCTGGCTAACCAGGTGCTAGGGGCGGCACAAGGCTTCATTCGGGATACCGCCGGGGAAGCGGCAAGCTACGCTAAACAGGTGCGCGAGCTGCAAACCGCCATTGGCGCAACCCCAGAGGAAGCAAGCAAACTGATACAGGTTGCTGATGACGTTGGTATCAGTTTTGAGCAAATGAATAGTGCAATGGAGGCGGGTATCCGTAAGGGAGTAAAGCCTACCATTGAGAATATTGGCAAGTTATCAGACGAATATCTTTCCCTCGCTCCCGGTATTGATCGTACAGAATTTCTAATGAAGAAATTTGGGCGCACAGGCCAAGACCTGGCGCGCCTCATGGAATTGGGCAGCGGTAAGATTGACGAAATGGGGGATAGCATCGAAGGCACGGCGCGCCTCATGGATCAGGATGCGCTAGACGCAGCGGAGGCATATCGGGTTAGTTTAGATAATCTAAATGACGCCGCGCAAGACTTGAAGCTGTCTATTGGACAAGCGATTATCCCCGCGTTAAATAGCATAACAAAGGCATTTCTGGATAACGCTGCCGCAGAGAATACAGCGAAACAAGCAATGGAAGCCGGGATCATTACTGAGCGCGAGTATCTCAAGATAGTGAACGGCGGGAGGATGACTCAAGAGCAGTTCAATCAAGCAATTGCAGACATTGAACCAAAACTTGAGGGTTATAACAAGATGCTTGCGGACGCAGACAAACGCAGTCGCGGGCTTGGTCGTTCTACTAAAACCCATAGAGATGCGGTTACAAGTTTAGACGCAACCCTACGAAGCGCAAGCGACGCATACGACGAACAGGCGCAAATTGTAGATGGTTACACCACCGACGTATTCAAGCTAACACGCCAGATGGATAGTTTACACGAAGCTATGTCTGGCAGCATGGAAGATACACAGAAAGAGTTTATCAGGAACACTGAAGATTTACGGATAAAGACAATCGGCCTGAAAGACCAGATTGAAGTCCTAGAAAGCAAGTCCTATCTTACCGACGAACAGAAGGCGGAGCTAGACGGTTTACGGGGTGAATTGGACGAAACAGAAACCGCGATTGGCGACCTTGCAAACGCCCACGAGGAAGCTACAAAGCGCATCCTTCACGGCATGTTAGAGCAGAAACTGGCCGCCAATGGGCTTACAACAGAAGAGGGTGCGCTACTTGAAGAACTGGCTAACAAGTGGGGGCTAGTAGATCAAGGTGTTAGAGACGCCCAGCAAGCAACCACCGAGGCGACAGGCATCATGGAGAGCAACGTCGCAAACGCAACCGCAAGAGTAAATCTATTTTACGACGCATGGAACGCCCTAAACTCCCTCGGACAAGTCAAGGACTTTATGATCCGCGTGGCGCTGGAAACACAGGAGCGGGTTAGCGCGTGGGGTGGTGACACAAACCCCTACGCGCCACAGACAACGCCGGACGTTGAAACTCCGCAAGGATCAGGCAAGGCAGCAGGCGGCAACGTCTACGCGGGCGTACAGTATCCCGTTGGCGAGCGCGGCGTAGAAATGTTTACCCCCGCCACGAATGGCTACATCACCCCCAACAATCAGCTAGGCGGCGTAACCAATAACTATTTCACCGTCAATACCCTCCCCGGAATGGACGCACAACAGATAGCGGCGCACCTGTTCAGCATGATGAACCGGGGCAGTATGCGCGGGCGCGCGGGCATCGGCTACGCAGGAGCATGACGCATGACTTATAAAGCCAGATTTGTTCACGGATCGCGCAGCTTCAACCTTGACGCTGGCGCATACGATTTATTTCAAGATTTCATCTTCCCCGTAGCAGAGGAAAGCCTGAACATGGGCGCGCCTGCTGCCAGGAGCATGACGGGCGGCGAGGTGGTCAGCAAGACCGCGCAAGACCGCTGGTGGGCGTGGAGCGTGCGTATCATGGGCAGCAGCGGCACGCACACGCACCAGGCGGCTGGCAGACTATCCGCATGGCTAAATAACGCGCTGGCCGATAAGACAAGCAAGCTGTATTTCGAGTACACGCCGAATTACGTTGTACCCGCGCCCGTCTGGGGGCAGCATGGGCAGCCCTACCGCTGGGAGGTCAAGGCGGCGATAGTGGATATTGACGGCAGCTACTACCATTACACCATCCCAGACGCGACGCTGATCGTACCGATAAGCCTGCTGGTCGGCCCCTACGCATTGGGCGCGCGGCAGCTATTGGCGCAGGCGAAGGGCGGCGTGATTGAGGATACGATTGGCACGGACGGTATCAGCCGGGGCACGATAGTAGCATCTGCCACGACGAACAAGATGACTAATCCGATATTCGGGAACAGCCTCACTGACTGGACAGCTGGGGCGTCATTAAGTGCGGCTGTCAATACCGATATGAGTTATGTGCTGTGGGGATCACAAAGCGCACTGATTGCGCGCTGGTGGGAGGCTACAACTCGCGTATTATATCAAACCATAACTGCCGGGAATACCAACCCGCATTATTTGCAAGCCTATGTAAAAAAGCGTGATAGTTCAGCGATAACCTCCAGCGACTTAACACTTTTCTACAACGAAGCAATTTCAACAACTTACACCGCTCTTGGAGATGGCTGGTATAGATTATCAGCGCCAGTTACGGGAATCGCAGCGGCAACGATTACGGGCGTCGCGGTGGTCGCATACGATACGCCGTATTATGTCGCTGGCGTCCAGCTTGCAGAGCTGGCAGACCCGACGCCAATGACACACGGCGACATGATCGGATGCGCCTGGACTGGCACGGCTCACGCGAGTACCAGCACAAGAACGGTATCGTATATGCGTATTCCCACCGCCGGGCTATTTAGCGTTCCTGGTGGCTCAATCATGGTTGCAGTGAAGCACATGCAGAGATACGACAGGACGGTAAGCGGTCATCTTTTCAACGACGGAACAATGATCGCGTCTTATAACTTCACCAACGACGACTATCGGCTGACGGAAGGAACGGCAACCGCAGAGGGTGCAGCACAAACATTTGTTGCCGGGGATATTCAAGTATTACATTTCGTTTGGGGACCGTCTGTTCTAAATATCTACCTGAACGGGGATATCTACGCAACGTCTGCATCACTGACCCCTTGGACGGTTGGAGAGTACCTGTATATTGGATCGAGCAACACACCTGGATCACACTTCAACGGCACGATAATGGACTTCGCCATTTGGGACACACCCCTCACCGCCGCGCAGGTTGCCGCAGATTACGCGCAGGTGAGCGCCCTCGTCACGGGCGGCGACGGTTACGGGCAGCGGCTATCCAGCATCCCCTACTTATGGACGAAGGACGGGGATAACCAGGTGGATAACTACACCGACGCCACGCATAACCACTTTGCCGTCATAGCAGGTATTCAGGGGAGTGAATACGCAGAGACAGAGATTATCGGCACGCCCGGAACGGCTTTTAGCGGACTGAACCTGAGTAACTTCGCAACGCGGCGCTATTTCAATCCTTCTTTGTTTTTCGCGGACTGTGGTGGTACTGCCGTCGCTGACTCTGTGGGCGGTTCGGCCTACGTTACGTCAATCACCACAAGCAGCAGCAGCTTTACCGCAGGCGGCGGCGGCGCTGTAGCGTGGACGAAATCAGCTTATCCAGAATTGAGCGAGGCACAATTTTATCTACTGGCGAGAATAAAAGACGCATCGTCTGCCTATATTCGTGTTCAGTCGTATATGGCCTCCAATGGCTACGGTGTAAATCTCAATTCGGACTTCTCGCGCCCTTATGCGACTGGAACAACATACGCCCTGTATAGGACTTATACGGGCGTAACTCAGAAAAATTACAGCGGTTACGACACAGAACCGCAGGCTCTATCTGTTTACGGCTACCGTAATAGCGGAACGGCGAATATCACGACTGACTATTTCGCTATGTTCCCGCGCCCTTATCAATATTGTCAAGGATACACAATGACATCATTCAGGCTGACAGGAAACACTTTGGTTCAGGTTTCGGGAGGTATCACTCCGGGAATGGTTAGTGTTCTAAAAACAACTGGGGATATTATCGAGTTTGCCCCGAATTGTTACAACATCCTTCAGACGCTCATGGGGTACGAAGGCGAAAACCCTGCCCTATCCTATACCCTCACCTATGATATTTACTATACACCGCGCTATCTACTAATCTAATGGCATACACTGATAACGGATTGACGATTGAAGTTTACGTGGTTGGCAGTAGTGCGCGTGCGCTGCTGGAAGACCCAGGCGGCGATGTTTCCCGCGCCTATGGCCTGCAATTCGGCTCCACCTTCCCCGGCGGGCTGTATGCGGACTGTTCGTTCTACGTGCCGCGCGACCTCGCAAGCTATTGGAATGTGCGCGGCGCCAAACAGGTTGTTATCAGGAACGGGATAAAACCTGTTTACGAAGGCAAGATCGATATTCTCTCAAACCAGATTGACGGCGCGGATACTGGAACACTTGTTCAGTGTACCGGCTACTGGGGGGCGTTGGCGATGCGCTACGCAATCCGCAAGCGTTGGGCGGACAAGCGGATTACGGAAGATGTGTGGAAGGTAGTAAACGGCACAAGCGGCGAGCCTAAATGCACCATCGACAGGCAGAGCCGGATACGCTTCACGCCGAAAGCCGTAGCGTGGGCGACGAATAACGTAGTGGCTGTGCGCTACAAGATGCCAACCGGACAGACGGCAAAGCGCATTAAATACACCTATGCTTTCGCTGAAGCTGCCCAGGCGTGGCGCATTGATGTCCGGCGCTCTACGGACGGGGTAACATTCACGCAAATGACAAATGCCAGCGGAGAGACATACACAACTGGAACAACAACGGTTATTGATGACGATGGCGGCGAGCCGCTTGGTAATGTTGACGTAACCCTAGCCACACCCAGCCAGTATTTAGATTTGCGCTTTTACTCCGAAGCAGACCAGACCCCGGCGGCAGACGGTACGATTTATGGCGAGTTTAGCGCAATCACCGTTTACGGCGAGACTGGCACAATCGACGCGGAAGAAATCACCTATGACGTGATGGGGTTATGTAGTGAAATGAGTAGCAGTCAGGGCGGATCGTGGCTGAGTCTAGAAACGCTGCCGGCGATTGACTTCTTCATCTTCGACGACTTCACTACACTGGCAGATATTCTCACGGCGGCGGCAAGCTATGGCAATACCAGCGACGAGTCTATCTACTTTCAGATGATTGCAAGTGAGCTTGGCGAAGCGAATGACGGCAAGCCCGTCTTATCCAATGGCGTGTACCCTGACTTATCCTCCGCTGATTACGTTATCCGCTTTGGCGACAGTAACGTGGTGAGCGGGCAGATCGAGCGGGATTACTCGCGCATCACAAACTGGCTTGCGGTCAAGTACACCGATGAGCGCGGCGAACAGCAGACCATCACGCCGGACGACGCGGGCTACACGGCGCTAACCGATGCGACCAGCGTCGCGGCATACGGGCGGCGGGTGAGCAACCTCACAAGCGGCACGTACATGAGCCAGGAATTTGTCAGCCAGCTACCAACCATTATCGGGCGCAAGGGGCAGCCATTCACGGCACGCCCATCTACGGCGGCGCTTGCCTTGTATCACGGTAAGCGGCACTTGAAGCGGTGGAAAGACCCGAAATGGAAGGGCAGCATCACCGTCACGGGTTACGTGCTGGGCGCCGGCGGCAATCGCATCCCGGCCTCGGAGATTGAGGCGGGCAAGGTGCTTGACCTGGCTAACTACGTGGTGGACGAGGTATTAGCAGATGACACGCTGGATAACCCGCGCGTGATTATCACGGCGACCAGCTACGATAACGACAGCGAAACCTGTACGATTGCCTTTGGCCCGCTTGACGACCTGGTGCAGCCTGAGGCGTATTTCCTGCCACGTTACCCGGCGGCCATCATCGAAAGCGGCGGGGCGACCAGCGGGGGCAAGGCGGGCAAGCTGAATTGGAAGCGCAAGAAGGGGATCGAAGAAGGCTCCGCGATGTGGGACGAGGCGGTGAAGCTGGGCAAGAAGGCGTGGGAAGCGAAGTATCCGAATTGGAAGAAGCCGAAGGGGTAGCCTCACGTACCATGTGTACGAGGAGATCAAAAAGCCATGGCGAAATCCATGGCTTTTAGCTTTGTGGGATAATGTGGGTTAGTCCTTATTTGTCATTCCTTTACCAACTCACTCACTCGCTATAATCTTCAACTTCTCTAGTAAGTATGCAAGCGATGTGTTTTCTCCACTATCGTATTTTTCTTGAGCGTCGCTGATAGCATCTGTTACTTTCCAGAACAAATCATGTGTCAGCTTATTCTCTGCGCGCAGGGCGTCCTCAAGCGGGCGGGTGTTCCACTGCTCGACAGTCTCGCACTCAGCGCCACAGTATTCACAAAGCGGGTACTCAATCCATTTTTTATTGACCGGACGCGTGGCGATAACTGCTGCCCGCTTGCCGCAGAACGGGCAGGCTTTCAATACTTCGCTATCCATTCCATCCCTCCTACTCTGCAATCCACTTGAACAGCCATTCCCACCACTCCACCACTTCCGGCTCTGGATACGGCGCTAGCGTTGGCATCGGGTACGGCTCCGGCGTTGGCGTGGCGGTATTGCGTACGCGCTGAACCTCTACCTTCGTCGCGGCGGCGGTCTCCCACGCGGGCGGGCGCACAGGCGCGTCGGCGTAGGCGGGGGCGGCTAAGAGCAGCAGTACGATTATAATAATCGCGATTAGTTTAATCATTCATTCTTCCAGCAGTCTAACCAGCTCAGCGACGAACTCCTGCCCCGCGTGCGCCCGTATCGTCGCGGCGGCTGAGGCGGGATCGCTGAGGTTGATTGCACGGCGCGGACGGGGCTTATGCAGATGATAGCCCAGCTTGCGCGCCACATGACGCGGCGGGCGGTAGCCTGGATCGTTGGCGATATGCCACAGATAATAGCTATTCACGTTGTAGCGACGCGCCAGTTCGGGATAGCCAAATTGACTGAGCGAGTCTATGATGGCGTTTCTGTCTGTGAACAAGCTACCGGACATAAAAAATCACCGCTCCTGTTAAAATCCCTAATAACACGTGTTAAGTCGGAAACCTAACCAGCCAGCGCCAGCACCGTCGCCGCGAACGCAGCCACGAACAGCCAGGCGGCCAGGAACAGCATCACGCGCGTGGTCATGGGTATAGTCTCCCAATCCCAGTCATATCGAGCACGTCATCTAAATCCTTCCGCGCCCTCAAAGACTCATCGTGCTTTCCAAGCTCATACGCCATAACGATTATCATATCCGGGTTGCTCTCGTCATACAGCACGCCGCAAAAACTACTCCCGCGTATCCGGTTAACAATCGTTGTCGCCAATGTTTTTAGTACATTCGTAAAGTATTCGTCCATCATTCCTCCTTGTGTTCGTCTGCCCACCTCTCGAATGGCTCAAGGTATTCGTCGTCTGCCTCTATTGCGTCAAGCCCCATAGCCATGTCGCTTGCGGCGTCCGCACTATTATTTATATTCTCCGTTAGCCACCTGAAAGCATCTGCGGAGTCATTCACAAAACTAAACGACTGTGCTTCAACGTCCTTCCACGCGCCATTAATCTTGACGCTAAAAGTAAATGGTTCCGCGTGTGCTATGTGGCTGTTTGCCCTGAACAGCGCGGCGCGGTTCTTCTTATCCTGCTCAATCGCCGCCTTGAGTTCTCGCACCCGCGCCTCAGCGCGCGCCCGTTGCACCGTTGCGATTATGCCTATCACAAACATGACCGCAATCATGACAATAAAAACAGGTATGCTCATTCATTCCTCCTGTGTTACCGTGCGTGTTACGCCTGCACCGTCATCCTGGCGATAGGCAACCGCAACGGGGGAGGGTAGGGAGGGCATCTGGTAGAACGTCTCAAAGAACCTCACTCCCTCGTCCGTTAGCTTCGCCCCACTACCATCATCTGTACTGTACCCCTCGTTTAGCAGCCAGTTATAAAGTTTCTTGTAGCTGCCCTGCGGGCGAAACAAATCCTGCTGGTCGCGATAAGTTACGCCGTGACCTCCGGCTATCACTCGCACCGCGATTGTGTAGAGCTGGTCGTAACTCGCCGGACAACTTGACGGCACGGTGTGGCTTGCGTTCCGCATCGGGCTTTCGTGGCGCTCAATCCTCACCACCGGCGCGGGCAGCACTCGCGGCGGCTTGTCGGCTTCTTCCATCCGCGCCCACCACAGCATCCCGCGCAGCAGCGACACGCTTGCCACCACGCAGGATGCGATGATAAACGGCGGGCGGAGGTCCACGCGATAGGGCATGGCAAGCGCGACGGCTATCAGCCCAGCGTACACGCCCAGCGCGATACTGGCGGCAAATATTACGGCGGCGCGGGCGATACGTTCCATACCCATTATTTTAGCCTAGACAGTTGATCTGTCAACATGGCAATCTGAGCCGCATGTTGCTTGGTTAGCGCGGCGATATTCTCCTCTAGATGTTGAATAGCCTCAGCGCGCTTGCGTTCTTCCTCTTGGCGCTTGCGTTCTTCCTCGCTGATGGGGTAACTGATGCAAGCCCAACCATACGGAGCTTTAGCAAACTCGTAACCATCTTCTCGCAACCGATAGCGGCAAGCACCAGCGGTAGAGTTCGAGCACCCAGAGATAACGGCAAACACTTCGTCGTCTGGGATGGGTAAGTTCTGGTCTGCGAGATTACGATAAACGTCAATGTACTGACGGCGCGTCAATGGTGCTGGTTTCCCGTTCCCGTTTTGCGGCGCAAACAGAGGTGCACTATCAGCGACACCCTTGTTCTTTCCGGTGGCTGGACTATACTTCGCGAATACGGAAGCCCACTTTTGATGCAGTTCACTTCCGGCAGTATAGCCGCCACGTATGGCGTCCGCAAAGGACTTGAAGTTATCGTATACCTCGCCCTTGACAAGCTCTTTGGCGATTAGATAGGACTTGTGGTCTTCCCAGCCACCCGCCTGAAGATCAAGCATTCTGGCATCGGCATATCGTAAGGCACGTGCAAATTCTAGATCCATCATATCCTCCTGTCTAAAAACTATGATTAGTCGTTCTTGCAATGCGGGCATACGCCCGTTGAGTCGCACACGGTACAGCCCAACATAAAGCTAGGATGCCCGCCACAATTCGGGCAGCGTTTGGTATCGTAACATTCCACACACGCAACCGGCGGGCGTTCCCGCTTCGCCTTCAGCGTCGCGGCGGTGCGCTTCATCCACGACGGGCGCTTTTCTGGCGCGTTCTTGGGATTGTATTTAGCCATCTCACCCTCCCAACCCATATAATTCATTCTGCAGAAAAGCTATGTTATCCACCAGCCGCGCTATCTCCGCGTTGGCGGCGGCAAGCTCGGCGCGCAGGGCGTCTAGCTCGTCGCACAACTTTAGCACAGCGCAGGGATAATGGCGGTACTCACACTGGCTATTGTGCGACGCTCCGTACTGCCACACATCTGTCATATATTTATAGTTCTCGTCTTGAACTACCCCGCGCATACGTTTGGTATCAATCTCTTCGCTCATCTCGCCCTCCCGTCCCATTCAATCCAGACTATAAACACAATCAGCGCCACCAGCGACGCGGCTGCCAGCAGGATCAGGTCGGTGCTGGGGGTCATGGCTGCGGCTCCGGTTTTGCGTCACCGACAAGTCCTGTGAGGCTGTAAACCTCTGTAAACTCGGTGTGGCATTGACGACACTTGCCGTTTACCCGATGAGTAAAGTCCGTTATATAGTGTTGCGCAGCGCCAAACCACAAGTCTCGACTACCACACTTGGGGCAATATGGGTATTCTTTGTACTGGATAATATCTATGTCGTACATCTCTCAATCCTCCTGGGGCAGCTTTCGCCGCCCCGTTGCGTGACCTACTTGCCTACTTGGGCATCTCGCCCTTATTGGCGTACTCGGCAGCCTTCTTGCTGTCCGCGCCGATATCGCGCCAACCGCGATATGCCCGCATCCAGGCTACCGCGCCGTCATTCGTGGTTGGTACTGGCTTTGCTTTCGCTAGTGCGTTCTTGGCGGCGAACTCATTCTCGGACAATCCCGCCGCTATCACTGCGTCGTAGATACTCACTGGTTCAGCTTCCGGTTCGGTTACTGGCTCAACCTCAACCTCGGCGGCATCCTCAAAGTGTCCGTCAAGCACATCATCAAAAGCAGGGACGGGAATATCTTGCTCACCCGTGATACGTGGATCAACACCGATAAACGGCGGTGCATCTTCGTCTTGCATCTCGATTGACATGAGGCCGTAGCGTGAAAGCAGGATACGTAGTACAGTCTTTTTGCCCATGTCATCAAAGTTGGTAAACCACGCGCTCTCTTTCCTGCCACCATTCATCCCGTACTGGTAGGACTTCGAGTAGCGCAGGGCATGGCGCTCTGCATCTTCTTTGCTCATGTAGATAAACTTCTCGAAGCCGTTCTTCAGTTTGAAGTATGCTACATACCCGGTGATGGTGTCGCCTGTGCGCTTGCCGTTCAGCTTGATCCCGCCTGTAAGCCGGTCCACTATGATTTCTTCGCCCTCGTAAATCTCGGAGGCGTTGATCGCGTGGTACTGCCCGGTTCGTAGGGCTAACTGGATCATCCCCTTGTATCCGAGAATGAATGTGGCGGTGGTTTTGAACGGTACGATATAAGCGAAGCCCAGCTCTTTGGCAATGGGCAGGCGCAGGATCGCTGCTTTGGCAGCGGCGCTCAACACACTGGCAGGCTGGCACTCCAACAGTTTTTGTTCTGCGTTCACCAGGCTGAGCAGGCCGGACAAAAACTCCGGGGCGCGCTTATCCAGCAGTTGCCGAAAGCGTTCCTGAACATCATCATTCTTCAGGATGTCACGGAAGCGGGCATAAGGTGTGATTGCGGTTTGATCTGACATTGGTATCCTCCTAACTAAAATCCTAGCTCTTCTAAAATTGACTTCTTTTGTTCTTCGGTTAGTGGGTTCATCTCGCGCTCTGCCTTGCGTGTTCTATATGCCACCTCCTCGATGGTTCTAACTTTTATCGCCGTGTGTTGCATGACGCTCCCGTGTTCAGGGCAGTTTGCGTACCATTTACGCCCAGGTGCGGGGTATTGCACAAGGTATGCGCTGCATAGGGCGCAACGATACTCGCGGACAAAGCGTCTTATCTCGGTGTCGTCAAACACAAGCGGGTCAAGCAGGTTATCCACTAGCGCGCGTCCTCTCGCATCTTCACGGCGTATTGCAGGCTGGCCGGGACTTCTCCCCTGCTGGCAAACTCTACGCAGTCATACTCCCAATCAATAGCGGCGTCGCGGTGGTTGAGCAGGCGTTCAAACTCGGCGGCCTGTTCGGGTGTCCAATCGGTTGAAGCTCCGGCGGTTTCGTGAAACTCGTCCAGTTCTTTTTGCGCGCGCTTTGTGGCTTCACGCGCCATCGTCACGAACTCAGGGACAGGGTGACGGCTGTATGTCCCGTCCGCTACGTTGGCCGCGTCCAGCGCCGCCCAGGTGGGGTTGTATTTGCACCAATCTATTACGTAAACTTCGTTGGGTTGTCGCATTTGGTTTGCCTCCTACAATTCCTCGAAGTGGTTGCACTCCAGGCATACGATAAACGCCTTGTGTTCATCCTCGCGGGTGAACGACTTGTAAAGCATCCCGTAGTGACGGCAGTTGCCGCAGCGGTGTTCGTAGTACGCGTTCATCAATTCGGGATCTACGTTTTCGCGCTGGACCCACCCGTCCGCTATCAGTTCTTCGTATCGCTCTCGCCAGTCAGTCATTTGTGTATCCTCCGTGTAGTTATAATTTCGCTGTCGGTATAATAATAACATTTGTTGATGCACTTGTCAAGTACCTATATAGCAAAATAGCCACCCAGTTTGGGTAGCTATCGAATATGTAAGGCTTTCGCCAGCGGTACTTTATGCTATACTGCGTATGCTTATGATAAGGTATCGCCTATTTACTACCATGCAAAAAACATTGTCATTTCGCCTGCGGTATAACCTTGTTCCGGATATGTATCATTAACTGAATCATTCACAAGTGATGAAGTTTACCCGCAGACGCAATATAGATTGCAAAAAGAGACAGCCACAAACCGAATGGCTGCTCTTGTATGATGGATGTTATCAGTAGGATACCGGCGGCAGATAGAACGGCCAACCGATCGTAGCCGCGCCGTTCAATTTCCCCCACAACTAACACAAACAGGATGCTAGCGCGCTTGCGCAGGCTCAGCGTAGGCCAGGCCTGGATCACCGCGTCTATTACTTGATCTGGCTCATCGTCTGTGCTGTAATCCATGTAGATTTCCTCCCACACGCATTATAGCACAGATATTCTATTCTATCCAGGGTCAACGACTGGATCGGTCTCCTTGTCCTTGCCCAGCAGAATGTCCATAACGCGTTGTTTCTGGTTGTCATCGGCGGTAAACAGTAGCTTGACGATTGTAAGTATGGTCTTATCTTCTGGCATGTGCGGTGGTATGCCACATATCTCGTACACATGCGGCCCCAGCTTGTTGGCTATCTTGTAAATGTTCCTGCCAGACGGTAGCCGCTGGCCGTTCATCCATTGGCTAAGGCTGGTGTTGCTTACGCCCAGCCACTTGGCAAAGCTGGCTGCGCTGGTTATTCTCTTTTTCCCCGTTGCGTACTTTAGAAATTCATCGTTGAGCCACGCCTCCATCTCTCGTTCACGTGCTCTAATGTCGTCCTCCATCGCAATCCTCCTACGGAATGTCATATCTAGCATACACGATTATAAATCGTACCACCTTGCATTTTATATAGGTACTTGACATTCGTTTGCCTTTGTGATAATATCATACCGGAGGCGAAATGTTATCACCTATGCGGAACACACAACTGCAAGAAATTTTATCCAACTACTTGGAGCAGCACGATCTTACCTATCGAGAGTTTGCAGAGCTGCTCAGTAAGACCTACCCGACAACCCAGGGCGCTGTTGGTCATTGGATGACGGACAAGTGGAAGCCGTCTGTGCTGCGCCTGCGGGCTTATTTAGAGAGCGACGACGAAAGCGTGAGGGGGTTGGCGAAGGAGCTAATTAATGTGCGCTTACTTGAGAATACCGCAGTCGAGGATATTGTCAATAGTTGATACCGTTGCCAATGCGGTACAAACTACACGAAACACGGGGCTGACAGGCGTTCGCGTAATTGTAGCGCAATCGCTACGATTATAGACCCGCGTTCGATTCGCGGCAGCTCCATCGTAACCGCCATCCGGCGGCGCAGGCAAGGGAGGCGAGGCGATGAACAAGATCCCCAACAGGAATGACTGGATTGACGAGCTGCGCGTCATCGCGCTGTTCACCCTGCTAATCATAATCATGGGCGCGGTGTTCTACGTGGGCGTCGTCACTAACGCATGGGGAGGGTGAGGATAAAGGATGCCTACGTTTCGTAAATTGCACACCAAGATAATTGATAGCTTCGACTTCGCTGAAATGCCGGACGATTTTACCCGCGTGTTCTGGCTTCTGCTGATAGTCGCCGCCGATAGCGAGGGGCGCATGATTGACAACTACGCATGGCTGCGATCCCGAATGTATCCGTTACGATCAGACGTGAAAGACGAACAGATAGAGGCTACGCTTGCATGGCTGGTGGATAGGGGAATGATTGTGCGCTACACCGTCGAAGGGCGCGGGTACTTCTATGTTGTGAAGTTCAAGAGTTACCAAACCGGAACGGAACGGGAAGCCAAGAGTGTGTTACCAGCTGTTCAAGAGTTAGTCATGAGTAACTCGCGAGTAAGTCAAGAGCAGGTAAAACCTGCTGCATCTGCATCTGTATATGAGTCTGTATCTGTATCTGAGCCTGAAATTCTAAACACCGAAGGGAAAGTAATTAATTTCCAGGCTGAAATGTTGGGGGTTTTATCAGACGTTACCAAACTTGATTACAAGATAAAGCGCAATGCAGGACGATTAGCGAAACCATCAAAAGAATTACTTGACGCTGGTTATCTTCCCGAACAAGTCAAAACCTTTTATAGCTTGGGTAATTGGTGGTACGCAAACGATTGGCGCGGCCAGAAAGGGCAGCCGCCTACTCCCGAACAAATACTAGAAACCATAGCGCAGGCCGCCAGTGGCGTTAGGGCTAATGGCAGTGGTAAGCGCGCCGAACCTGCTGGCTACGCTGCTATCCGTGAATACATGGAGGAGCAAAAGAATGGCATCGAATGACGAGGTTGCAAAGATACTCGCAATGTTAGCGGCATCCTACCCGCGCTTCCAGCTCACCCGCGAAACCATAGCCGCATATGTGCAGCTCCTAGGCGACATCCCAACCGATGCGCTGAAAGCTGGCGCAATGCACTGTGCTACTTCGGGAACGTTCTTTCCATCGGTGCATGAGTTACGCCAAGCGGTAATGAACCTGAACCGCATTGCATCCAATGTGCCAGACGCTTATACAGCCTGGCATGATGTTAGCACTGGCCCCAGGGCTGAGTGGCTGAAGTCTCTATCAGAAGAAGATAGCAAGTTTTATATTGACGAACACCCGCGCTTATGGACGCATCCATTTGTGGAGCGCGTGGCTAAGCTGCTGGGCTGGCCTGACACATTTCCGGGTGACAACGTGGTTGCAGACAGGGCGCATTTTTACAAGGCTTATGAGCAACTGCTGGATAGTGAGTTATCCAATCAGGGCAGGCTTCCAGCAGTCCAAAGTTATATCGACAACAAATCACAACGACTATTGGAGGTTACTCATGGAAACGATGGAAGAACAATTGTACAACTTGCGGATAAAGCGAATTGAGCTTGAGTGTGGCAGCCTGGACCCGGAAGCCTGGCAGCAATTGGCAAGCGAGTATGAGGCTATCGGCGCGGAGAGTAACGCCGCCGCCTGCCAAAGGCGTGCGGAACATTGCGCCGCGCAGCAGTGGCAGACGTACCAGCGGCGGTGCGAGGAGATTAGCGAATGACCTACCACTGCCCCGCCCTCGCAGACTACGCCGTCCTGTGGCTTGCGTTCCGTGACGCGGAGCTGCGCGCCGAAATCATACACCACCGCGCTACATGCCCGACGTGTGTAGCGTTACGGGAGGCCACCATTGACAGACGTATCGCCAGAGAACGAGCAGATCGTATGGCTGGAGAAGTATCTGAGCAGCC
>Ga0209416_1001136_pt1 | contig 20274 bp, 22 predicted proteins | sample RifGroF1_FD_184001 | JGI IMG/M metagenome (GOLD analysis project Ga0209416, IMG submission 184001) | Groundwater microbial communities from Rifle, Colorado, USA - Groundwater F1 (SPAdes) (version 2) | ecosystem: Environmental > Aquatic > Deep subsurface > Groundwater | place: Rifle, Colorado...
CAGAAAGCGGAATACCCGCCAGTAGAAGCGGGCCGCTGTTATCGCTGGTCGCGGCAAGCGGGGGTGTGAACTCGCCAGAGACGGTTGCCCCGGCGTTGGGGGTGGCGTCTGCCGTAGACAGTGGAGCCGCTCCCCAGATCGTCGGGCCGTAATTGTCCGCCGCGTCAACCTCACTCGTGGAGTCGTTGGCAGCAATCATTGCCCCGGCGTTGTCGCTTGCCGAAACAGCGTCCGTTTCGGGGAGCGCGAAAAGCATTGCCCCGGCGTTATCGGCTACAGTGACCGGGCTGTGCGAGGAATCAACCTCCGGCGCGCACTCTGTTGCGCCGGTCACGCGTTCGGGTGGGGTAGCTCCGGGGGTGTACTCGACCATCAGCCCAAGCGCGTAAACTTGCCGCTCTGCCGTGGTGAGCGTTTCCTCGACCATCAACCCAAGCGCACTAACTCTTTGCGCCATAATTTACACCGTTTCCGGGCCGACTTGCACCGCGTCCAACTGCGCCTGTGTCCAGGCTGCGCCGGTAAATGGGTTGGTCTTATAGTCCGGCCCGACGATCCTAGCGCTGTTGGTGGTCAGGGCGATGTTCCCCGATTGGTACAGCGTCCCAAGTGTTTTCAAGTCGAGTTGCAGGTTGGCCGGCCCAACCGTGTCTAATCCGCGCCCCTCCACCCAGGCTCTTATAGGGGTTTTATCCGAAATGTCCAGGGCTTCCAGTCCGCATAGGTTCAGGTTTCCAGGGGTTGAGTCTGTGATATAAGTCGCCCCAGGCGGGAGGTTGTTGATGTAATCCCAGTTATCGACCTGGTTCCCGGCTGAGTTTGTCCACTGGACGGTATCGCCGTCTGATGCGGACTTCTTGAGTACGATCTTACCTTCGCCCGGCCAACTATTATCGGCAACGCCGGTGGTGTCGTTCAGGGCGATATCGTCGATGTAGAACGATCCGAGCGAACCAATCGCCGTAAAGACGATATTCGTGGCGTCGGTTGATGCCCCTGGTTTAGTATCCCCGGCGAACGTAATCGCCGAATTGCCGTCGATCAGCACGTCAAATACCCCGTTGGGCGAATCGGCAATCTTCCAATGGATTTCAATTCTGCCCCAGGTATCCAGGGAGAACGGGATAGTTGCAGAGGCCAAGAGGGTCGCCGAGTCGCCGCTGTAGACTTTCAGGGTGGCAGAGGTGGCGTCGTATCGCAGCGTGCCGAGAACGGTTGTGCCATTGCGTATACGCAGCATGGTATTTTCCGAGGCCGCCGCTGTCAGGGACATATAGCCCCCAAACCTCAAGTAGAACTCATCCAGGGCCGCCGGAAAATTGTAGGTAGCCGTACTCTGGTTAGCCCCGGTATCGTTGAGGAAATACGAGTAAAGACCACTGCGAACGATCAAACTCGAAAGCGCCGTACTTCCGGTTACGCCGCCGTTGAAGTCGAGCAGGTCTCCCCATTCCGCGCCGCTTGTAAATAGTCTTGCCATTATTCATCACCTCGCATACCGTGGTAACGGGACTGGTGTTGCAACTTGACCGCCATCATCAGGTGAGGCGGTGCGGTTGGGTGGCTGGAACTGGTGTCAATCAGGACAAAGTGCAACCGTTGGCGCGCCTGTTTCTGTAGGATTGCCGGCCCTGGAGAAATAGACTGCCCGATAATTTCAATTTGCGTGTTGAATGTTGAGCCGCTGTTGGCGTAAGAGCGCGATTGCCAGCGACCCTGCAAGCTGTCCAGAACGATTGCCAACCGCGACAAAGCGGCGGTGGCGTCATCAATCTTGATGTCGGCTGAATATTCGTCAATCGGCAGCAAGATCAGGTCATACAGGTACAAAATCGCCCCGTCGTCTACCGCTCCCTGTGTAGCAGTCAACGTGATTTGAACTTGGAATGTACTTGATTCGCTGATAGCGGTAGCGCCTTTCGTGTCGAGCGTCCCGATCCCGGCAACGGCATAATCGTCGGTAGTATTATTCAGGAACGCAGAGCCGGTGGTGGCGCTGGTAGCCGCTCCGCGCAAAGTCACCACCTCTGCCGCAAAATAACCCGCCACGTTGTCTGAGGTGGTGTAGCGTATCAGCACCCGGAAACGGCCCAACCACTGGATGTTGCGATCCGTGCTGCTCCAGTTGATAGTGATTGTTTCACTGCCTGCCGCGACGGGTGCGTATTTCAACCGGTAGCCGGATGGCCCGACATGGGCCTCCGAGACGATCCCGGCGCTGAAACTAATTTGATCGGCTTGCGTAAGCGTTCCGCCGCCTCCGCTGGCGCTCACGCCCAGGTCAATCATATGGCTAAAATCAATCCCGCGATCCATTGAGCGTAAGCCGACTAAAATCCGGTCAATGTCGGTGTTCGTGTTGTAACGCTGCATAATCGCTCTCAGTAACGCAGGCAGCGTCCCGGACACATCTTCCTCTTGCACTTCCACGAACGGCCAATTGGCGGTGTAAATCACTTGCGCCGCCTGCACGGGCGCGGTGTAGGCGGCAACCGGAGCGGCGGTAATGCGCACTCGCACCCACCAGCCATTGACTGCCCCGCCGTCTACCGTGACCACCGTTTGCGCCCAGTCTGACGGGAATGTCCAGTTGACCTCTTTGACGCCGGTCAGGGAAAGACCGCTGGTTTTATCAATCACATTCGAGAGCGCGGCCCATGCCGCCCCATTCCAGTATTCCCATGTGCCGATGGTGAAATTAACTCTCGCCACGGACAGGTTTAGGATCAGGTTACTAAACGCCGCCACTGTACTGCCGAAGTAGAGCGCCGCCCCAACTGCGACCCCGGTGGTGTCAATCAGCGTGGTGGCCGATGAGACCGATTCGTTGACCAAGTTTGCCGGCGCAGCGAACGTGTCGCTGGCGACATGAGTAATATAGCCGCCAAGATCAAAATTGACCGTGTCTAAGTCGTTGTAATTGGCGTCCGAGTTGGAGAAAAAGACCGTGCCGTCCGTTTCGGTGGCCCGTGCTCCGTTCTCGTCTACGTTTCCAACCGCGAACCCGCCGCCCAGGTTGCGCATAGCAGAGACCGGTGTCTCGTTCCAACTGGTCGGCTTGACGTCCAGCCAGATCAGGTGTTCGATAATCACTTCCACGAGTCCCACGTTCCCAAACGGCCCCGCAAACGGTGACGCATACGGGTTAGGGTCGTTGGGAGCCTGGCCTGCAACCACCAGGGCATAGCGCCGGTTGGTTTCACCCACGCCGCGCGCTTCGATCCAGACTTTCGTGTCGTTCCAGTCTGAGGCCCAATAATCAGCCGCCGATTCGAGCATTGAGCGCAGCCGGTTCAAGTCGCTGATAGCCGAATTGATCTTGCCCGCTTTGATTGCCAGTTGGAAGGTTTCGGTCAGGTTCTGGTAATACCGCTGCACCAGCCGCCTGCCGTCCGCGATAGGCGAATCCTGAAACACGCCGCCGTCTTTGTAGGTGGCGGTGGCGGGTTGCCAGCCGGCTAATTTGAAGTGATAGAGCAAATCAACCAGGTTCGAGCCGTCTGTGATAACCAGTTCTGCCAGCGTGTACTGTCCCATTAGACTGCTCCTAGTGCTTTCATCACGGCCCGCTCAACTCTGGCCTCGAACATTTGTCCCTCTTGCGCGTCCGAAATATACACGTCACCGATCTGGACGCTGACTCCGGCGCGGGTCGCGGGTGGCTGGACGCGACTGGTAGACGGGGGCCGCACGGCCTTGACGGTGCCGGCAGCCATTTGATTGGCCGATTGCGCCGGTTCGTTGGCGGCCTGTTCAACGCCTTCTGCCATACCGAGCGAGATGTTTTCGCCAATATCCATAAATAGTTTCGAGGGTGACTTTTCCTGCAAGAACGCCAGAACCGCAGTGACGGCCGCTTTGACGACAGCCACGGCCGCGTCCAGCAGGGCTTGACCGGTGCTGGTAATGCCGTCGATCATGCCCTTGATGATATTGGCCCCAATCAAGGTCAGGTTCTCGTAGGCGTTAGAAATGGCGGTTCCGATACTCGTAACCATGTTGGTTATCTTCGCCAGGACGCCATCAGCCCCGGAGATAGCGGTTTCAATTCCGGTCAGGATCGTATTCCAGACGGTTGTAACCGTGGTTCCAAGTCCAGTCCAGAAGGTGTCCCATGCGGTCTTGATTTCGGCGGTTGTTGTGCTGAGGTTCGTTTTGATTGCAGTAATAACCGTGCTGACCGTGGTTGAGATAGACTCCCAAATAGCCTCCCACGCCGCTTTTGCTGTCACCCACGCGGTGTCAATTCCGTTTTTAAGTCCCTCGATAATGGACGTCCCTAAATCACTGAATACAGTAGAGGGGGATTCTATTCCAAAGATTTCCTTGAACCAGTCTACCAAGCCCTGCCACACTCCGCTGACCCATTCGCTAAAAGATGCCCATTCCTCGGCTATTCCGCCCCATAATCCGGCGACAATATCCGTTCCCATTGTCCACATCGAAGTAACAAAAGTCGCTACCGCCATCAGAAGGCCGCCAAAGAAAGCTATGATTGCCACAGAAATTCCGCCCAATAAATTACCAATTACATCTCCGATGCTTCCGCCTTCTCCCGACAGTATAGAGGCTATGCCGTTCCAGGCTTCTTTGATCAACTCCCACGCCAAATTAAATCCGTCTGTCATCAACGTTATTCCAGACAGGACGCCGGCGACAACAGAGGTTACTACCGCGACAATAGTTGAGATAATGACTGAAAAATAATTAATCATCCATCCAACTCCCACCAATAGCGCCCCGATAATCGTAGTTATAACGGTCGATACAATGGTCAGCCCGTCTTGCCATCTTTTTGTGCTTTCCGGACCGGTGATCGCGTTGATAAAATCCGTCCAGATTGGCTCAATTACGTCCCACGCGCTTGAGAATGAACCAGAGATCAAAGACCACGCGTCGGAGATCGACTCTCCGATAACTTCAAATCCCGTTTGGATAGGCTCCGGAATCATGTCCCAGATTGCCGTTTTAATTGCCTCTATTCCGGGCTGCATCAGAGTCCAGGCGTTGGATATACTGCCAGAAAAAGCCTCCCACGCCGCGGCCCAATCGCCTTCTCGCAACGCGTCAACCGTCGCAATCAGCCCTCGAACCAATGCCAGGAAAACGGGATTCTTTAATGCTTTCAGGTATAACTTAGCAAACATCAACCCAATATCAATTTCCAACTGCTGGAATTTTCTTTTCCATTCCTTAGCCACGTCGGTAATCGGGCTGAATGCAGTATTGATTCCCTTCTCAATTTCGAGGCGCATATTCTCAAACATCTCGCTTGTGTCGATGTCGGGGAAACCTCCACCACTGGGAAGCTCTGGTTCGCCCCCGCCGCCCCCGCGCTCGACTGTCTCGGCGGGTAGGGTTTGCAGGCGCGCCAGTTCTGTCAACTGCTCAACAAGTTTTGCTTGTAAGCCGATTTGCTCTTTGAGCGCTCCCAGTCCCTCTTGCGCACCCTGTACTTTCTCTGCCGCCGTTTGGGCCTCGCCGACAGCGATTTTTTGCGCCTGACGGCTGGCGTTGATCTCTGCCAGTTTCGCTTTGAGTACCTCTTTGCTCGCGCCCTTGCGCAGCAGGTCGTTATACTCTTGCACGCCTTTCGAGACGGCTTTCCCGGCGGTGAATGCCCGCTGCTGGGCGTCGTTCAACTCGTTCTGCCACTGTTCGGCCTCTTTGGTCGCCATTGCCAGGGCAAACTGCTTTTCGGCCAGGTTAGCGACTTCGTTCGCAAACGGGCCGGCGGTGGCTTGTATCTTCGCCAGAACGTCGGCAAAGTCGCCCTCCCCGGCCGCGGCGGCAATTGCGCCGCGCATAATCTCCGAGAGGATTGCGTTGATATCGCCCTCGCCAATCGCGCCCATATCGGCGGCCAGGGAGAGCGCCGCTTTGAGCGGCTTCGAGATAGCGTCTACCAGGTCAAAGTCTGCCTCGCTAAAGCCTTTGAGATATTCGTTGATCGCGGAAGCGCCCCAGGCGTCGATATTTGGAGCCACGCGCGGGGGAGAGCCGGGGGAAAGCCACCAAGACAGCATTCCGGCCACAGCTTCCATAGCAAAACTAAGAACATTGTAGACGCCCTCAAGAATGCCGTCCGCAAGTTGAGCGATGACATTCACGCCCCATTCAAATGCTTCTCCGGCTACATCGGAAAGAACATCTCCCCATCCGCCGGTTTCTTCGATGACGGTCTCGCGCATTTGATCGAAGCTCGTAGCGACTTCTTTTTCGCCTAGCCCGGCGGCGTTGACTAACTTCTCTGCGAAAACATCCAGCACGATTCCGGCGCGCTCTATATCGCTTGACGTTGCGAATATAACGATTTTATCTAGCACCCCCCCCAGTGCGTCTGTGAAACGTTGGGCCGCCGGCAATAGAAGCGCCTTGCTAGTAAAAAAACTAATATCAGCGAGGGTCGAGGCCAAACCGCCGAGCGTCCGGCTGGCGCGCTTTGCCGCCGGGCCAATGTATTTGTCTGTGTAATCTACCAGTGCCTGTGCTACATCCTCGAACGCCATCTTGCCGGAGGATAGGTCGGCATTGACCTCTTTGACGGTCTTTCCCAATTGGAGTTTAAGCACTTTGTTGAGGTCGAGGCCGGCCATTGCCAGGTCGCGAATATCGCGACCCATGATTTTTCCGGTCATGCTCATTTGCGAGAAGTTATAACTCAGACGCTGCATGATCCCAGGAATGCCCTTGTTGACTGCGGCCAGGTCGGTAATTGCCCCGGTCAGTTTCATCGCCATTTCAGACGTTTGGCCAAACTGCATCCCCATCTGAAAGACGCCGACCACCTGCTCATAGCGAAATGGACTGGCAATTGAGAGCCTTTCCAACTCATCGAACATCCCGGCAGCGTTCGAGGCTCCCATTTTCAGGGCTTCGCTCATGTCGTCGGTTACGCCGGAATAGAGGATTTCGCGAGCCGCCAGCGTTTCCAGGTTGATAATCAGGTCTTGCATGGCGCCCACGCCGGAGAGCATTTGATTGACAAATCCGGTCAACTGGCCCCAGGCGGTGGTAATGGCCCCGGTCAGTAAATTTCCGACCACGTTCGCGCCGATCAGACTCTGGACATTCAGCCCGTCCAGGCCACTGGCGGCGCTTTTCGCTCCGTCGGCAAGCGCAGGCATGGCGGTCTTGCCGCTGTTGGTAGTGGCCGCGCCAAACGCCTCGACCGCTTTGGTTGCATTTTGCATTGCAGCCATAAACGGCGCGTAGTCTTGCGCCACCAGTTGAACGCCGGCAAGAGGCATTCCGCTCATTTCTGTTTCGCCTTCTTGTTTGCTTCTTTGGTCATTACGGCCTCTATTTGCAACTCAGCGCGTCTGGCGGCGACATAGAACGACTGCCTGTCACCGTCCATTTTCTCGAACTGTTCGTAGGTGTAACCGGCCCAGCGTGCCGCCAGTACCCACTCCAGGATCGGAGCGTAACTAACCCCGCTCCTGGCAGTGGATATCGAGAAAACATCGCGACCCCTAAACCTTACCTGGAAATGTGGCAGTTGCCAGAGCAACCGCCTCCTCCGTGGGTTGGCTGCGGGACATAATCGCCTGTACCAACTCTTGCAGATCGTCGCCGGTACCGACACAAATCATGGTCACATACAGGGTGTGGTCGTCAACGGAGATTTCTTTGCCATACTCTTTGCGGTAGAACTCGCGCAATTCGTCAATCTCGGCTTTGATTTCGGCGGTCATGGTCACTGACACGCCGCGCTTAATCATTAGCGATTGCGATTTCTGGTTGAAGTCCAGATCGTACTCTTTCAACTGGCGGGCGAAGTCAGGATCGGCGGGGTTAGACTCTAAGACGGGCTTGTCATCCTCGCCAATCGAGACCTGCACCAGCGGGGGCTGGGGAGGCGGGAAGTCGCGCCGCAATTGCATCGCCAGCATTGGGCTGACTTTGCGGATATGTACCAGCTTGCCGGTATCTTTGAACAGGAACGGGGTCAATTCGTTTTCTTTGGTCATTTCTCAGTCCTCAAAACAAGTTTTACAATTGACGGGCGTCACTTACAGGGTGGCGCCCGTTTATTCGTTACAGAGAGGCAGCGACGGCGATCAGTAGAATACCGTCAGTGGCGTCGCCTGCGATCCCGCCCACAGCCAGGGTGTTGGCGGCGGTGCCGGGTTCGGCGTCGGGAACGGCCAACCGGGTGGGCGAGTCAAAGACCGGCAAGCCTACGATCCGGGGGCTGCTGGTTGTCCAGTCCTGCCCGCCGTTCCAACTCGCCAGGATCGAAGCGGTGGGGGTGGCGTCGTCTTTGGCGATATACATCACTTCTTCGGTGGCTGACACAATGTCATAGATTTGACCGGTGCCCGATCCGCTGAAAGTCAGTTGCGACCAGGAAGCGCCGCCATTTTGCGTGTAGTAGACCAGCCCGGTGGCGGTACCGATCCACCACAGGCGGTCAGACTTGGCGTTGATCGCTTGCAGGGTGGCGGCAGTCGGGGTGGTCGCCGAACTCGTCCAGGTCGCGCCGCGATTGGTTGAATACAGAATTTGCCCGTTTGCGCCCACAGCGACAATCGTGCCGTCATCGTCGCCGCTGATCCGTTTCAGATCGTCGGTATAAACCCCGCCGTCCAGGACAGCGGTAAAGCCGGCAGTGACGTCGGTGCTCTTGTAGACATAGCCGCCGTCGCCACACATCCAGATTTCACGCGGAGAAGCGACATACAGGTCGCGGGGAGTGCCGGCAGCAACGATCCCGGTCGTGACTTTGGTGAACGTGCCGGGGACGCCGGTTTCGGCGTTCAACTCGGAGTAGTAGACCGCGTCCGCGCCGATCACAATCACATACTGTCCGGCAACTTCGATTGCCAGGGCATCTTCGTCAACAGCCATGCCGTCGATATTGGCCTGAGACCAGGTCAACCCGCCGTCAAGCGAGTAGACCACCTCGGACGGCAAACCGGGCGAGCCGCCGCTGGATTTGGTGACGGCGTAAATCCGCTTTGTGCCGTCATCCTCAGCGCCGCAGCCTGAGCATTGCTCAACCGAACCAAAGACCACGTCCACCACCTGCCGGTCGATCTCCGAACTCGCTTCCTGGCAGAACGCCAGAGAGCCAATCGGGTAGATCGAGACCAGGGTCAACGAGAGCGAATCTTCCATCGCATCGTCACTGTCCCAGGTGGTGCGAGTACCCAAGTCTTTTTCGGAGACCAGGCCCAGGGAGTAGATCAGCACGTAATCCGACCAGCCGCGCAAGAAGTCGGACGGGTTCTTGCAGGTGCCGGTCGGTTCGTAAATGTTGATCGGGCATTTGATCGGCTTCAACTGCTTCGGGATAAAGCGGTGCTTTTCTTTCAGCATCAGAGTCATAGACGCCAGATCAGGCGGGGTAATTGAGCGGCCTACCAGGCGGTAGCGCCCAGGGACAAACGGGTTGGGCACCCAGATCGGGTCAATCCCGCCCGCTTCGGGGACAGTCACGCCGTCCACCGCGGCATACTGGCCGTCTACGCCGGCATAGGTCAGGCGGTTGCCGGGATAGGGGCCGCCCCACTGGAGAAAATTCCGTTTATGCCGCTGACTGACGATCTCGTCGGTCGTGATTTTATTCGTCATTTCAAACCTTCCTTGTGTGTAAACAAAAAAAGACGTCCGTTATCGCAACGGGCGTCAATTTCCGCGTGACTGGCCTACTCTACAGTAGGCCCGACACTTGTATTATAGCATTATTTTTTTAGTTTGTCCCTCACTGATAGCATAAACGGGTGGCGCTTTTTATGACACGTTTTGCAAAGTGTCTTTAGGTTCGATGGGTGGTTAGTACCCCCCTCTGATAGCTCTAAAACGTGGTGGCAGTGAGTTTCCTCGTAGGGTGTAGGTTTTTCGCAATAGCGACATTTTCCGCCGTCGCGCAGATAAACATATTGCTTAAGCGGTATCCAGGCGCTAAGACTCATGCGAGAAAACCAGGGGAATTTCACCCCCGGCAATTCTTCTAACTGAAAATAGTTAGCCATACCACGCCTTGCCTAACCCTGCCTTACCTGGCCTTGCCTGACCGTGCCACGCCATACCTCGCCTCACCGCGCCGTGCCACGCCCTTGCCACAGAGAAAAATCCATGCCACACCATACCTTGCATCGCCAAGCCATACCTTGCCACGCCCCGCCCGACCCCGCCTTCCCCGTCCTGAGCACGCCCATACCACAAAGTTATTTATGAGTTTTGAACTCAACCACGGCGAAGCGACCAAACTTCGGGCGAAAGTCACCAATTCCAACCGAGCGCCCGGCGAGAATAAGCACGTCCTGGAGCAGATCGGGCTGTACTTCATCGTCGCTGACTGTGATCTCGAAAGACAGCTCCCAGCCCGCCCTAAACGCCGGGCGCACGCGCACAATGCGCGCCCGCTGAACAACCACTGGTCGAACGTCCAGATAAAGCGGCTTATCGGCGTCCGCGTCCAGTTCTTCCGGAACATCCATATTGTGAGGAATACGCTCAGGATCAATCAGGATCGCGGCAGAAAACAGGTCTTTATAACTCCTACCGCGCTTGCCAGCGATTTTGAACCCGGCAGCAGCTTTGATAAGAGCGCCCTCGATATGGCTTGACGGCTGGTAAATCTTGCCGCCGTTGGAGTAGAAATACTCTTTCCACTCCGTAGAATAATCAATCGCTCCGGTTGACTTCCTACCGCCCTTGCTCAGATTGCCAAATTCTGGCACCGGAAATCTGTGTTGCAGAAGTGGGGCTGTTCCTCGAACGGTAACTGAAACAGTATACATGCGAACCTCCTAAGTTACGAAAATCCCCGCCGAGATGGGTGCAGCATCTCAGCGGGGACAAATTGATTGTATCATGCCGAACTGCACTTCGACAATATTAGTATACCACAATTCCCCATTTCTGGCGAAAATCGCCGCTTTTCTTTCGTATAGTAAAATGTTTTTATGCACTTTACTTAATACATATTGTATTAAGGAGAATGTCACAAAAAGGTTGATTAGCGTATACAAAAGAGCGAGCCAGATTGATTCTGACCCGCTCTTTCCGTTTTGAAAAACTATTGAGTTTGCAATTCGTCGTCTGCTCCAACTTCTACCCGCAAGCCCTCCAGGGCCATGATGAAGCTCAGGAAGTGTTCGCTAAAGCCCGAAATCTCAGCCGACCAAACGCTCTTGTAAGCGACCCCGTGCGCATTGGCTGAAACGTCACAGATATAGTTGCGCTCACCAATCGGGCGCGGCGTGCGCTTATCAGGGAAATCGCAGTCCTGAGAGTCGGAGAAAATAATAACCCGGTCTGGGGTCTCTTTCTCTTGCTCTTTGATATATTCCAGGCACTGGCGAGTAAAGATACCGCCGCCGCCCAATTGCTTCCCAACGCCCATAATGGACTCGATCAACCCAAAACCGTGATAGGCGGAAACTTTCGCCGTGTTGTGCTGGCGGTCTCTATCACTGCCGGCGGTGGCGTAAATTGCAACCGATTCGCAGACTTCGGCGGCTAACATCGCCATTGCCAGGGCCGCGTCCATGCGAGTAAAATCGCTTTTCTCTGAAATCTTACTCGCCATAGAGCCGGAAACGTCCACCACCATGATCGTGCGCCCGGTCAGCTTGGGCATATTCCGAAGCGTATTCAGCATCATAGTTTCGATCTCGCGCACATATTCGGGAGCCATTTTGACTGCCTTCAAAAAGTCCAGCGGTAAGAGCCAGCCGGTTTTGACATGAGTAAACCCATGCGCCAGAGTCGTGCGAGAAACTCCCGCCGCTTGCATGTTCTTCAAGTTGCGCAGGAACGCCAAGCCGCCTAACTTGTTTTCCAAAATCAGACGCTCCCAGGTGGCTTTCTTGTCTTTGCCGGTGGAGAGCGCCACTTCCCAGGTATCGGGAGCGGGTAGAGTCTGATCGGCAAACTGTTTCCAGACTCCCGCCTGAGCGTCGTTCGCAGGGGTCGGGTGAACCAGGAACATCACGTCGCGCAGAGAGACGGTCTTGCCATCGGCTTTGTACTTGCCCAACTGGTAAGCGTCAAACTTCTGGAAAGCCGCCGCCAGGCCGATCTTGATCTGCTTTGCCAGCGGGCGCTTTTTCTCTTTCCAGTAGAGCGCAACGAACTCAGTCAGATCATCGGGCCGCAGACAAATCTTCGGTAACAGACTCCCGACAAGCGGCAGGTGGGTTTTGTGTTCGGCCATTTGCAGCGCCAGGAACAACGGCACGTGGCGCAACTTCTGCTGGGTGCGGGCCTCGATTGCCAGGGTCGCCACATCTTCGGGCTTGCACAGCGGCACAAGCCGGGTGATATTCGCCACTACAGACTCGCCGTCCTCGTAGGCGATATTTTCCCACAACAGATTGGCGAGAACCGCCCGGCGCAAGAGCGCCAGAGAGTCTTGCGTGGCCGCCAGCGCGCCGTATCCGCCGGCCAGCCGATCATTTGAGAAACGGGTATCAGGTCGTTTGACATTCGTACTTGACATTTGTGCCTCCACTGTCTAAAAAAATAAAAGCCTGAGAGACAAACCCCAGGCTTCTTTGATTGCATTCATCGGGGAACATGCGAAACAGAACGTAGGTGCTCTACCAATTGAGCTACAAAACGGTTTCCCGTTCTGACAGGACTCGAACCTGCAACAACCCGGTTAACAGCCGAAGTAACTGTTTCTATCGCCGCCGATTGTTTATAAACTACTTGGGGAACAAGTTGCAGCAGAATTGATTGGCACGGGGCCAATTCAGGATATGAGCCTAAGTATCTGCTACATTCGCCGCCAATGATTTCAAGGTGCAATATTCGTCGGGGAACTGACTGGAACGGTGTTTTTCACCAAAAGAAGTAACCGTTTCATTCGCCGCCGACAAAGATATTCTACCACACTTTCTTGAATAGCGTATGCGAGTTTACCAGCAAGAACGCCGATTGCCCGCAAGCCGATTTTGGCGATTGACTGCGCTTCACTCATGGGGGAATTACCTATTTCACGGTAAAACGTCGCTACGGGCTTCCTGTGGGCATCCAGGGGGTAAATTTCGCTGTGTCGCGTCATCTGTCAAACACTCGCATTTCTACCCCCGCCGCAAACTGCTCCGGGTAGTTACTCTTGAACCAGTCAATCGCTTCGGCGTCTGAGGAAAAGTGGCCGCGTGCAACCCGATCATGCAGACCCGCCAAAACGTGTCCGGTAGGGTGGGTAATCCAAAATTCGTAGGGCCAGGTGTCGCCGCCAATGATTATGCCGTTGACTTCCTCGTAGATCATTCCTCACCTTCCCAATACTTTTTATCCGGGCTGAAAATAAACAAACGGTCAAATCTTCCGGCCCGGATATCCGAAAGTTTCGCCATGCGTTCTTCTTTGTCCAGATACCAAAAATCCTCGCAAGTGCTGGTTCCCTGCCAGCAGATACCAAAGATATTCTTTTTGGCGAGTTTACGAATATCAAATGCCATTCGTAGGCAGTGGCTGCTATATTCGACTTGCTCTGCCGGATACCGCTTATGGAAATATTCCAGACCGTCCGCCAGCGCCAGCAGGTCTTTCCGTTCACAGACTGCCCAATCAAACGTCGCCATCAGCGCCAGGCGCAGGCGATTGTCAAAAACGCTTGGAGGCGCTTTGTACAGGTTCCAGACCGGTTGCAGATCAAAACCCATACCGAAACGCTGCCATTTCAAATAGTCTGTCGCCAATTTATCCCAAACCAATGGGCCCCACAAATGGCTGTTGCGATATTCTTCAACGGTGTATATTTCGCCGCGCTTTGGAATTGCTAAGAGAGAAGTTGTACTCATTTTCGCCTCGTTTCTTTGTGCCTCAGTCCTGGAATTAGATTGACCGCTTCTGCGATCCGCTGTCCGGCTTGCACTTCGATCAACCAATGGTGCTGATCGAACTGACCGGCAAGCGAACGCAGGTAGTAACCTTTGCGGCAGTTGGTTTCCCATTCCTGCCGCAGTTCATCAAGCCCCCGCAGAGCGTTGTCGCGGCGCGAGTAGACCCGTCCCTGGCAGACGTTGACTAACTGCACGCTTCCGGCAGTGGCGGTGCGCTTGACAATCGCCCAGCGGTGCTGGTTCTCGTCATTCATGCTTGTAACCGCATACCCCACAGGCGTTCGAGTTCGCTTGCGCTTTGAACGGGTGGCCGCTTATCGCCGCTGCCTCTTTCACCGCCTCAGCTTCTACGATTGCCGCCTTGACCAATTTGTTGGATTTCAGACAGCGCGTCCATTGCCCGTCAAGCGGGCAGAAGTAATATTCACCCCCAACCGGGCCGGGGGAGTGCTTATGCCAGCCGGTGACGGTGACTTTGGCGCAGGTCCGGGTCAACATGACACAGGTGCTTTTGACGTTTGGCGACCCCCAACTGCGCCGTTGACCTTCGCCGTTGTAGACGTTGATCTTGCCGTTCTCAACGAACGGGGTCACGTCTGAGGTGCGAAAATAAGTGGCGTAGGCGGGGAATGCCCGCGGACAGGGTGGAAGTGAAATAAACAGGTCGCTCATGGTGTCCTCTTTCAAGCTGATTAAAAATATTCATCGTCTAGCAGATAGTCGGCCTCGGCTTCTTCAGCTTTCCGCTTCGCCTCCGACTCTTGCCATTCCTGCCAGTCTTTTTTCGCCTGCGCCGGTGTTCGGATTCCGTACTCCATCCCGGCGATTTCCGCGTACCGTTCTGCTTTTGCGGCAAGCATGGCGATCCGCTCAGGCAGGGCGAGACGCTTTCCCTGCCGGGTCTTTTGCACTCCCGCGGGCGTCAAGTGCTTTGTGGGCCTCTTTTTCTTCTGGGGTCATGGTGTTAGTATGACAGGTCAAAATCAGACCCGCTTGCCTCGTCGGTGGTGGCAGTCAAGTCGGCTTCTGCGCCGCAAGAGCATTCGACTTTGCCGGTTGCGGTGGCATAGTACAAGTGCTTCATGTAGCGGAAATTCTTGATCGGCTTGCCGTGCCGGTCTTTATCCTGATAACGATCTTCGGGGTTCGGTTCGTCCCAGGAAACGGTCAATTCGTGGCCTTCGCCCTGGTGAGCGGTGATATCAAACTCGCCGTCAACTTCAACGGTTGCTTCGGATTCGTAAGTCGCCAATTCGCTGCCGCATTCGGCGCATTCCAGGCGCATGGTGATTGTGCCTGTTTCGCAGTTTTCGTCGGGTTCTTCCGACCATTCTACGGCGTGATCGTGGGAAACAAATTTGCTACAGTCTGGGCATCGCGTGGTATTAGTCCTCTTAGTTCTGAAACAAGGTGGCCGGGTCAAGTCCCTGCCGGTTGAGTTGGTTGTAAGTTTTCTTCGCTATCCGGTCAATCGGCAGCGCCCAATGTCCTAACTCCACGATCTTTGCGGCGATTTCCGTTGCCGCCTGGTCGCTGGAGTCTCGCACGTGGCTCCAGTCATAGCCGGAGTTGATCTGCGCCAATTGGTCGGGAATCATTTTGCCAAACCCGTCGCCCAGGCAGAAGCAGGCCCAGGTCTGGTCGGGGGTCAAAATCTTGTGAAAGAGCGGCCCCCACGGGCAGAGGTGTTCAAAAATAAACTTGCGGGCATAACGGGCGGTAAATTCTTGCAGGGTCATGGCTATTTGTCCTCTCGCTTTCTAAAGATAGATATAGTGTACCCTATTCAAGATAGCCTGTCAAGAGGCAAATAAAAAAGCCCCCGTTATTCGGGGGCAGTGGCTGAACGCGGGTTATTCTTGCGCCGCTTTGGTCTGGGGCGTGACTTTTGCTGCTTATGCACCCGCAGCCAGCGGTGAATTGCGCGCTTTTTCTCTTTGTCCATGATTATCCTACCGCAAACCCGCGGCCCTGGAACAAATTACCCACTTGCTGCCAGGCGTAGTAAGCGCCCCGGCGTGTGCCAAATGGGTTATTGACCGTTTCTTGTGAGATAGCGCCGTAACTCTCGCCGTCCGCGCCGCCCGTCCGGGCCAGGTCAAATTGCCAGTGATACAACTCCCGATTGGCGTCCTGACAGGCACAGATTGGGTGAGCGAGTTCTGCCGCCGCAAAACGGGCGACAATCTGCTGCCAGCGTTTTGACATTTGCCCGTTCGTTTCCAGTGGTACACCCGCCTGATAACGAACTACCACCCTGTCGGGTGGCCGGCATTGTAGCCAGTTGACGCTGTAATATTGCCCGCTGGTCGAGTTGTACTGCGCTTCACCAATTCCGGCCAGCCCCGCTTGCGGGTCTCTCAGTGACACTCTCGCCATTGCGTAACCCTCAGCAGCCGGATCGTAGCTGTTCGCCGGGTTAGTGCTGGAATTACAGACGCCGCAGTAGCACCAATAGGGGTGCGGGCGCGTCTCCCAGATCAACTTGGCTTGCGAAGTGTCGTAAGTGGTTCCGGTCGGGTCACAGTACAGGTGATAGACCTCAATGGTTGTGAGAAAGTTGGTAGAGTCTGTCGGGTCAAGCGGCGCAACCGCCGCGCCCTCGTAGAGAACGGGCAGCGCCATCAGCCAGGCTTTGCCGGTGATCGTCGCCACGCCGCCTGAGATCGCGACCTTGATCGGCAGTATGCGATATTCCTCACTGACCGCGTCGCTGTCAAGCCGGTCAGCCGCAGGCACGTAACAGGCGACTTGGGTTATATCGGTGAACGTAACATTAGCCGTCGCCGTCCAGGTCTCGTCCAGCCCGTCGCCGTCCTCATCGGAATAGGTCAGGTTGACGGCGCTAATCAGGTCGCGCTTTTCAACCCCGATCTTCTGGATATAGCCCTCTTTCAACTGCAAACCGCGCCAGCGCCCGTCAGCACCGGCATATCCCAACTGATCGAAGCGCACGTCCGGGTAAACGGGGAAGCGGTGTTCTTCGGTGATAAAGTGAGGGGCAGGGGAGTAACTGAGGAAGTCAATCAGGCGGGTCTCTGCCTGTTCAATCGCCCGGATAATCCCCTCTCTACCGGCAGCGCCGGTGCCTTGCCAGTCGTATTTATAAACCAGATCGGAGCAGCTTGAGGTTAGCGGTACGATTGAATCGTCCGCAAACTGAAAAAAGTGCCACGGATTCGCACCTAAAATTGAGCGCCAAGTGTCAAGAGGTAAAAGCATAGGTTGGTTCCTCCGCTCACATTATAACCGAAAAGCAGCACCCCCGACATTTGAGCCGGGGGTGCTATTCGTATAAGTTGGGTCTGTCGCCCAAACGAATTATTTAGTCCAGGTACTTACCGGGCAACTGTAGTCCGTAGCCCGCAATTGTTTGAACACCTTGCTCGATCCACCCCGGACGGGGAATACCCGCTTCACGGAATTGAGAGTCATAATCGTCAAGCAAAGATACCGCTCGGCGTATGTATTTATTGGCTTTGGCATAATTCTTTTTGGCGATAGCCTCTTTTGCCAATCCACCCAACATGCCAACCTCGCTGGCGGCGCTCACGATAGACCCCGTGTCCATCGGGCGCTTTTTACGGGGAATGGGAGGGTTTGAATTTGTCCCGCCGCGCCGCCCGTGTGTCAACTGATTATGGCTCCCGTGTTTCAGGGTTTCAATCGCATTGTCAATCTGTTTAGCGTCCATAGTTTTTACCTCTTAGAGAAGTGTACCCTAATCAACTCAGTATGTCAAGCGGGCAGTGATCCGGTTGAGGATCAGGCACGCCCCGGCAATCCCCAACCAATTCAGCACGAACTGGGGCCATTGAACCGGCAGCAGCAGCGCCACGAATAGCGCCGTCCAGAACGAGATACAGTCGGGACAGCTAAAGCCTCGTTGCAGCCAATTGCTTTGCTTATCAGCGCCGATCAGATCGCGCCACTTTGCCAGCAGATCGAACGGGCCATCTTCCAGGGCGATCATTTGCGCCAGGCGGTAAGCGGATAGTATCGCGAGAAGTAGGATCATTTTTGCCACCAATCCAGTCTATCAATATAGCCCTGTTCAAGCATCAACTCGCCAAACAGACGGGTGATATGTTCGCTGTTCTCGCGGTTGAAGTGGTTGCGCCAGTCGCCAACTTGACCGCGGCGCATGGCGTGTTCCGGCCCGTTGCGCTCAACTGTCGCTTGGAACGACTGCCGCTCTACCGCCCGCTTGATTTTGTCGGGGGAGGCGGTCTCTCCGGTCAGGCCCAGGATTGCCAGCGAGAGAGTTTCAACCGGGGAGGCGTGCAAATCTTCATAGCGAATCTGCGCATCGGCCCGGTTGTACCAGGTGCGAACGAACTCGTTATACTCGCCAATCACCGACCCGACCGCGTCCGCGGTATCGCCGTTGGTTCCCAACATGCCGTCAATTGCCGTGGTCAGATCGGACAGTCGGTAGTAAAACAGTCGAGATACCGCCACGTCACGCGGGTCACGGTAGACAAAGAGCGTCAGCCCCTCTCGCACCTTCGAGTGGCGCTTGAGAATGACGTATTTGCCGCCCGTTTCGCCGTAGTAGATCGGCTCCATATCAGGGGTGTTTTGCAGCGGCGAATCCAGAATATCCGAGAGCAGCCGGTTCGTCCAGGTGTTGCCACTGCGCGGGTAACCGGTGATAAACAGGTTGGTCATCGGCGGACGCTTGCCTCAATCTGTGATAGCGTGCGTTCAACTTCCGAGAAATCGTTAGCCAGCACGCGTCCCTGGGGCAAATGGCGATCATTGATAACCTCAAATTCGCCATTGCGCATCTGGTAGACTTCGGTATCTGATTTCTCGGCGCGCTTACGAATTGCCGCTCCCTTACCGCCTTTCCACTCGGCGCGCAATTGTTCAAGTTTCTGCGTAGCGCCCGCCATTGTAGCCGCCCCCCGATAGCCGTGTTTCTTTTCGTTCATCCGGCCCGGATAATGTTTTTCCGTAGCAAGCCAGTCGTCAATTTGTTTGGTGTCCATAATTTACCTCGTTTTATTCGCACATCCCGCCAATATCGCAGGCAGAAGCGGGTTCGTCAATAATTGGCAGGCTCAACTGATTTCGCATGTCGCCTCTCGCTCTCTTGCCGCTGTAGCTCCAGCGCACCACGTCGCGGATCGTTGGAACATAGTCTTTTTTCTTGGTATCGGGAACGATAATTAGTTTTGAGCGGAAACGCAGGGGAGTAGTAGACTTTGCGAAGAAAGAGGAAATTTCCCCCCCTCCGTCGCTTCGATAATCAAAAGTCAGGTCATTTTCCCATATCTCTATTTCGTCAATTCGTTCCGGTCTGTACTCAGCCATTGAATTGATTTCGGCCTTGCGACTGTTCATGCACGGAAAGCAACCTACCCGACTTGCGCCCATGTCATACAGCGGGTTGCGCGGGGTGTTGTTTTTGACGATCTTGCCAATTAGTTTGGCCTTCTTTTCGGGCAGCATCGCGGGATCGTTTTCTACCAGTGTCACACATTCGGCCAGCGTCACATAGCGGGCCTGGATTGCCCACACTTCCGCGATAGTCCAGCGTAGGATAGGTCGCCAAACATCGCAGGCCCAGCCGGGGTCAAATTCCAACTCCGGCATACTGCCACGCGTATTATTCGCGCTCCCCTCGGCTTTGCGAACGCCAGAAACAACTACCGGGTTTTTATCCTCTCGTAGCAGTCCTAATACATAATCGCGAGAGGGAATGATCTTTAAAACCTCCGTGCAAAAGCGCCCCTTGATAGACAGGAATCGCTTTTTGCGTTTTGCCAGCGGGAAAAATCCCTCAGTGGTTACGACTTCTACCGAAAAGTGCTTATTCAGCAAATCCAGCCAGGCATAGGTAAGCGGGTCTTCGTTTTGTGTATCACAGAAGGTAAAGAGCATCTTGGCGCGGTCGATCCCCGATTCGTACCACATCCACAGCGCCAGGGCGCTAGAGTCTTTGCCGCCGCTGATACCAATCACAAACGTATCGTACTTGTCTAAATTGACCGGCAGCGCCATACTCGGCGCTCTGGTAGATTTCTTGACTTTCTTTTCGGGTGGCGGTTCCATTCCCGCGAATGCTAAATTATTCATGGTTATTTTCCTCTTGCCCTGATTATACCAAAAGAACAAGAGTTTACCATAATCAATTTAGTCACGGTTTACGCACCCTGTTTGGCTTGACGTAAGATTTTCAGGTACTCTTTGCGGGCGCTGTCGCCTTTGGCTCGCTCATCGTATTCCCATGAGCGGATCACGCTTTCGCCAACTCCGGCAGCAATGGCCGCCCGCAGGCCGCGCACGGTCTCAGGCATAGGCGGGATTTCCGTCACTTCCTTTGGTAGAGGCAGCGGATCGGCTGGTTTTGGCGCTTGCTTCTTGACCGGGGTCACTGCCGGTGCGGGAACGTGGGCATTGGTCGCCATCGGCTTGGCCGTCACCACCGTCTTTTCAACTGCCGGAGTGGGCATCGGCG
>Ga0209416_1001139_pt1 | contig 20233 bp, 26 predicted proteins | sample RifGroF1_FD_184001 | JGI IMG/M metagenome (GOLD analysis project Ga0209416, IMG submission 184001) | Groundwater microbial communities from Rifle, Colorado, USA - Groundwater F1 (SPAdes) (version 2) | ecosystem: Environmental > Aquatic > Deep subsurface > Groundwater | place: Rifle, Colorado...
TAGCTTATTCTAGTGTAGGAGAGAAAAGGCAGCGAAGCTGCCCTCTCTCTTACACACTAGATCCAAGCAGGATTTCTATTCTCAGTAATCATAAACAAATCCCAGAAGGTCTTGTCAACAATCTTGTCAAACTCTGCCCTTGCAGCATCGACAACCTTGTCAAACTCTGCCCTTGCAGCATCGACAACCTTGTCACGCTCTGCCCTTGCAGGATCGACAATCTTGTCAAACTCTGCCCTTGCAGCATCGACAATCTTGTCACGCTCTGCCCTTGCAGCATCGACAACCTTGTCAAACTCTGCCCATGCAGCATCGACAACCTTGTCACGCTCTGCCCTTGCAGCATACCTAACCTTGTCATACTCTGCCCTTGCAGCATCGACAATCTTGTCACGCTCTGCCCTTGCAGCATCGACAACCTTGTCACGCTCTGCCCTTGCAGCATCGACAACCTTGTCAAACTCTGCCCATGCAGGATCGACAATCTTGTCAAACTCTGCCCTTGCAGCATCGACAACCTTGTCAAACTCTGCCCTTGCAGGATCGACAATCTTGTCACGCTCTGCCCTTGCAGCATCATTCAACAACCCTACAGGGCATCCCATGCCTCTAAACTTTCCCGCTTTGATCGCTTCAACGATTTCAGCGGGAAAGTTTAGAGGCGTACTGAAATCAGTACACTCCTTTTGAATCCCACCTTCAAAACCCCCATAGAACCAACGCAATGCACCATGGCCTACAAGATCATCATCGTCCCCGCAATGCTCGCGGAGTTCGATGCCTCTCTTGCTCGCCAAGTCCGCCGATGTTAGAAAATAATTCTTACCGTCTTTTTCAATCCAAGAAACAAATTCACACATTTTAATTCTCCTTTCTCTCTCGGTGTAAAATATTATTCCTATGTAGAACTATTCTAGCACAGGACAAAAGGCATGAATTCTACTTTTTAACTCATGCCTTCCGTTATGGGCTAGATTTTCGTTTCCTGCTCCTTTACGATCTGATCCATTATTTGGTTGTTAATAATTTCTTGCTTCGTCTGCGTAATGCGCCCATGTGAATGCAGGAATTTCTCATGTACTAAACTCCTGCATTCTACATTGAGGCACTAAGCTGCTTTCTCTTTTTTAACCTCTTCCAGCATCGTGTAAACGTCGCCAACTTTGTTGACGGTGAAATTTCTGTCCTTCATGTGTTTGATGTGGGACAGAATCCTGTTTTTGTTTGTGTTGAGTTCTGTGGCTGCATCCGTCACTTTCAAACCGGCCAGCAGCATTTCATCAATGGAAGCCGCCTGACTTCCTATCCGATGTCCGAATCTGTTTGCTCCTGCTTGTCCTCCCTTAAAGCGATTCTGAGCCCGTTTGCCCTTCATGCTCTCCACATTGCTTCTGAGCCATTCGATGTGTTGCTCCATATTCATGGGATCGTATGGGGGAACATCGGCTTTCTTTCTGGTTCCCGACTTTTTCTCAGTCTGCTTACCTCTGTTCGTGGCGAGCAAACAAGCGTCGAAAGCTGCCGGGAAATCTTTCTGGCAAGCCAGGCATTCCTGATCGGAAGGATCGCAGAACTGTCCAAACACTTGACAAGCTCCATCAGGAATTTTAGGCTCTTCCTCTTTCTTGACTTCAGGTTCCGGTTCCGAAGCAGGCTCCGGGATAGGTTCTTCTTCCTTCTCAGGTTCTGGCTTGCCTTCGGAAGCCTCTTTCATCTTCCGATTCCGTTCTGCCGTCGTCTCATCCACAGGAGGAACATCTTTCAGCCCGGGCTCCTTTTTCATCAGTTCTTCGTGATCTCGGAGTCTTTTCTTAGCCTCTTCCAGAAGATCGGTGCGAGCTTTTCCTCGCATCTTCCATTCTGTTCCGATTTTCTTGAGAATCTCCTCGTCGGAAACCTTTTCAGCCAAGAACCCACAGATTGCCACGAGTTTTTCTTCCCTGGTCATTTTAATTCTCCTTTCTCTCTCATTGTTAATTTCCCACCTCTAGCTTATTCTAGTGCAGGAGAGAAAAGGCAGCGAAGCTGCCCTCTCTCTTACACACTAGACCCAAGCAGGATTTCTATTCTCAATAATCATAAACAAATCCCAAAAGGTCTTGTCAACAATCTTGTTATACTCTGCCCATGCAGCATTGACAATCTTGTTATACTCTGCCCATGCAGCATCGACAATCTTGTTATACTCTGCCCATGCAGCATTGACAATCTTGTCACGCTCTGCCCTTGCAGCATTGACAATCTTGACACACTCTGCCCTTGCAGCATACCTAACCTTGTCATACTCTGCCCATGCAGCATTGACAATCTTGTTATACTCTGCCCATGCAGCATTGACAATCTTGTCACGCTCTGCCCTTGCAGCATTGACAATCTTGACACACTCTGCCCTTGCAGCATACCTAACCTTGTCATACTCTGCCCTTGCAGGATCGACAATCTTGTCAAACTCTGCCCATGCAGCATTGACAATCTTGTCACGCTCTGCCCTTGCAGGATCGACAATCTTGACACACTCTGCCCATGCAGCATCATTCAACAACCCTACAGGGCATCCCATGCCTCTAAACTTTCCCGCTTTGATCGCTTCAACGATTTCAGCGGGAAAGTTTAGAGGCGTACTGAAATCAGTACACTCTCTCTGTACCCCACCTTCAAAACCCCCATAGAACCACCTAAGAGCACCATGGCCTACAAGATCATCATCGTCCCCGCAATGCTCGCGGAGTTCGATGCCTCTCTTGCTCGCCAAGTCCGCCGATGTTAGAAAATAATTCTTACCGTCTTTTTCAATCCAAGAAATAAATTCACACATTTTAATTCTCCTTTCTCTCTCGTTAAAGTTCCCTGTCATACACTCAACCTCTGAAAACAATTTCTCAGAGGCTTGATGAGGGACAGGAACATCCCTCTTTTTCTCACTTTTCAAACAAGATGGTTATGGGGAGATCCTCAATGAAAACTGTATGGATCTTTTTGAGGGCGTACAGCGCCTTTCTCAGGTTGTTGGTGTAGAACTTGTGACGATGGACAGATTTCTCCCCGTTCTCATAGTAGGCGATAAGGTCTACATTGTAACAGTTCTCGCCAACCATCTTTACATTACTATGGGTAACTGTCATTTCCTCTCTCCTCTCTCCAAAAGGTTAATAGATAAGCTGATACATGAAAGACCTGCCCCACCAAGAGGCGATCCTTCTCGCCCTTGCCTTTGAGAACACCCTGCACAGCCTACAATAAACGTGAAGGGTGTTCCCATGGTGTTGGATCCAGCTTCTCATCTCTCCCTCCTTGTTGCAGTGTAAAGCTTGAAGGAAGACACGAAAACAATATCCTCCGCGTCCTCCTTTAAACCTTACAGCTCTTTTCTCCTACAAGTAACCTCTGCTTTTCAGATGGGCCCTGTGATTAGCGACCCTGGCCTTGCCGTACTCCCTGATCCTGTTAATCTCCACATTAGACAACCCGCGATTAATCATCAAATCGTCCAGATCATCCGCTTGCGTGCCTATCCGATGTCCGAACATGTTTGTTCCGATAACACTTGCACGTCTTGAGCTTGCAACTTTCACTTTACTGCCGAGGAGCGCATTCACCGCTTCAAATTCACGCAGCAGGCTTTCTTTTGTCGCCGTGTGGAACATGATGAAAGTAGCCGCGTATTTATCCCCGCTCAGGTAGTTACTAATGAAGTCCTCAACCTCAATGCCCTTGCCGGCGAGCCTATCGAGAACCATACGATATGCCGTCATTGCCTCACCGTTGAAGGAAGAACTTACACGTCTTGCTATAGAAATTGACTTTTGCATTTTACTCTCCTTTGTCTCAATTTTGTTTAGTTCGATCCTATCACTATTCAAGCTTTCGACTAATGACACAAGCCGTCCTATGTCATTAGTCGAAAGCTCGATTAGATTCAATCGAGCTTTCAGTTTTGAGAGAAAAGAGAAAAGAGAATACTGATAGAAGACACTACATTAAGCTTTTGATATAGACAAGCTTCGTCGTAGCTATCATATCAGCGTGCTAGACTAACAAAATGCAGCATACTTGCGTATTGAGCGCATCTGATATCACTATCAGCACGCTATCAGCTTACAGATTGCAGTCTGTGAGCTTGTCTGCTTTAATCATCTAGTCTCTTGCGTGACTAGATTAAGTTGTCTGCTTTATGCACCAGCTAGATTCTGTTAGTCTAGCTATTGTCTTAGAGTCTCAGTCTGTTTTATCAAAGACTATGCACATATTATCTAAGCTCATTTTCACTCGTTTCTAAGCGAGCACTTTCAAAGCAGTAAACGCTTTTGTCAAAGTCTTTTGTTAGCTGCTAGCACTATCAAGACACGACTTCGTTCTTCATACACTCGACAATTCAACGCGCAAGCGTTTGTCACTAGCTATATATCTCTTCGCTCGTGTATCTAAGCTTGTCATTCTTCGTGTTTTGACTGTCAATCGTGAAGTCTTGCTAATCGTACAGTCATTCAAGAGTGCTTTTCTATTCAGCTTACTCTTGTGCAGTGTAGTCGCACACACTTAGAAGCTTTCAGAAGCTTCGTGCAAGCTTTGTCGTGTCTTTTTCAGTTTTCAATGATCAATGTTTCGCTCGATATAGATTGCAAACAGCATGCAACCTCGATAATAATGATTGTCAACTATCTTACAAAGTAGTGAGAATTATAGAGAAAAAAAATATCCCGACAATGATTATTTGTAAAATGACTCAAAAAATCAATGTTTCAAAATGTTTCAAGCGTTTCAAAATGTTTCAAAGTGAAACATTTTGAAACAAAAAAGAATAAGAATCACTCGCGGGTTTAATGTTTAGAAGCTAATTTGAGACACTATCTTGAGACACATGAGACACAAGCGAAAAAAGCATAATGAAATTAGCAACTTGCAAGAAAAGAAAAGTGTCTCAAATTAGATGTCAAGGCAACTTGTAATTTGAGACACTACAAACAAGTGAAATGATTAAGAAAATAGCGATATAAGAATCATTGTGTCTCATGTTCTTGATAACTACTTGAAAAGATAGACAAAATAAGAAATGAAACAAAAGACAAAGTGAAACAGCACAAACGAGCGAGAATTCAAGAATCATTATCATTCATCCTGAGAAATGAATGATAATAGTTACTATCTGACCAAGAGAAATGAACACTGATTCAAGAAAGCACGAACGAGAACAGTGAAAAACGCGATTTATGAATTTGAGAACAGAGTAGAGCAGTCGAGCAGAACATGCGTTTTAAGCTCGATTTTAAGCGATCTGAGACACTTTGAGTAGTCGCTAATACGATTCTGTATTGTGACATGAGATCGTTGATTGTAGCGAAAACGCGCATGAGCACTAGCTCAAAAGCACACTTGTTAGCTTAGCCTAATCACACTTTGTATTACATTTGATTAACAGAAACGACGAAGAAAAGAGAGCACAAAAATAACTTAGCTTCGATTTGATAGCAGATTATTAGTTGATAATGAATGGAATTCACTGAAGGAAAACAAATGAGAAGGATTATTAAGCAAGAGTTCTTACAGAGTGATAGAACAGAGCAGATAGTAAGGTTTACTAGGTAGTAGAAGGAGATAAGTAATAATTAGCATGGAGCAGTAGGAGATAGTAACAAGTAAGTAGGATAGAAAGATAATGAGCACAGGAGAGAAGCGGGAGTAGGGTAGTAGAGATTGAAGGTTAGTAATGACTGTTGAGTAGTAGAGCATACAAGATGATAAAGACTGTTGAGTAGTAGTAGGTGTTGGTTTAAGAAAAGGTTATTGGTCAATGCCTCGGAGAGGTATGTCGTGCAACACGGTATATGCAGGGGCTGGTTTTCCAATACCTCATAGGGCGTATGCTGTACGTTGAGCTATTTGATAGAGCATGAGCGCACCAACACACTAACCCTGCTACACAAGGGGAAAGGAGCAGCTTATATCACATACAATGAGCTGTTCCAATGATCTTGTTTACATAATGCACGTTACATGACGTTGAAGTAACATCGACAGAGGATCTACAAGCGAGGGCCCCCTCGGTCTATCTCGAAGGGGGCGGGGGGTCTGATAGGGACGGGGTACCAACCATAATTTTTTTTCATACTAATCCATCTAATTTAGACTTTTCCACACAGAGTTTTTTCATACTAATCCGTCTGCTTTGATAACCTTTAAAACCTTCAAAATAACCAACCCTGTCTAAACATTTTTCCAACTCTTTACTCCTATATTATCCTTCATTAATCAACAAAAACTTCAGTATCTTTACTCTCTATACTACGCAAACAGCACAACATCTCTTTTAGATTTTCATAGGTTTCTTTGGCTCTATCATTATTCCAAACATATTCTATTTTATCTATTTTTCCTTCTTTTATTGTCGCCCTAGGGACAGTAAATAAAGAGTGCAACTCTGTCATTGCTTTCAAGATCTCTGTCATATTCGATTCTCACTGTGTTGTCAGAGTGAAGGATTTATGCTTTCCTTCGATTTTAATCTATCAAATGAAACTCTCTCTGTTCTGAAACTAAAGTTGAAGGAAGGGGCAAGGATTCGATAAAATGACCTTGTTTACTTTTTTTTATGTAGAAAGAACTCTTCCTGATAGTAATCTTTTCTTCTTCTAGTATCCTCTTTATTTCCCTTAAATGAGTGCAATATACCTCTGCAAGATCTTTCATTGACTTACCTTGGATGTACTGGTTTATTATATCACCTTTATCTTCCTCACTTACTCTTATTCCTCTCGCTTGTCTGATTGCTTGAATTCTGTCTCTTGATAATTGTTTTTCTTTGAGGAATTTTGCTACCTTGTATCTTCCTATGTTTAATGCTGAGGAAACTTGGTCAATGCTTTGCCCTGTGAGATATAATCTTTTTATCTCTTGTTCCTCTTGTTTTGTCATTTTTATCTTTCTTTACTCTGTAATGTCTCAAAGCTCATTCTCGTGCTGTATCCTATGAACATTACAGTAAATTGAATTAATGTATTTTTGTTGGAGAAAGACAGTGAAAAGCTGGTATTGTTTGTTCCTATATCTTTTTCTTTTCACTGTCTTTATACTCAGCTATGCTCAAAGTTCATACTTACACTGTATCCTCTAGCTTCTTGTTTTTGCGGTGTTCTTGTCTTATTTTTCTTGCTTCTTCCTTTGTAATCCAATAACAATTGTCTTTTTGGAATGGTTTGGATTGATCTTTTCTTTCTAGGGTGTAATTAGGGGCAGGTTGAAGACCAACATCCTGAAGGAACGTGGAGAAGGAGACTCGCCAGATAGGATCTACTACGATACCTAAAGCACCATAGTATTTGTATGATGAATGTCTTTTATTATGGCAGACTTGTTTGATTTTGAACCAGTATTGATACTCAGGACTATAAATGCCTCCTTTACAAGCACCGTGCTTTATTCTTTGGCTCATTCCTTACTCCTCTTAGTTTAAGCTTATTTCAGGAATATTATCTTCTGCTTTTTTCAACAATAATTGATCCATAGCTTCTTCTACATCAGCTTGGATTATCTTCAATGCCCTCAAGAACAAAATGAAAGAGAATCCAAACCCTGCGAAGAAACAACCTAGTCCAAACAAAAACAAAGTCATTTCTCTTCTCTCCTTAGTATATGTAGCATCTTTTTCATCACATCACTCTTTACCTTCACCCAGTACATACTCGGAATTACAAAGGAAACAAGCAAACCGAGAACAAAACCTGTAAATAAATATATCCACATGATTATTCCTCTTCAAACTTTTTACCACAAATTGGACAATTAGACATAATTAGACTTGTTTCCTTAGGTTTCTTTTGACCGACATCAATGTAAACAGGCAGATAGTAAAAACTTCTGCCCGTGGTCATACTAAAGCCTTCAGGCAATGATATACTTAGAACTTTCTTTCCTCGGTACGCCGGATACTCCTTTAGAAACTTAACTTTGAAATCTTCTAAGCAGGAACAAGACATTAGCTTACCTTTCTAACCAATGAGAGAAAATCTTTCACTTCAAACCTGTAGTCGCAATTCATACACCTCAAGCTCCTTACATAGTACCTTTTGCCCCCCTCTTCTCTTATTGATCCTTTTATTTGAAGAACCCTTTGATTTTTGCACTTCTCGCACTCAAACATTTTACCTTCCTTCTATCATCTTCCCATCTACAGAATCTCACCTCTAGACACAAACTCTGTAGACAACACATCAACTAGTGCGTCTCTGAGTTTACTAATCTTCTTTTCCATTTCCAGCCTTCTTGCTACTTCTATATTGAAAGCGCCCCTTGTTATCAGCAGCTTTTCGATAAGCTGCTCCTTTGTTAATTTGGTTAGGTCTTCTTTCATCTAACCTACTCCTCAATCACCAAGTTGACCCGCTCGCTGAATAGGGTATCGTCTTCGATGTGGTCAAGCCTTAATGTACCTCCAATCAAGCACGAACCCAACATAAGAATCTCGTTATCTTCCCACGTAACAGGGAAAACACGCACCAATTCAAACATGCGGCTTCCAGCCCTCTTGCAGATGTAATTTCCCGGCTCAGTCGGCTTCCCCGGCTTTAGTTTGATTTGCATGGCTACTTGTCCCTTTCTCGGATCAAAACCACCTGTTTAATATTTCCAGGATGGACTATTTGACTTCCAGTTATCCAGTTGCACGGGGCAAACCATACATCTCCATCGCCGGTCTCACCCTTTGCCGCAAGAGACATTCCGCCTCGTTTCCAATAGATCTCATAAAGACCATCGGGTAGTTTCTTGGCTTCTCGCTTTGTCATACCATCCTCCTCCAATACTCGCAGTCTTCCCTGCGCTTGACTCTCCATGACGCATGGGCACAATCCTCGCGCCGATCCTCGTCAATCACACAGGCATCTGGCTCTTCGCCCGGCAATAAGTCGCAGAAGCACCCCCATGAGTTGAAGTCCTTCCCGTCGAGTGCTTCTTTTATCTTGGTGGCGATCCACTCAAGTTCTTCTTGGCTTGCTGCATCCAAACCAGATCCGGTTTGAACTTGCAGCCACTAACGGCTGAGTCCTCTTGGATCTTCTACTATTGGCTCATGTACCAGTGTTTTGTCGTGCTCACCCTGCTTCACTTTCATCCTTTCCCCCTTTTCTTTCTTTATATTCTCATTATATAGAGTAGCACGAAATCAGCTTTTCTATACAAATTTTTGCTTGACTCTTATTCTTTTTTAGCTTCAGTGTTCAAGTGTAGGATGAGGTTTTACAATAACAAAGGAGAATTTGTATGGCTGAGAAGTTACCACAAAGATATGAAATGGTAGCAGGAACTTTGTCGTTTCAGTCAGGGACTTACAAAGGTAAGTCTTTGATGATTTGGGATGCTGTAGGGGACTGCGAAGGTGAGTTCTGCCCTGTCTACAATCGTTGTCCTTTTGAAAGAAAAACATCTGAAACAGCCGTTCGTTGCGCTGTTCAATTGAAGTACGTCAAAAGTTTGACAAGTTTGGTGCTCAAGAGGCACGGGGAGAAGATGACTCAAGACCAAATTTATTACTTCGGTATGCAGATTGTCCCTCTTGCTTCCCAACTTGTTAAATTCAAATTGATTGAAGCTTCGTTGGGAATTGGGGGAATGTTCCAAACAAATAACAAAGGAGCAATGTTCACACACCCTGTATATAAAGAAATACGACAAACCATTGAATCTTTGAACAAAGCATGTTCCCACGCTGCTATTGATCCTAGATCTCTGAATGTGAAAAGGATAAAACCAGGGGAGATGACCGCAGATGATATCAATGATATCTATGATATAGATACGGATTATTATGAGAGGATGTCACAGACGGAGAAGGAATATAAGAAGGCAGAGGGGAATGCTAATTCCAATCTTAGCTTTAATTATGAGGCGAAAGACTGTATCAAAGAAGAATCGGTTGAGGAAGATGATTTTGATGATGAGGATGAAGATGAGGAGTTTGACGTATGAGCGAGGAAAAAACTCCGATCTTTGAATATCGAGATGGTGCAGAAGGGTTTTTCAAATGGTGCGAAGACAAAGTTCGCATTCCCATCTATCCTGAAGGATCTGATATTCCTATTTGGTACCCAATGGGAGATCTGCCTGAAACTGTTCGTCCTGACACAAACAGAAGTTACAAGACAATGTGGGAGGGACAGAAAGATGAACTGAGAGAAGGTTTAAGAATAAAAGGGGGAAGGTTCATCTATAGACTTCTTGTTTTTTGTTGGATGCGAGGGGAAGGCAAATCTGTTGTAGTTTGTTTGATTCAAATGTGGAAGTTCTTTTGTTGGCCTAGACAGAACATTGTTCTAGGAGCGAATAGCAAGGATCAGGTTAAGTTTGTTCACTTTGATATCATTAGGGATATTATTCTTAATTCTCCTCGACTATTGGCAGAAATAGGAGGAAAGAAAAACGTCAGGGAAAAAGAGATACGAATGAGGGACAAAAAAGGAAATATTGTCTCTGTGATTAGAGCGATATCGAGCTTTACAGGTATTGTATCAAATATTACAGGGTATACGTTTTCCGAAATGTTCGCCATGAAGAATTATCAATTTTTTGTTCAGCTTGATGGTTCTATTCGTAATATTCCTAATGCTTTGGGGTGTATTGATTCTACTGTTTCAGATAAAAAACACGTTTTGTACAAAATGTGGGTTGATAAGCAGAAAGCATCAAAAGGAACAGAGAATCTTTTTTACAGCTACAGGCAATCCCCTGAAGGAAAACAAGAAGACTTTTGGAACCCTAATATGACCCAAGAGCAGCTTGATGGGTACAAAATCAAGTTTCCTTTTGGTGAATTTGAACGATATTTTCAAAACAGTTGGGGAGCAGGAAGATCAAAAGTCTTTACTGAAGAGATGATTGAAGCTACACACATCATGGAAGTAAAAGGGTGCATAGGTCAACATAACAAAGTAATTGAGCTTTTGAAGAAAAAGAACAGGACTCTTGCTACAATTGAACGTATGAGAGATCCTAACAGAACAGAAGGCGGACCGATTGACGTTTTCGCTGATAACTCAGATGCCTTAGATAAAATAGCCAGTAGTTTTAATTATGTGTCAAGTATTTACAAATTGGAGGACTCTAATGGAAGTCCTCAAATGGCATCTGTAGGTGATCTTCAGAAAATGGGAGATCGTTTTGATACAAATTGGGCTATTTTGGTGGGTGTAGATAGAGGTGATCCTCTCAAACTGAATAGATGGGCGTCAAGAACTATGGTATCTGCTATAGCAAAAGGATTACCAGGTTCAAGATCTAATCCCTTTGAGATGTACAAAGATGGATTTGTAGCCACTTATGCTTATATTTTGCTGCATGTAGCTAATGTAGAAGACCATTCGTTGGAAGGTATAAAGAAAGAGCTTGTCGATATTTACGAAGAATTTGATGGAATTGATTCAGTATGCGGTGAGCGTTGGGGTTTGTGGGATTTAGCCCCTTGGTGCGAAGACAAAGATATCAAGTTTGAAGCTCTGTTTCCTACCTATGCTAAACAGAGATCCGCTTTCGCTGAAGTATTTGGTTCAGTTAATCAAGGAATGTTCAAAGCTCCCCCTGTTCGTGTTCACGGATCAAAAGAGCCGAATATACTTGATGAAGAAATGTCGATATTCGATCATGATATGGAAAAGAATTGGTTTGGAAGCATCGAGAAAGATGATAAGTATGGAATACAGGATGATTGTATGTACTCTGTAGGGTGGGCATTTTACGGAGGAAGAGAAATCGGAGTTGAAGTTTTCAGAGAGAGGGGCTTGATAAAAAATTTGTTTGGTGTTTTTCTACAGGATAGAGAACTTGCAGGCAGATATTGATTTTGTTCATTAATTTTTGCTTGACACTGTTTCGTTTTCCTTTTATGCGAGATAGTGTAATGTAGAATCTAACCTCAACTAGGGATGAAAGTGTGGATGATCAAATTTTGAAAGAGCTGGAATCTTTATCGGACGAAGCACTTATGAGAATCCACGCTGCTTCAGGATGGACTAATTCGATAGTTGTTCCTTCCGATAACGAATCTGAACTTCTTTCTGTTTCTCCCTTAGGTAAAAATGAGGATCAACTAAGCAGAGAACAACTCCAGACAGAATGCTGGAGAAAGTTCATTGAAAATCCCCAGATCAACACTGCTGTTCGGGGAATGGTAGGAAGATTGACAGGTTGGGGATTTGAGACTACTTCAAGACATCCTGAGATCCAAGCTGAAATTGATTCTACTATTGTTGACTTCAGAAATCGTCTTTACTCCAATTGGAGCAAAAATGTAGGTCGTTCTTTTATCGAAGGGGAGCTTCATCTTTGTTTTACTGTGCATGAAGATGGGTTTGTGGAGATTGACTTCCTAGATCCTGCTACGATATCCGATGGGGAAGTAACAGACGGGATCATCTTTCATCCTATGAAGTCCACAATGCCTCTTGTTTATTGTGTAGATCCCAACGCTGCTAACGAAGATGATCCTTACTTCAACAAAGAAAAGTATCAAATTCCTTCGATTTATGTTGCTAGAGATCCTAAACTCATTAACGAAGCAGCAAAACACAAAGGATTTGATGAAAAGAGGCTGGCTTACAGTAAAAGCCCAAAGTCTGTATATAAACCAATAGGGGGGTTTTTCAGATTCATTGTATCTTGGGACAGATCATATCATTCCAAGAGAAATGTGTCTTATCTACGAACGGTTTTGAAATGGTTGAATCATTATGAGCAACTGAAGCTCTATGAAATAGATCATAAGAAGAGTGTCGGTGCTTTTGTTTGGGTAGCAATGTTCGACACATGGAAGACGTATCGCTTGTTTTTGGCGATGTCTGATGAAGAGAAAAGACAGACAGGTTTAGGTTCAAAATTAACTCCTGGGGGTCGTTTGTTTCTTCCCCCAGGGATCACTCTTGAAGCTAAACATCCTCAACTCCCTAACATCTCTGAGTCTGACACTGATATTTTGCATATGGTGACTTCAGGATTGAACGAGCCTGAAGATGTAAGCACAGGCCAGAGTAAAGGAACATTTGCATCTGTCAAAGCTTCTCGCGGTCCTACGTCAGATCGGGTATCAGATGAGATTGCTTGGCATGATAGATACTACCGATATGACTTTTGGGGAAACATTTTCTTTTTGAAATCTAAAGTTTCTTCTTTCCCTGAGTTTTTCACTGTTAAAGAAGTAGTAGAATTTGGCGAAGGCGGAGAACCTAAAGAAGGGAATGTCAAGAAAAGACCCGAAGATCTGATTGAGATCAGTTATCCCACGTCGGAGACTGTAGATCTTGAAAGTAGGGCTAAGACTTGGTTGGGAGTCAAGCATGGTTCTACTAATGATACTTTGGGAATAAGCAATGATACGATAGCTAGAAAGTTAGGTATTCAAAACTATCATCGTGAGAGGTTGAAGGCAGAGACAGAGAAAAAGAGATACCCAGAGCTTATTCCCACTGTAGATGCAGAAACTATGCAAGAGCAAACTGAAGCTGAACCTTCTCCGACAAAGATAGTTAAAAGAAATCGAACAGTTACACCTCAGAAGAAGGAGAAAATATAATGGCAAAAAAAGCAAAGCCCCCTTTTATGAAACCTGGGCAGAAGCAAAAAGAAATGGTTCCCGGGCAGAAGCAGAAGCAAGTTCCTCCTAAGAAGAAAAAGTAAGGAGGATCGTAATGCCTGAGCCTAAGAAAGGTGAGAAAAAACAGGATTACATCAACCGATGCACTTCTGAATTGATCGAAAGTGAAGGTTATAAACCTGATCAAGCTCGTGCTATTTGTGAGTCGAAGTGGAATGACAGGAACAAAAAGAAATCTGTGAACATTGAGCTTTTCCAAGACAAAATATGGGCTATTCACCCCAGTAAGCTTGAAGAGATCAACGCTTTTATCATGCAGAGATTTAACGCTGGAACTTCACTTGATGATGCAGAAATTGAAGCTCTAGTAGGTAGAAGCGGTAACAAAGGCACAGATAGTATTTTAGTTCAAGATGGAGTAGCTAAGATTCCTATAATGGGAACAATAGCTAAAAAAGCAAATTTGATGTCCAGAATGAGCGGAGGAACTTCCACTGATTTGTTAAAAAAGGATATCAAGTTTGCTTTCGCTGATGATGATGTAAAAGCTGTTCTTCTCCAGATTGATTCTCCAGGGGGAACCGTTGAAGGCGTAAAAGAACTAGCAGATTTTGTATTTTCTAACAAGAATAAACCTGTTGTTGCTCATACAGACGGAATGATGGCTTCTGCTGCGTATTGGATAGGATCTGCCGCTGATAAGGTCTTTGCCACAGATACTTCGATGGTTGGTTCTATAGGTGTCGCTTCTGTTCATTACGATTTGAGCGAACAGGACAAAATGAGAGGAATTAAGAGGACAAACATTTATGCAGGCAAGTACAAAAGGATAGCCGCTGATAATGAACCTCTTAGCAAGGAAGGAAAAGAATACATTCAAGAGCATATTGATGATTACTACGGTATGTTTTTGGATTCAGTTGCACAAAATAGGGGAGTTTCTAAAGAAAAAGCAGTATCAATGGCAGAAGGCAAAGTCTTCATAGGAAAAAAAGCACTTGATATAGGGTTAATTGATTCTATAGGACAGGAAGAAGACGCTATTAATTGGGCACTTTCTCTTGTTCCGGAAGGAGGAAAAGAAACTGCAACTATTCAAGAAACTGAGGTTTCGGTTGAGTCTGAATCGTTGAATTCTGAAGGAGGTATAGAAGCAATGGATAAAAAGGAATTGATGGAGAAGTACCCTGAGCTTTATGCTCAAATTCAGCAGGAGGCAAAAGGGGAAGCAGAGGCGACGTTTAAGTCGGAAGTAAAGGCGATCACTGACGGAATGAAATCTCTTCAGACTGAGAATCGAGCTTTGAGTAAGAAGATCGAATTGATGGAAGAGAGGGGCATTCAGGCGAAGGTCGAAACTCTTTGGACTGAAAAACTTTCCAAGAGCAAAATCCCTGCTCGTCGCCATGATAGTGTGAAGCGACAAATCAGTGTTGATAGTTTTGACAAGGAAGGTGTCATTGATTGGAGCACCTTCAGTGCAGCTATTGACACCGAGATCACTGATTGGGAAAAAGATTTCCAAACTTCCACTAATGTTCTTGGTTTCTCCACTAGCTCCAAGGATGTAGAGAGTGGGGATGTTGATTTGAATGACGATGAGAGAGAAGCAACTGCGGAAGAGCAGGCTTTGATTGATCGTAATCTGAAACTGGCTGGCGCAGTTAAATAAGGAGGGAGCTAATGGCAGGTTCGTTGGTTACGCATAGTGGTGATATTCCTTACCAGAAAGTTGTCGGTCAGACTGATTATCAGCGTCTCTACCGATCGAAGAGAGAAATTGCTCTTGTAAGAGAAATCACTTTGACCCCTGGTTATGGTGTTGTTCCTCAGGGAGCAGCTATAGGTAAGATTCAAGCAGGGGACAGAGCAGGGAAGTTCGCTCCTTACAATCCCAATCCCAACGCAACTACAGATCCTGTTACTTGGGACGGAGCTAGGGCATATTTGACTGAGGATTCAGGAACAGGGCAAACTATTTACGTCACCATTGATGACAGTTACAGGTTTGAAGTGGATGATGTCATTGTTCTCGATTCTGACGGCGGGACTCCGTACCAGTTGACCATCTCTGCAATTGATGTTACCACATACAAGAACAAAGCGGCTATTACGTTCACTGGAACTGTGTCTGTCTCCCATACTGCGGCTAACAATGCTCATATTTGCATTGATACTGAGAATGCGAATACTTACAGCAAGGCTCACGGTGTTCTTGAGTATGCGGTTGATACAGGTGAAGGTGAAAACTCAGTAGGTGGTTTGGGTGTTTTGATTATCAGCAACGCCATTCTGTACGCAGGTCTTTTGCAGAATGTGGATGCTGCAGCTATTACTGATTTGTCGGCTGTATCGGACGGCAATTATTTGATTTTGAAATAAGGAGGTGATTTGAGATGCCGAAAGGTTCAAGTGATATTGCGGATCTGAGATTGGTTGTACTCAAGAAGACTATTGAGTCTTTTATGACTCCTCCTAATCTCTATTACATGAATCGTTTTCCCAGTGATCAGAATGAGAGCGATTCCATTGAATGGGAAACCGTAACCGGAACTAGGGGACTTACTCCGTTTGTTGCTCCCGGAGCCCCCGCACCTGAGACTGCTCCTATAGGACATGGGGCAGGTCGAGCTATGAGTGCTTATTGGAAAGAAAAATTGTTCTATGATGAGAACTTCTTGAACAACTTACGTCAAGTAGGAACCAGGCAAGTATACATGCCCGCTGCAAAACGTCTTGCTCGTGACGAAAAGATGATCAAGAATCGTTGTGAGCGAAGGAAAGAGTGGATGTTCGCTCAGATGATGACTGAGGGATCTTTCACTTATGTAGGCAGGGGTGAAATTCAGTTGAGTGTCGATTACGGTGTGCCTACTGCACAAAAAGTAACTCTTGCAGCGGATCGTGATTGGGATACAGGCAGCAACCGTAATATCTTGGAAGATATTATGGATGCAAAGCTTGCACTCAAGAATTCTGTGGGAGCTACGGTTTCTCACGCGGTTTGCACCACTGAAGTCTTGAACTACATGATTATGGACCCCGGCATCCAAACTCTTCTGGCTAAGAGTGCATTTGGTGCAGGGGATCTGTTTGCCCGACCTGTTCAAGTTCTGGGGAATTTGCTTGATATCCCCAATTTCGTTATTTATGATGAGCAGTATCAGGTGAAGGCTTATCTCACAGCGGTAGTTACTGGAAGCTCGACAGTAAACATTTATGTCGATGAAACCACAGACTTTGTTGAGGGAGGAACTCTTCGTCTTCATGACACCAGTGCCAATACTTACGAAGATGAAACGATCAGCTCTGTAACGCATGAAAGCGGATATGTCACTGTTTCTACTGCCCCTACTGCAAGTTTCAAAGCAGGGGAAGACTATGTGACTATGACTCGCAAGTTCATCAGCGAGGAAAAGTTCGCTATGTATTGTGAGCGGGTTGAAGGGGAACTCATAGCAGGTTATCTTGAGGCTCCTTTTGGTCTTGCAAGGAACTACGGAATGAAGGTGTCTCGATGGGACATCAACGATCCTGAAGGAACGTATGTGATGGTGGAGAATAAAGGTCTCCCCGTTCTGTTTCGTCCTGAAGGTTTGTATGTTATGGATGTAACGTAAGATAGGAGGGAAGGAAGGAGGTAATTAGATGCCGAATACTCGTAGAAAATTGTTTCCGCTTCCCTCAGTTCAATTTCCTAGGCAGGTGGCTCAGGAGGTTTTTCCTCCTTTCATAGGAACTATCTCTGGGGAATTGACGGCGAGCCGATCAGGGATGCCTCTAGGTATAGCCAGATTTAAGGGATTTATCACTGAGGTGAATATATCGGCTCTGACTGTGGGAAAGGATGATTCTAGCTCGCCTTCAGGTGAGGTTGATGTTAAGATCAACGGTGTTACTTGCTTGACTACTCGCCCGTATATTAGGCACTTGAGTGGTGAAACATCACAGCAAAAAACGTCTTACGCTTCAGCGGGCGACACAGGAGTAAGGCAGTCTGTTATTAACGAAGCTGCAAATGATTTCAATCAGGGCGACGTTTTGACGTGGGATTTTATCTATGGAGGGGACACCAACCCTGATGCAGATAAAATGGAGGCTGTTTGTGTCATTGTTGAAGTAGAACCTGACAAGTAAAAAAGATCTTCAAGGGGAATACAAATGGAGAAAAAAGAGATAGAAAAAATCAGGTTGTTAGTTTCGTTGAAGGGTGTCGTGGAGGGTAAGAAAACTGTTATCCCTGCAAATTCAGTTATTTACCCTCCTTTTCCTTCAATGATCACTGCTGAGATTCCTTTGAATAGGAGAACTATTCAGATATTCTACAAAAGAGCAAACCCTGCTTCTCTTGTGAAAGAAATCGAGGTTTCTGCAGAAGAAAAGGATTCTTTTGTAAAAGAGGATGCTCCTCCTATTGTGAAGAGAAAGTCTAAGTAAATGACAAGCGGGGAACTTATAATTAAGGTTCAACAGGAACTGAAGTCTCTGGCTAGTAAGCTAGTTTCGGTAGATTTCGAGAATGCTGTTGACTCTGCTGAAACTGATACAGGATGGACTCTTCCTCAGACTTCTAACTATCGCATAAGATGGATGCTTCAGAGAACGAAGCGCCATCTTTACGACATGTTGCGCTCTGAATCGGCACATAAGTTCAAGGTAGAGGGGATAAACCTCCAACAAAGATTTGATCATTACAATACTCTCATCACAGAAATGGACAAAGAGTGGGAAAATGAACAAGAAAGCCCAATGGATGATGTCAGCGGTGTCGCAGGGGTCAAAATCTCTTCCAGTTTTGTGTACGATAAGGTGGGATTAGATATCAGTGGAGACAATGATTCTGATATTTACCCTTCTGAGGAATCATAATGATAGGCGAGGATATCAAGGAGGTTCTTGAAGAAATAGGCACTCCTTTCACTATTGTAGGGAAAGATAGTGATGAATATCTTTTGTTCAAAGAGAATAGGCAAGCAACAAAACCTTTCATTCGTGAGTTTTTCCTTCAAGCAGATCTAAGTTACGACACAGAAGCTTTTACGGGAGATGTAGTTATTCTGACTCCTCAGTCTATTCCTTACCTTGTGATGAACAAGACAGGAATAGAGCTTGAGGGTGTTGTCTACAAATATTCCACTGTTTTGTATAAAGCTAATGTGTCAGGAGAAATACTTCATCCCTCAGGCGAAGTTAGAGATTCACATACTTATCAGAAAAGAACAGCTTTCAATTTAGTGTCTTCAGGAGAATACGCTCTGTTGACTGAAGCCCCTTACACAGGTGCTGATTTAGAAGAAGGTGCTTATGGTCAAGTCTCAGTAAAGAACAAAGTGATGTATATTCCTCAAAGTTCAGGAATAGAAGTAAATGATCGTTTTCAACCCTCAAGTGGAGAGTTTTACAAAGTAACTACAATAAGCACAAGAATGTTTGGAGCAGGAGTTGTTTTCTGCGAGTTAGAGGAAGATACAAGATAAACATGGGAGTTACAAAACATGAAGAGAATTCTTTTTGTAGGGGACCATCCGGTAGGACAGTCAGGAAACTCCTACATGTTGAAAAACCTGATGATCCAAGTGAATAGAGATGAATATGATATCTCTTGTTTCGCTGGAAATGCAGTTGATTTTGATCCTTTTGCTCTCCTTCCTTGCAATGTCATAACGTCAAGCAATCCGGGTGACGATTTTGGCCAAACCAAACTCCTTACCATTCTGAAAAATGCTTCTTTTGATCTCATGGTTTCTGTCGGAATAGATATTTGGCATTTCCACAGAATTTTTGGAGAAATAAAAGAGCTGAAGAAAAACAAAGGATTGAAATGGCTTGCTATTTTTCCTTATGAATTACATCAGGTTAGAAAAGATTGGGTAGAGTGGATCAAGTTGGTTGACTTTCCCTATGTGTATTCAATGTATGGTTACAACAAACTGAAAGATCATATCCCTAATATACAATACTTCCGACCTGTCCTTGATAACGCTCATTTGTTCACACCTGCTTCCCCTGAAAAGAGAGATGTTCTTAGGAAACATTACTTTGGTAATTTTGATGGAGATAAGAAATTTGTATTTGGTTTTGTGGGTGTGAATCAAATACGAAAAGATCCGCAAAAGATCATCAAAGCATTTTTTGAGGTCAAAAAATCCAATCCCGGGATAGCTCTTTACTTGCACACGAATGTGGGATCAGGAGTGTATAATCTTGCTAGGTTTGTAGCAGATCAGGATGCTAAACCTGGTGATATTTATGTGAAGAACCAGAATCAGGATTGTTCAAGAACTAAATTGGTAGAGATTTACCAAGCCATGGATTGTTTAGTAAACGCTTCCTATCAAGAAGGTTTGAGTTGGACTTTATTGGAAGCAATGCTCTGTAAAACACCTGTTATAGCTTCTGATAATACTTCTCAGACAGAATTGATAAATGAAGGTTGTGGTATGAGGGTTCCTTCGACCGAACTTGCTTATGTCCCTCTAATAACTGAGAACGGAATGTCTTACGTCGAGTCAAAAGCTGTAAGTTGTGAAGCTCTCATTCATACTATGAGATTGGCATTAAAGGAAAATCATTCCCAAAGAGTGACATCAGCTTACAAAAAAGCAAAAGATTGGGTTGAAAATTCCGGTAATATGAATGATCTGCTGAACTCCACTTTTGATT
>Ga0209416_1001141_pt1 | contig 20227 bp, 28 predicted proteins | sample RifGroF1_FD_184001 | JGI IMG/M metagenome (GOLD analysis project Ga0209416, IMG submission 184001) | Groundwater microbial communities from Rifle, Colorado, USA - Groundwater F1 (SPAdes) (version 2) | ecosystem: Environmental > Aquatic > Deep subsurface > Groundwater | place: Rifle, Colorado...
ACGATTTTAGCGGGCAGGAAATAATCGGAAACATTACGGCTTTCAAGAAAAATAACCGTGGACGTTTGCAGCAGCTTGATAACCAAGAAATTTATGACGCGCTTGAAAAAGTTGAAAAATTAGCATTAGGGAAAAAATAAAGAATGGCGTACTGCCTGGAACAGTACGCTACTTCTCCCGCCCGGTGGGGAGTTACCCTCGTTCTTCCCGCAGGGTTTAATTAAAAGAGAAAAGATTGTATGCCGATAGATTATAAAAAATATCCAACAGACTGGAAAGAACGCCGGGAACGGATTCTGAAACGTGCGAAAAATAAATGTGAGTTTTGCGGGACATTAAACGGTGATTTTGGTTATCGCGATAAAGACGGGAAGTTTTATTCATACAAAATAATTGCGGATGCCCTGGATAGAGGTGCGGTTAACGATTTATTCGAATAAAAATTTGGTGTAAAAATGATTGACAGAACACAGTTTATAGTTGAGCTAAGAAATTTTTCTTCCGCCGAAAGACCGGTAACAGCGCGGGCTTTGTTTAACAAGCACGGCAGACCCGGGGAAAAGGTTGAAGATTACCAGCGAACAATTGCGCGTTTTGCCCGTGAGATTCAAACAGAACAGTTTGAGTTATCATTTTTAAGCAAACCACAAAAATTAATCTTCTCTTGCAACGAGGGGTATTATGTAGCTAAAACCCGGCAAGAAGCTGAAAAGGGATTGCGGTATTATCAAGAAAAACTTTATGAAATGCTGAAGCAAAGAAGCAAGCTGAAAAAGGTAATTAATCTAACCTATCCTGAAGAAGCGCAAACAACAATGTTTCAATAAAATAATTTAAGGAAGAACCACAATGAAAGAATTTACTAAAAGTTTTTTGGTCCCGCTAACCGACGCGGAAAGAATTGAACTCGGCAACGAGCTTGCTGAAAAAAGAATGCTTATGGCTCAATTGGTAGAAAAGAAAAAATCCATTATGGAAGATTATAAAAAACAGATTGACGGACTGGACGCTGAAGTTCTTGCAAAAAGCAGAATGATTAAATCCGGCAAGGCTTCAAAAGAAATTAATTGTTATGTAGTTTTTGATGATCCCGCAAAAAACAAAAAATCATATTACCGTGCCGAAAGTGATGAACTATTCCCAAATGAATTAATTGAAATTGTTGATATGACTCCTGAAGAAATCGGCGATCCAAACCAGCTAAACGCTTTTGTGTCCGAAGAATCGGAAGATCAGCCGTTAAATTATTTCCTAAATATTTACGGTTTTGATCCAAACGTTATTGAGTATGAAGAAAAAGAAGTTTTTGTTGCAAGCAATCCTTCAGACTTGGAAGAACACGACATCCCGGAAGGGGAAATTGATAAAGTGCAGGGCTGTTTGTTGGTTAAAAGTTCTCACGAAGCAATTAAGGAAATATTCAGCAATTTTTCCTTTATGCACAAACTTATGACTGACTCAAAAGGTGTTTTTTGGTATGCTTTTCCTGCTCTCCCAAACAGCGAGACTGAAGGAAATTATTAATTCAAACAACAGGAATGTTTGTGTTAAAAAATGTTGAATGTCACAAGCTGATTTAGGAGGTAAGCGGTGTATAAAATTGATAAAAATATTCCAATCCCAGAAATAGAGAATAAAATAAAGGGGTTTAGGAAGCGAATTTATCCATTTAAGGAAATGGAAATAGGAGACAGCTTTTTTGTGCCAGGTAAAACCAACCTATCTTCGGTCGGTTCAAGTTTTTATAAATATATACAAAAAACGGGTAGAAAATATATTACAAGACGTCTCGTAGAAAAAAAATATTAGGCTGTAGGGTATGGAGAATTAAGTAAAAAATATTGGAGTGTGCAGAAACGCAAGCTTGCGCTGTGGATAACGGGGTTGCAAATAAGCAGCGGCTGTTAGGTATTAACATGTAACATAATTAAATAACACGCTACGTGGAGAAAGGTTTTATGTGTAAAGTAATTTGTTGGTTTTCGGGGGGCGTCACCTCAGCAGTCGCTGGTAAAAAAGCGTCTGAAATTTACGGGATTAATAATTGCCGTTTTATTATGATAGATACATTCAACGAGGACGAGGACACCTATAGATTCAAAAATGATTGTGAAAAATGGTATGGCAAGAAAATCGAAACAATCAGCGCAATACCAGAAAAATATAATAACATCGTTGAGGTTTGGGAAAAATATTTGAGCTTGAATGTTGCTCACGGGGCAATTTGTTCTTCGGAATTGAAAAGAGAAATTAGGAAAAGATGGCAGAAAGAAAATGAATACGATTATCAAGTGTTCGGGTTTGAGTTTACTAAGAAGGAATTTAATAGAGCGTTATCGTTGAGTATAAATTACCCGGAATCAAAGCCGATATTTCCTTTGCTTTTATTCGGTCTTGATAAAAAAAAATGTATAGAAATTTTACAAAATGCTGAAATAGAAATTCCAAGAACTTATAAACTGGGCTTCCATAATAACAATTGTTTTCAAACTGGATGCGTACAGGGTGGCATCGGGTATTGGCAAAAAATGAAAGAAGAATTTCCAAATAAATTTTTATACATGGCAGATATTGAACATGATCTAACTAACCGGAAAGGCAAGCCGGTCACGATGCTGAAAGATCAAAGCAAGGCAGCTAAAATTAGCGGAAAAATAAATGTGTTTTTGAAAAAGCATCCAGATTATCCAGAGCTAAAATCTCTTAACGATATGCCGAAATGTGAAGTTAAACCATTGTTTGAATGCAATGGCTTTTGCGGAATAAATGATTTGAATGACCAAAATAAAACGGAGTTAGAAATAAATTATGCCGAATAAAATCTTTTGTTTTTATGTTCTTCGCCAAATGTTAGTTGCTTTAAGCCGTCTGCTTGATTTGCTGGTTATAAAGCCGCCCATTATTTGGCAATATCCTAAAACAAAAAGATGCGGCTTTATAACGGGGTTGCAAATAACTTGCCGCCAATAGTAAACATGAAAATGAGGTTTAATTTTGACACAGACAACGAATAACACTGAAATAAAACGACCAGATGAAGCGGTCAATGTTGATTTGCTGGTTAGCCAGCCGACCCAGGAAAAGATAATACTTGATTTGTGTGGCGGAACTGGAAGCTGGAGCAAACCCTACTCAGATGCCGGGTATGACGTAAGAATAATCACTCTCCCGGAATATGATGTATTAACTTATTGCCCGCCGCATAATGTTTATGGAATTTTAGCAGCACCCCCTTGTGATCAATTCAGTATTGCAAGAGGTCATAAAAAGAAACGAGATATTAACGGAGCTTTAGAAATAGTAGACGCTTGTTTAAAAATAATTTGGCAATGCGAACCTAAATTTTGGGGTTTAGAAAATCCGGTTGGGATGCTGCGGAAATATTTAGGGAAGCCGCCGCTTACATTTGAGCCATTAGATTTTGGGGAAGATTATACAAAGAAAACTGATTTATGGGGTTATTACAAAACTCCTAAATTTAACCGGATTGAACAAAGCGAAGAATCTAAAATTTATCAAAAAATAAATCACATGCACAAACCACCGGCGGCGAAATTGTATCCGGGCACAACAAGAGCGGCTCGGCGGGCAATAACTCCTCAAGGGTTTGCGGAAGCATTTTACAAAGCTAATAAATAGAATGAGGACTGGCTAACGCAGTTGCGCATAAGCATTTTTTGAAAAGTTTTATAACGCCAAATGGAGGCTTAGCATGATTAGGAAAGTATTAAAAACTATATCGGTAACATATTGTGATGTCTGCGGAGAAATATGTTACAGTTATTCAACACACAGACTAACTGATGGTACAGAATATCATGCTTGCTCCAAATACCATGAAGGAATAAATAAAACATGTATGAATATTCTTTATGAAGGTCTGATCAATAAAAATTTTACGCCGCATGTTCCGTTGCTTAATGAAAATATGCTTGATGCGTATGTTACTTTGCGCCCCAGCGTTCAGAAATTTGCCGAAGAAATGGAGCGCAAACTAAAGTTAAATGACCACAAAGGCGGTTGGATGGGAATGTCTCAAGATGAAATAATACAAGATATTAGAGAAGAAAATATTGAGTTGAGTATGGCTATAGCAAACAATGATGTGAAAAATATTTTAGAAGAGTGCGCGGACATAGCTAATTACTTGATGATGCTTGCGGAAATATCGGCGTCAAAGTAACGGGGTTGCGCATAAGCAGCAGCCGTAATTGATAGATAAAAAATTGTTCTTTGATATTTTGAATTGACTTAACAAAACAAAAAAGCAGACAGTAAAAGGCTGTCTGCTTGATGCGCTTGTTATTTTGCTTTTTGCCGGGAGTGGTGTTTTAATTTTCCTTGTTGCAAAAGTTTATAGAGGATGAGTAGTTGATTAGATGGATTATATTCTCCCGCTTCTAACTTGCTGACATAGTTTTGAGATGATAGCCCAAACAAATCAGCAAGCTGGGCTTGTGTAAGCCCAGCATCGAGACGGATTTGCTTGAGTTGTTTAGTTGTCATTTTTAACCTCGACTAACTTGTAAACTCTCTTGATCTCTTTATCGGTTTGCAAATACTTACGGATAGTTATCGTATCGTTATTAACCTCTACAGCAACGTCTGTATCGTTTGCATCGCTGCGGTATCCGGCTAACCAATCAAACTCACTATCATAAGCCCAAGTATTTATGCGTTTAGAGTTGGCGCCATCGTGATAAGATTTATTTGCGACTGACATTAATAATCCATATTGTCTGCCGGTTAGCTCGTGGATTGCCATCTCCCATACTGAGGAGATATTATCCTCGATGTGTTTTATGGTTTGGTTGCCGTGATGTCCGTTGTAAAATTTAAGGGCAGCATTAAGCTTGCGGGTTGTGGGTAGTTGAGACTCTATAATATGTCCTCTACCGATAATTTTAGTTGCCATTGTTCTTACTCCTTTTTTTTTGGTGATTAAAAATTATGATCAAAATCATTAGCTATTTTATTTGCATCCGCAAGACTTGATCCGTTAAGCAATGCCTCTGCTGCTTTGTTTGCTTGATAACCAAAATTACTTGATGGGTCTCTGTTAATCCAATAAATATATTTTGCAGCCACCGGGTATTTGCTCTCAAGCTCTATAACTTTTTTCCCCGCTGCATCAACATCACCTTGATTACCACTGCCGATTGATGTCTGATATGCTCTCTCCATATAATTGCGGTTAACATCAATTTGCTCTGAGCGATAATCATAAGCGGCTAACAACTCTGAGTAACCAGGTATTGCAGCATTTAGTTTTGCAAGTTTGTTAGCGGATTTTATAGACTCAATCTCACGGATAAAATTATTAACAGTCTCATAGTATTGTGTATCAATAGTAACTGGCTTGTCTAATAACATTGTCGGATAAGCTTTGCCAAGTTGCTTAACCATTACTGATTTGCTCAGGCGGATATAATCAGTTGTTTGGGTAAGGTTTACGGCCGGGACGCTAACTGTATAATTTGAGCCATCAAAGTTAATTTCAACATCTTTTTCGGTTGGGGTTTTTACTGTTAAATTTTTCATTTTGAGCTCCTTTTTGTTTTGTTAAAGTCAATCATAATGTCTGATGTAAATATATAGTAACTATATGCCAATGTCAAGTAAAATCGTAAAAAAAATAAAAATAATTTTAGAGTGTGCAAAATGAGTGGGTTGAGAAATAAAAATACTGCTCGGTTTCATTCGGATAAAGAGCAGTCTGAAAGAGCGTCCCGAGCAAATATATTATTTATTTATCAGAACATTTCTGCTTTTAAAATTAAAGCAACCAATACCGACTTAATAGCTTTCGAGAATTTTAAGAATCAAATAGAAGCTTTTACAGATAAACAAAAAAGTTATATAGACTGCATGTATGAAAAAACAATGGGTGGACTTGGTTTACCAGCTTATAAAGGAATAAAATCAAAATATGGAGTAAGGCTATGATACTAACATTAAAAATTACTGGAATACCAAAACCAAAACAGTCTGCAAGGTTTAGAATCGCAAGCAACAGTAACGGCGCTCAGTTTATTCATAAATATCAGAAAAAAGAAGTTGTTGAAAATGAAAACAATATTAAGTTGGAGGTTCTTTCCCAACTTCCGGAAGGTTTCCAGCCTTTTAGGAGTCCTGTTAAAGTGAATAAACTACATTACATTTTTCCCCCAACAAAGGGGATGAGAAAGCGAGATATTGCCCGGATTGAAGCGCATGAGATCGTTTATAAAAGCACAAAACCGGACCTGACAGACAATCTTCAGAAGGGTTTGTTTGACGCGCTTGAGGGTGTCGTTTTTCTTAATGACAGCCAAATTTGCAGTATAAATAATCTTAAAAAATATTATGGTTTTACTCCGGGAATTATTTTGGAATTAGAAGAGATTTTAAATTAAAAAAACACTCACAAAATATTTTTTTTAATGCTCGGAATATAAGGTAAAATACTATGGCAAGGAAAAGAATGATTGACCCAAAAATATGGGAATCTGCTTACGACAAGGGATGGAAACCAGAAGAAATTACTGTGCTAATTGCCGCTATTTCTGCCGCAGATGACGAGGGAAGAGGACGAATTTCTCAGATAAAACGGAACGTTTCTGAGATGTTTTCAGATAGAAAATTAAAAAAAGTGATCGAAAACTTACAAGATTCTGTTCAAATTTATGATAAAATTTATTTTTTTCTTCCGAATTTCTCCGAATATCAGTCAATTAACCATCCAAAACCCTCTAAAATACCGCCACCAGATAAAAAGTCAAGTAATAGTAAAAATAATAACTTAGCTGAAAATGATAACGTAATGAGTCCCGGAACAAGTCCCGTACTAAGTCCCAAAAATGGCGCTGTAAGTGAAGTGAAGTTAAGTAAAGTTAATTTAAAAAGAAGTGAAGTGAAGGAAGAACTTTTTTCTTTTAATGAAATTTTTCTTGGAAAAATTAAAAACCTTTTTAAGGAACATACAAAATATTCTGATCCTAACTTACAAACTTTTGTTTATCCAATTTATAATTTTTTCGAAAAGATTCCAGAAAACATGAACGAAAAAGATATTGAAAAATGCTTAACAGAAGTTTTTAAAAAGCTTACAAAAAATATAGGGATTAACATGGATTTTCTTGTTGAAAATATTCAAAAAGAAATTACTGCTGAACATGAGAAAATTTCTTTAAAAATAAAAAATAGATTGAACGGCGGAAAAGAAATTCCCCGGACATCCGTCAAACAATCTGACGAAGAAATTTTTATAGAAAATAGAAGATGCACCATACTTGCAGAAATTGAAAGATGCAAAGATAAAATCCCTCCCTTGTCTTTATCCAAAATAAATGAATTTATGAAAAACAAAAAATTTACTCAAGCCGAACTTGAACTTCTGAACGCGATTGATCCCGGCAGCAAATGGAGTTGAAATATGCCAAGAATTACTTTTAAAGAATCGAAAAAATTAAGAGATATAGCACCAAAAGAATACTTTAAGGCTTTTTCTGATTTGTTAAAGAAAAAAGAATATAAAAAACAGTTGTTTGAAAAAAGAAAACTTCCTTCTGAAGCTAAAATATTTGAACTTATGTCAGAAAGAATGAGCATAAACCCTTTAACCGTCCGGAGAATAATTGTTGAGATTTCGTGCATAAATCGGATGAAATCTTGAATAAGTTACAAAAAATTTGACAAACCTTTTTTTATTTTGTATGGTTGCAATTAAATAAAGCGAATAGTTTAGCGGAGAGAATAGCGGTGTCATGCCAAAAGAAGAGACACAATTTAACAGCGAAACAGCAAAAGAAGCTCAAAAAAAGATGGCTGTTAAACGCAAGGGGATGACTTACTACACAACCCAAATTAAAGATAGGTTTGTTAAAAGCCGTGATGTTAAACAGATACCGTTAAATGTTGCAAAAAGATTAAATTTTCTAACAAACGAACTTGCAAAGGACGATTTGGAAGATGCTAAAAGAGAAAAACATCTTGAAGAAATTAAAGCTCTTTCAACTCTCCACAATAAATTTTTGGACAAAACGTTTGCTACTCAGTTTGAGTCTGATAATCGCAATCACGATACTTCATCCATCACAATCAACACCGTACAACCCGACCCACCAGAGCCAGAGCATGAATGATATTCAAGAAATTATATTTCAACCGCAACCCGGCGGGCAGCAGGAATTCCTTAAAAAAATTTATATTGATGAAGTTCTATTTGGCGGCGCAGCTGGTCCCGGGAAGTCTTGGGCGTTAGTGTTTGATGCTTTAGGAACGCAGTATCAATTTACTCCGCTTGGGAAACCAGCTTACGACTGTTCAGACTACAGAGCAGTGCTTTTCAGACGGCAAACAACACAATTTTCAAAACTTATAGACGAAGGGAATAAACTATACACCCGCTTAGGCGCTGATTACATTGCGCAAAGACGCGGTGATCCAGGGCCATCTTTTAATTTCAAGTCCGGTTTTGTTTCCGGCGTTGGTTATACCGGGCAAATTGGGGCAAGAATATTTATTTGCCACATGTCTGAAGAAAAGAACAAAGAAGATCATCAAGGAATTGAATACCAATATGCCGGTTTTGACGAGCTAACACAGTTTACAGTAACGCAATACACATACATCCTTTCGCGATTGAGAACAACGATTGAACATCTTAACGCACGGATGAGGGGGACAACCAACCCAACCGGAAGCGGGCTTGTTTGGGTGAAAAAAAGATTTATAAAAAACGGCGCGTTAGTTCTTGAACAAGGGAAAGTACATCATTTCAATCCCGATCCCGAAAACAGTATTGAGGATAACCCAACCGGCGTACTTGCAGAGAGACGCGGCGTTATGTCAAAGTCCAGAATGTTTATTCCCGGACTTTTGCTTGAAAATAAAGTTTTGATGAAAACAGATCCGACTTACCAGTACAACATCATGGCCATGGGAAAGAAGTATGAAAAAGCCTTGTTGCACGGTGATTGGGATGCTTTCGGCGGAGAGTTTTTTGATGATTATTCTACCGACATGAACGTTGAGCCTTTTGATATTCCGCAAGATTGGTTTTTACTTGGTTCAATTGATCCCGGCTGGAGTTCACCTTGCAGTTTTGGACTTCACGCTGTTTCGCAAGAAGGGAAGAAATACCGCTTGTTTACCTACTACGAAAAAAAATTAGCTCCCTACGAACACGCTAAAAACATAAAAAAGAAAATTAAAGAATTCCCGTACACACACGGGAGAATGCCGGATATAATCGTTTCTGGCACTGATGCTTTTGCGAAAAAAGAAAAATTTGCTATTCAAGCAAACGAAACAACTTTCTCAGACGTGTTTGAAAGTTACGGGCTTCACCTAACCCCCGCGAAAACTGACAGGGCGTTAGGTTGGATGACCATGAAAAGTTTAATGCGCCGGGGGAAATGGTTTTTGTTCAAAGATTATAACAATCAAGGAGTCGAAGAAATTGTTGCTGCCGAACATGATGAAAACGATCCCGAAGATATTAAGGGGCGCGGGAACAGTATTGAGGTTTCCGATCACTTCTTGGACGAGGAAAGATATTCTTGTATGAGCGCAATTGTACCAGCCTTGCAAGTTGAAAGCAGTTTGCCGGATTGGTATGAAAAGGAAATGGATGATGATACCGAGAACTATTCAAGCATGGGAGTTTAAATGATAGCTGTTGTTACTAAAAAGCAAATGAAGAAATTAAAAAATGATCCAAGTTTTGAAAGAATTAATAATGAGAACTTTCATAAGATAGCTAAATATTGTTTTGGCGATCAATTTGAAAGATTATTAAAAGCGAAGAAAACAATGGTTGAAAAAGGTAAAAATGTCAGCGTTCCAGCAAAATAGCGTTTTTGAAGATATTCCAACAATATCCCGAGTGTCAAACGCTGAGGTAAATCTTTCTTCAGACTTTGAGCAATTTTTTAAAGACCAAATGAGAAATTTTTATTTAGCTGCGGGATATATTTATTCTGATGCTGATCTTAAAAAATTGATTAAAGAAAAACGTCCAGCTTTTCAAGTGAATTTGTTTGCTCCGATTTTACTTGAGATTGTTGGCTCGTTTATAGGCAACCTTCCCGGTATTGATATTGTTGGGACAAATGATGACGATCAGGCAAAGGCTCACGTGCTCAAAGAGCTTAACGATTCTGTTATGTACGTGAATAATGATTGTGAGGCTGAGTTTAAGAAAGCTTTCCTAACTGCGATTATTGCCCGTCGTTCTTGGATTAAGCAAGAGTGGAGGTTTAACAATCGCGGAGTTGGCAACATAATCATTGAGTTTTATAATTCCTTTATCAAACATGACACATCTTCAACACGGTGGAGCGACACACAGTTTCTTTCCGACACTGCATGGCTTACTCCTGAGCAAATAATCAGAAACTATGCCCGTGGTAAAAGTGATTTGGAAGCAGAGATAAAAGAAAAATCGCTTACCATTTTCGGAGAAAGCGAAAAGAAGAACAAAGAAATTGCACGTTGGTATGAACTTCTAACCGGTTCCGCAATGAGCTATAAGGGCGACGAGAAAGGTTTTGACTCACAAGATTTTAAAAACGAATGGGATGCGCACGGTGTTTGGCACAGACGCGAAAGTAGAAGATTGAAAGTTGTTGATTTTTATGAGAAACGTTATGAGAAAACAAAAACTTTAATTGATCCGCAAACTTTTAAACCTTACGATGTGACCGATTTTAGTGATGAAGATTTAACTGCGATAGTGCAATCTTACCCAATACAGCCGCGTATAAAAGAAGATTACACAGAAAAAGTTTATCAAATATCTGTTGTGCCGGGGATAAATGTAAAACTGTTTGAAGGGTTACAAGAAATACAGAACGGAAATTTTAAGTTTACAAAAATAGATTGTTTCGACTTCCACCCGGATCAGCTTGAAACAAAATCAATTGTTGATAACATAAAAGACGGCGTGAGAAGTAGAACGTTGCTGAAGAATACTAATCTAACCTACATCATGCGAATGGCTCACGGCGGGTATTTGGCTGAAGAAGGGCTTGCAAAAGGACACACCGGATTAAAAGAACTTGATTCAAATAAAATTGGAGGCGTTACATACGTCCCAAATGGTTCTATTTCGGGCAATCGGATTAAAGAAAAAACCGTCCCGAATCCAAACATCGCTATAGAAAGATTTAACGAGCAAGATTGGGAAGAAATTCAAACTGTTTCCGGTTCAACAGCTAACAGCAGGGGCAAGCAAGAAAGTTCTTCTGAGAGTGGAAAGTTATTTCAGAAACGTGTTGAGCGCGGGGCTGTACTGCAGGAATGGGTAAACAGTAATTTTCAAAGCGCGTTGAAGATAATTACTCAAAACAATATTTACTTGATTCAAAACAACATGACTGAAGATAGAGTTGTGCGCTTACTTCGTGACGAAAATAAACCGGAATTTATGACAATAAATAAACGTGTACTTGGACAAGTTTTGAACGATGTGACTGTAGGTGATTTTGATGTCGAAATTTCTCATACAGCTTTTGGACGTGAAGCAAAAGAACTTGACCGGGAAAAAGAAGGAGAGGTAATTTCAGTATTGATGCAGCTTAACCCGGCTTATGTTCCGGCGGCAACCATTGTGAAAAATAGCGGAATAAAGAGTAAGGACGAGTATTTGGCACAAATTGAAATGGTTGACCAGCAAACAGAACAAGAAAAAACTATTGCTGAAGAAGATTTAAACCTTAGACGAGAAAGTACAATTTTACAAAACCAACAAAGCAGACTGAAAGCGCAAGAGCTTCAGAACGATGTCGGTTTTGATATGTTACTTAAAGACGCAATTGGATTTTAACATTTATCAACCAACTTAGGGGGGAAACCCAAAATGAAAAAAATAGCTGTACTTATAACACTTCTGTTGGTTTTATCTGTATCTGTACAAGGACAGGTAACACTAAACGTAAGTTCTTTCCGTGCCGATGCGAACGGGGTAGAATTCCCATTTCAAGGCGCCATTGATACTGTAGGCGGGACTTATGATTCGCTTGCCTCGGGTTTGTTTGACATAAGAGATTATGACGGCTGTGATAGCTTGGACTGGTCGTGTTTAGTAGTGTCTGATACCGGCAACGTGAAATTTACTTTACGTTTACTTGGGTCTGATTACAGCACTTCTATTGCAAGCGCGGTAGTATTAAAAACAATACTTTCAGCAAGCACAACCGAAACAGAACAGGGCGGATCGTTTTCACTTTCCGGGATAAGAAAAAAATATATGTGGCTGGATATTGAGCAAACAACCGGGACGGGCAAAAATGATGACGCGACTTTTAAGGTTAAGCTGAAGCTGCCGAAGCGGGATTTTTAAAAGCTTTTTTTAGCTTGTTTGGTAGTAATTAATTAAAGAGTACAAAAAATGGAACCTATATTAAAAGTTGATACAGTTGAGTTAACTGCTGAAAGAATTCACAAAGAATTTGAACAGTCAATCGCCCTAAAAAAGTATTTGGTTGAACAGCGGAATACTGGACTGAATAGAATGAACCCGAGCGGAATGACATTACTTGTACGGAAATATGGTAAAAAGATGTCTGAAGCTTTAGAAAATTACTATACAGAGGCTTTTGGTATAAAAATAATTTTAGAAAAATAAAACAAAGGATAAAACCAATGTTCAAAAGATTAAAAGCAATAGCCCCTTTCTTCTACTCACCGGAAGGAGCTAACGAATCGGGCAAAACCGATGAAAAAATAATTGACGGCGCGGATAAAACCGAAACCGTTGAAACAGACGTTGAGACAATTGAATCTCACGATTCCGCAACAGACAAAAATACCGAGCCGGACCCGGAATCACTTGAAGGTATGGAGATTGAATTAGAAAAAGCGAAAAGCAAATTATTCGATCCGGGCAAAACCGGGGAGAACAAAACTGATGATAGCAGCAAAGAAAAGCCCGAAGCTTCGGGACAAGCGGGTAAAACCGAAAAGGACAATTTGGGTAAAGCTAAATTTGTCAAAGTTGATGACGAGTTTATCAACAAAGCTTCTGAAGAAGATAAAGAATTTTTGCAATCTATAAAGGGCGAGTCTTTAAGCGAAAAAGCAATTAAGATTCATGTAAATGCTCAAAAGTATATTAAACAATTAAAAGAGGGAACGGCAACTCCCGAAACTCTTAAAGCGGCTTCAACACAAGTTAAGCCAATGTCGAATGATCAAATTACCGAAGCTAAAAACAATATGATTTACAATCAGATTGCAGCAAGGTTTTCTGATTTTCCAAAAGAAGGTTTAACCGATCCAGAAGCGCGTGACGATTACGAAAGAGTTTTGTTTAATGAATCGCCGAGCAAACACAGAGAATTTACTAAACTGTTTGAGGACAGCGCAACACGTGTCGACCAATGGGAAAAAGGCTATCGTGATTTATCTACAACTTGGGAAGATAGAGCTTCCGCGCAGATTACGGCGGGCGTTGATACTTTTACCGAGGAGTTGAAGAAACACGGACTTTCTCCAAAAGATTTGGGGATTGAGTTTACTGATCAGTGGATTTTGCAAAACTTAATTTATAAGAATGATGGGAAGCCTGACGAAAACGTTGTGCGTTTTCAACACAATATCCCAATAGTTCTTCCAAATGCAGTCGGCACAAAACTTATTCAAAACTTTCTTCCGCAAATTATTGAAGCAACAAAAACGCAAGCGCGGAAAGAAGCTCTTGAGGGGAAGGAAAAGCTGACTCCAAATCCAAGTATTAGTAATTCAAATCTTAGCGCGAAAGATAAAATCAGCAAAGATACTCTCCTTGTTGATGATAACAGTTCGCTTGCAGAAATAGAAGCTGCTATTGAACAAGAAAAAGTAAAATTATTCGGTCCGGACGGTAAAGAACTTAAATAAAATATTCTTAGGAGATCGAATAAAAATGAAGAACGTAAATAAATCACTATTGTTTGAACTGCTTACAATTGTGTTCGCTTGCTTCGCAATTTATTTTGTGAGTGACGCGTTTGCACAAATGACTGTTGGATCCGGGGGGATTCTAATAGCTACTGTTGTAGGCGGTCTTTACACACCCGACATGGTTCATTACAGAAAGTTAATATCTAAAAAAGTTAATAAAGAAATTTGGTATAAGGGGAAAATGTCCAAACTTCTTTCTGTTATTGATTATGACAAATTTGAAAAAACGGGCAGATATGCAGCCTTAAAAGATTCTCCAATGCCTAACGGCGGAATTATCAATTTGATACGCGATTTCAAATCTAAGAAAGGCGTTGAAATGGATATTCCAATGATTAGACCTTTGACCGGACACGGTAAAATTGGTTCGGCAAGATTGAAAGGAACTGGCGAAGCAAGAAAAATTTTCAATCAAAAGGTTGCAATTAATTTAAGACGCCACGCTGTCACTATCCAAGATAATGACATGTCTGTACAAAGCATTTTGGAAGATACTGAGCTTGCAACGATGTTGTTTGAAGATGGCGCGAACGATTTAAAAGATTGGTTCAGCCGTTTAATGCCTTTTGAATATATGTTCGGTTTGTTTAACGGTTATTCAGAAAACATTTACGATTCTGTAAATGGTTTGGGTACAAATTACGCAAGAAAATCACACCCGAACTTTTATGTACAGGGATCAGGTTTGGTTGCGACACCAGCGACAATGTCAACACCTTACACTTTTAACGCTGCTTATGAAACACAGTGTAAAACTGCTCTTGCGACATTAGCAGCAGAAACTTCCACGACAAAGTTCAAATATCAATCATTGCGTAACATGAAATATTTGGCTGTTCAGAAAAAAATTGCTCATGTTCTTTTCAACGGAATGGAAGTTCATTTTGTTTTCATAACAGAATCCCAAGCATGGCAGTTAAAGTCTGATCCTGAATGGATTAGTTTGTGGAAAGATGCAGCTGCCCGCGCGAAAGATAACCCGGCAATTAGCGGAATAATCGAAGGGTACATTGTTGATGGTTTGTACATCTGCGTTGACCCAACGATTCCTTCAGCTTATATAGACGGCGATGCTCAGTTTGTTGCCGCAGTTTCAACAACCGGCGCGACAACAGGCGTACAATACGGCGGAGTTGACAGCGATAACGTGCCGAGTTATATGGAAGATCCAAGAGACACCGGCCCAAGAAAACCGGCTATTCTTTTGGGTAAAGGCGCGATCCATGTTGGTGAAGGACGTGGTTTTGTTAAAACTGAAGAAGTTGACGATCACGATCAATGGATTGAACACGGCGGAAAAATGATTTACGGCGTCGCTAGAGCCGATATTATTGACGCTGATAACTATTTGGGTAACGGTGCCGGATTATTCTACGCTAACCAAAGTTCGTTATTGTACTGGACATATTCACCGGATTCAATAACAGTATAATTCTGTAAAATAAAATTCAATGGGGGAGTTTGAAACAAAACTCCCTCGCTTATAAAGATTACAAAGTTTAATTAAATAATGTAGGAGATAACAAATTGAGCGCAGGAAAAAAGTATAATTGTTCGGTGCCGGTGCAAGGAAGATCGTTTATGGACGAATACGATTTAACAGCCGCCGCCGCAGCCGCCCTTGAAAACGTTATGATTATCCCCGGAGCAAACGGGGCTGATGATAAAGTCTTGGGGTGGTATAATGGGAGTGCTGGTATTACAGAATCACTCTATGCAAATCTTCCAAAAGGTTCTGTCCTTTTTGATATACAGACAACAAACATCAAAATCAAAACGGGTGCAAGAGGTACTGACAGTTGGGAAGATGCCGCAGTTTCATAATAGTTCCATAATTATTTTTCACATGGGCGGAATTAAAACCTCCGTCCTAATTTTAACAACAAACCAAAGGATAAAACCTCATGAAACTTGTAAAACTTATAAAAGTTAACCCGAACAAGACCGAAGAAGAGATTGAAGTTAATCCGAAACATGTTGCGGACTTGCTTGAATTCAAACCGGTTTCGGGTATGACTTATAGACTCCCGGAAGGTGTGAATCTGGAAGATTATTTGAATGAAGTACAGGCGGGGAACGTAACCGGCGGGAATGGTATTCCAGTTAATGATCTGATAAAAAAATCTTTGTTTTTGGATAAGAATGAAGATGGAACTTTTAAAATGCCGGATGAAATATTTGCCGGGCATTATCTTGAAATGACGGGAAAGAAACCACATCACAGCGCGAAGAGAGAAAATCTTGTTGCTCAGTTGGTTGACGCTGAATTAGTTGTCGATGATTCAAAAAACGAAGATGATGAAACTGAAGAAATAGAGGAATAATAAACTTTGAGCCGTACATCAAACATATACAGCCGGGTAGTCCGCAATGTTCGAAAATATATTCCGGATTATACCGGCGCAAACAAGCTTGAGATTTATGAAGCGATGCAGAAAGCACAAAATGAAGTGATTGCTCTTTGCGGACTTGAACGCGAAATAACTCTCACAATGGTTTTAAACCAAGCTGATTATTCTCTTGTAAAAAGCAGTAAAAAAATAATCGGGGTTATATCTGAAATGATATTGCCTACAACCTGGGAAGCTTCACGGGACACAGACCACGGTGAACCGTTATCCGGGCAAGGGCTAACATTTATTCCAAATAAAAAATGGGGTGAATTGTTGGCTGCAAACGTTTCGGCGAGTAACCCGATTTATTATACAATCTTCGGCAATGAATTAAAACTTAACCCGGCTCCTTCAACTGCAGGAGAAGAAATTATTCTTTGGTGTACGCTTACCGGAAGTGATACCGAAATTGCGGCTGCTGTTGACCCGGAGATAGAGGATATGTTTGATTCCGCTATTGAGTACGGCGCAAGTAATGAGCTTGTTGACCACTTAACAGACAAATATGAAGTTTTGTTTAAACAAGAGATTCAAAACAAGGGTTACATTCCACACTTAAAACAAAACCGGGATAAGGTTGATCCGGTGGGAGATTGGTAATGAAAAAAGTTTTAGAAAGTGAAGTCGAAAAAATTATTGATACTTCTCTTATTCAATTCCAAACGATGGGATTAAAAACAACCGTTGTAACTTTAACGCTTCCAAATGGATTTGAAATCACCGAATCCGCCGCTTGCGTTAACCCGACTGATTATGATGTTCAAATTGGAAAAGAAATTTGTTTACGCAGGATAAAAGATAAAATTTGGGAATTGGAAGGTTATCGTAACCATTCTGAAAAGGAATAATTAAAAATGCCAACGCCGAAATTTGACAGAATAGCAAAAGAATTTATGAGCCGGATCGGGGATAATTTTGAGACGGAATTTATTATCGGCGCGGCAATGCCGGAAGGAGAGATATTATCGGCTGCGGATATTTCGGCTTATGTGAATAAGGCTTTGTTTATTCTTTTCAATTCCGAATGGGATAGGGTTGAAGGGGACAAACAAAGGTTTATAAACATCTTCCCGGAATTAGTTTTTCCTACACCTTCGGCAGTAAATTTAACAAGCGGGATTTATACAATAGCCGCAAACTATCTAGATTTTTTTGTTATTGTAAACGGTTTAACCGCCACAAACAAATTTATAAAAGTTTGGACTCCCGACAAATACGCTATGGTGAAGGGAAGTGTTTTTGATGAGTTGGTCCCAACGGCTGATGAACCTGTAGTTATACAAATTAATGAGAACAAATTAAATTTTTTCCCTACTACTTTAACAACGGCAACTTTGGTTTATATAAAACAACCTTTGAATCCTACTGATGGGAGTTTCTTAACACAAAACGGCACTTATGACAGTCCGTTTAATATTCAATGGAATTCAAAAATCGCTGAAATAGCTGAAAAGCTTTATAAGACTGATAGACAAATGGAGCAATAGAAATAAATGGCACTTTCAAAAATTTATACGCTGAAAAAAGTAAGAAGTATTTTGCAGAGATGGCTTAACGAATTGGATAAATCGAAACTTGATCCGACTATGGTTGACGATTTAATAAATCTTGCTACTATTGACACAGCCGAAATATTAAACGGCGCGAAGATTCCGGATTACGGCAAAACGGCAAATCTTTCAGACGCGGCTTCTTCACTTTCTACATCAATTGTAACAGGCGCTACTTATACAAACAGTACGCGCAAAGTTACGAAAACAACGCACGGTTTTACCTCAGCGAGTATTGGAAGAAGAATTGCCGCTTGGGTTTCAACTACCCGAATTGTTGTTGCTGAAATTGAATCAATTGTTGATGTAGATAATTTTATAACAACAAAAGCTCTTGGTGATGATGCTGCGGGGACTCTTAACTATGCCGTATTTTCTGCGCATTCCGGGCTTAATTTGGATTTATCAAGTCTCAAAATGGATAAGATAGAAAAACTTGTTGATTCTATAAATGGCGAAGTTCTGTTAACACCATCAAAACACTTTGATAATTTGGACGGATTTGATGAGAAACAAAGCAACATATTCTATTATCAGCATGGCGAAACAATATTTTTATATCAGGGAACTTCTGTTGCTTCAATAGGAACGCTTACGCTTCATTATTATGGCTATCCCGCGTTACCGGCGAGCGAAACAGATTATTTGGATATTAGAGACAAATATATTCCTTTGGTGATCGCAAAGGCGAAAAATTATTTATACGAGCATTTAGAAATGTCTGTGCCAAAAGAATTGTTATCGCAAATAGATCAAAAGACAGCTTCGATAAGAGGCTCCAATTTAGAGGAAAAGAAAGCAATTAAACAGGGTACTCATAACTAATGCGAAAATACCCGGTAGAAATATCAAATTTTAAGGGGATGCAGACTGGAATTGCTGACCCGGATATTAACGCGATGGATTATCTTCAGAATGTTGATACGTTTGAGGAGCCCGGAATTATTACGCTTCGTCCGCCGTATGAATTAAAATACGCGGCGCCTACTTTACCAACAAATTTTGAGTTGATGGGTTATTTAGGCTTTGCTCATTTTAATGATAAGCAAGCTGTTCTAACCGGGCAAGAAGTAACTTTGGCAGTTTGCGCAGGCGCGTTGACGGCGATTGATAACGGCGGGAGTCCGATTGTTTCCAATGAGTTGGAAATTTTACTTTATTACATAAGACCGTACTGGAATCCAACTACTCAAAAATGGGTTGATGAATGGCAGTGGCTGAATGATATTATTATCACAAAAGTAACTGTCGCGAGTGACGCTACTTATTCGAGTATGTTTAAAGTTTACGGGGGAAGTTCTCACGGTTTGGGGGATGATTCTGTTGATAAATGGACTTGCATAAATTTAACGCAGAATATTATTTCTCAAGTAATTACTTCAAAGGCTGATTCAGCGAATACAAGAATTAATCATACTCTTTATAGTTCTTCGTTTGTTGTTGATGATGTTATAATTTTTATGAAGAATTACATTCCGCTTACAGAACTTCAGGGAAGTTTCAATACGACTGATAAAGAAATTAATTTTCATAATATTCTGCATGATTTGAGAATAGGCTTTGGCGGTTACGAAAACCGTTTGGGTTTAGGAATTGGTTATAGAAAGAAATTTTTCAAGTGCAAAGAATTTGATTTTACAAACGTTCATTCTGATTTAACAGAAACAGCTTTAGAGAACTTTGCAACTATTGACGATGTAATTTTAAACCCATATTCATTTATACCACAAAACGCTTACGGGCTTGATCTTGTTGCTGTTGCCGGGACTTTGGTTGCGGGGACTAAGTATTTCCGTTTAACCGGGAAACTTGATGGATATGTTGACTGCCTACTTTATGAAGGAAGTTTGGAGGTTGACGGTACAAAAAATATTGAGATTTACCCTTATATAAAATTAGGGGCGCACAATAAAAGGATTACACATTTTTCTGTTTATTACGCTGAAGATGAAAATAGTAATTATTATAAAATAAAAGATTATGTATTAACTGCCGACACAATAACAAAAAGCGAATGGAAAGTAACTGAGAACGGATTTTTATATTTAGATGGTGTTGTCCCAGAATTACATAGTGAAAGTAATGCAGTTAGTATTAATGCTGATATAAATTCTGTAGGAAGCTGGAAAAGATATAGCAGTTTGGGGCAATCATTCGCTGAGTTTGCGACAACATTATCAATAAATACAGGGTCAGGTGCCCCTTCTACCTATTATTTTAATATTTCATCAACTTTAGGATGGAGTTACTCAGTTGATGTAAGGACAGGATATGAGTTTCCAGTTTCAGGGCTGAAAAAAAATACAAAATATAAATTAACTGTTTATTTGAAAACAACGAAAAGCGGCGGCAGTACGG
>Ga0209416_1001150_pt1 | contig 20097 bp, 16 predicted proteins | sample RifGroF1_FD_184001 | JGI IMG/M metagenome (GOLD analysis project Ga0209416, IMG submission 184001) | Groundwater microbial communities from Rifle, Colorado, USA - Groundwater F1 (SPAdes) (version 2) | ecosystem: Environmental > Aquatic > Deep subsurface > Groundwater | place: Rifle, Colorado...
CTAATGACAATAGAATGACGAATACACAAATAATTACTACTCCAAACATACCTATGAAATTTAATGAAACACAGCTTGGAAACAAAAAAACAATTTCAAGATCAAAAATAACAAATAAAATACCAATTAAATAAAATTCAATATTAAATCGTTGTCTTGAATCATCAAAAGGTTGAAATCCACATTCATAAGCAGAAATTTTTTCAATATTAGGATCTTGATAATTTAAAATATAACTTAAAACAAAAGGTAAAAATGATATCAATGTAACTATAATAATACTTAAAAATATATAAAGATATTCATAGGTCATATAAAAATTAAACTAAATAAAAATCACCCGCGCCAACAGTCGGATTCGAACCGACATTTTTGAGCTCGACAAGCTAAAGTGTTACCATTACACTATGTTGTAATGTAAGAATTACTAATTATATTTTTACTAATTAGTTTTTTTTATTAATTTATTTTATTAATATAAAATAAATATAAATTTGAAAAATTTAAATATAAAATAATAATATAATTATAAATAAAATTAAATAAATTATATTTATAATTTGAAAAAAATAAAGTTTTTATAAATTTATTTAATAAATAAATATAATAATATTTATTTATTAATAAATAATAATAAATATTAATTTTAAAATAATAATATAAAAAAATTTTAAAATCATAAAATAATTTTTTAATTTCTAATTTAATTGCTTGTTTTTTTAATATTAATGTAGTATTAAAAATATTTTTTATTAATTGAGATAAAAAAATAAAAGTAATTACTAATAAACAATTAATAATTAATTCATCTTCTAAAATCATTTGATTCGATATAAAATAACTTATGACTAAAATATATAAAGTATAAGTATAAAAATTTTGTTTATAATTGTCAATAAATGAATTAAACATTTAAACTTTTTAAATTTACTAAACTTGGATTAATAACTAAATTATCAGTTAATTTTAATTGAACAACTGAAATAAAAATTTGTAAACGTGAAAAATAATTATAAATTGTTAAAATTTTTGGTAAAAAATTTATAAGTTTAAAAATATTAAATTTAATTAATTTATAAAAATTAATTAAAATATTTTTTAATTCAATTTGAAAAAATGTAAAAATATTTAATTTAAAAAAATATAACTTATTTATTAAATAATTATATTTTAATTTTAAATTAGTAAAATAATTAATAATAGTATTTCGACAAATAATAATCATATAAATAATTTCTAAAATATTATTAATTAAAAGCCATGTTAACCAAAATAAAAGTGAAGAAATTGTTAAAAATTGTAAAAAAAAAGCAGAAAGATCTAATTGTGGCATAAAATTATTTCGTTAATTTAATATTTTTTGTTTTTTTTAAATTTCTTACAATATAACCAAAATATTTTTTTGTTTTTTTTTTTATTAAAAAAAAATGATGTTTTTTTTTTAATTTTTTTTTTAAATTTATTAAACATTTTTTTTTTAATGTACATAAAGTCATTACTTTTATATTAAATTTTTCAGATAATAAATATTTTTTTTCAATAATATTAATAAAAAAGTCTAAAGTTGTTAAATATAAATATTTTTTTTTTAATATTATTAAATATTTAATAATATTAAAAAAAAAATATTTATATTTAAAACAATTTTTTTTTATTTTAATTAAAATAAAAAAAAATTGTTTTAAATATACTTCAATTAATAAAATTTTTTCAAAAATTATTTTATAAATATAAATAAAATTAAATTTATTATTTTTAAAAATAATATTAAATTCATTTAAATCATCTAATAATTCTTCAAAAATATTAAAATTTTTATAATAATAAAAAAATTCATATTTTTTTATTAATTTTTTTTTTAAAAAAAAATTTAATTTAAATAAAAAAGAAAAAATTGAAAAAATTTTAAAAAAATATAAATTATTAAATAAAATTAACTCTATTTTCTTAAAAAAAATAAATTTATTATAATTTGCCGCAAAAATAAAATTTAAATATTTTTTATTTAAAATATTAGTCATATAAAATAATTTTTTATTAAGAACAGTAAAAAAATTTGTAAAATCTTTATTTTTAGTTTTCTGAAGTAAAGATCTTATAAATTTTTTTACTGGCTTTTTTATAAAATTTAATAATTTAATTTTTTTTATTTCTTTAATTTCTCTTAACTTATTTTTTTTTAATTTACTTTTTCTTAACTTATTTCTTAACTTATTTCTTTTTAATTTAATTTTAATTTCTCTTAACTTATTTTTTTTTAATTTACTTTTTCTTAACTTATTTCTTTTTTTTATTTCTTTCATTATTCTTGATCTAATGTATTTTGTAATGTATTTTCTTTCTAATTGTTTTCTTTCTAGGATGAAGGATTTTAGTGCTGCGTCGTATAGTATGAACTCATGATCACGCTCTAGTTGTGATTCGCCCGTTATGTTATAACGATCATCTAGTGGTTTAGTAAAATCAATATAGTCTTTTTTTATTATTCTTATCATTTTTTTTACTCGGTCTATTACTTTTGTTAGTTTTTTTAATTCAGTTTCTATTTTTTTTAATTCAGTTTTTATTTGTTTAAAATCTATTTTTTTATTTATTATTCTGTTTTTTCTTTTGTTTTTATTTTTTTGTATTTTATTTAAATTTAAATTATTTTTTTGTATTTTATTTAAATTTAAATTATTTTTTTGTATTTTATTTAAGTTTAAATTATTATTTTGTATTTTATTTAAGTTTAAATTATTATTTTGTATTTTATTTAAATTTAAATTATTATTTTTTAGTTTATTTTGTTTTATTAGGCGGTTTGTTCTTTTTTTTCTGTTTTTTTTATTTTTTTGTTTTTTATTTAAATTTAAATTATTATTTGGTGTTTTATTTAAATTTAAATTATTATTTGGTGTTTTATTTAAGTTTAAATTATTATTTGGTGTTTTATTTAAAAACTGCAATCTGTATTTGTATTTATTAAAACGTTTATTTAAAAATCTTGCTTTTGCCTTTAATAAAAACGTAGTTTTTTCAAATAAATATTTTTTTTTTGAAATTAATTTTAATTTTAAATTAATTTTATCTCTAATAAAATATTTATTTGAAGTAAATTTAATAATTCTACGTTTTTTTTTTCTTCTTAATTTAAATTTTTTAAATCTAAATTTAATTTTTTTATCTAACTTTAATTTTTTTAAAATTTTAGTTGTTTTAATTTTTTTTTTATAGCATAAAAATTTGAAATTTTTAATTAATTTTTTAAATTTAAGATATTTTTGTTTTTTCTTACAAAGTTGTTTAAATTTTTTAAAAATAAATAAATATTTCCTTAATATGAATTTAACATGTAATTTTTGTTTAACTTGTTCTTTTTGTTTTTTTTCTATTTGTTTTAAATATTTTTTATTATTTTCTAATTGTTTAAAATATGTTTTATTGTTTTTTTTTAATTTTTTTTTTAAAATTATATAGCGTTTTATTAGCTTTATTAAAATAAATCGAATTTTTTTTTTATACTTTAAAAATTTTAAAGGTTGTATTTTTTTGTGTGAATATTTTTTCCATTGTCTTTTTTTTATTTTTAATCTTTTCTTTATTACTTTATAATTTTTTTTTAATTTTTTAATTTTTTTTAATCGTTTATTTTTAATTGAAACAGAAAATTTACATTTTTTTTCTTTTATTAATAATTTGTTTTTGAATAATTTTATACTTTTAAATTTATTAAATTTATAATTTTTTTTGAGATATTTTTTCTTTGATTGTTTTAAAATTAAAAAATTAAATTTTAATTTTCTAATTTTAAAACAATCAATATGTTTTAATTTTTTAAAAAATTTTAAATAAATATAATATTTTGATTTTTTAATATTTTTAAAATTATTAAAATATTTGAATTTCTTTTTTTTTAAAAAATTAAAATTTGAAATTCTATTTAATAATTTATAATAATGAGATATTTTTGTTTTTTTTATTTTTAATTTTTTTTTTATAAAAAAATTAAAAAATAAAAAAAACAATTTTTTATTTTCAAATAAATTATTAAAAAAAAATAAATTTAATAAATTAATACTATAAAATTTACTAATAATAATTGGTAAATTATTATTATTATTTAAATAAAAATATTTTAATTGTTTTAATAATTTAATAAATAAAAAAATAGATTTTAAATAAATAAAAAATGAATTTAAAAAATAAAAAAATAAATTCATTTTTTTTTGTTCAAAATTTAATAAATTATAAAAAGATTTAAATGTATATACTAATGAAATAAATAAATTAATAAAAAAATTATAACTAAACATTTTTATCTGTTTAATATAATTTTTTTTTAAAGAATTACATTGTTTATTTTTATAAAAATAAACAAAATTAGTTAAATAAGAAATATTTTTACTAGTTTTAATAAATTTATGTTTTTGTAATTTTACATATTTAAATGTAAAATTTAAATACAAATAATAATAATTTTTTAAACGATTATGAATATTATAATTTGTAAGATTTATTGAAAAATTTTTTATTTTTATAATACTATTTTTTTCAAAATTACTCCAAATTAATTTATTATATTCTTCGGCAGTTAAAACAGATTCACTACATTCACCATCCATTTTTAAACCAGTACCTATAAACCACATTAATTTTTTTTGATAAAATGGTATAATATTTCCTGTATAAACATTATAATTTTTACCGATTAAAAAAACATTAAAATTATATAAAATAAATAAATTTTTATTAAATAAAGAATTTATTTTTTTTATTTTATTAAAAAATTTAATAAAAAATAAATCTATTAAATTTTTTATTTTTAATGATGTAGCCATTAATTTACTAAAAAAAATATTAAAATATACAAAAAAATAATGTTTATAAAATTTTAAATTAAATTTAATAATATTACTATTATTATATTTATAATAAAAATTTAATGAAAAATAAAATATTTGAGTTAATATTAACGATAAATTAAAAAATTGAGCATGTATTTTTAAAAAAATCAAAAAAATAGTTAAATTATTAAAAATTAATAATATATGTTTATTAAACGATCTTTTAAAAAAAGATTCTTTTTCCTTAAATAATGTGATATGTACAGATTTATTATTAGCTAAACTCATAAAATTAAAAAATTAATTTATTTATCACTACGGTAGGAATCGAACCTACTCCTTTTGAGCCCAAATCAAATATGCTACCAATAACACCTCGTAATAAATTTAAATTTGATTATAATTAATTTATAACCAAATTTTATTTACGTGGAATTTTTTTAGATCGAATACCATTTCGAATAACTGGGCGATATAAATAAATTTTTGTAATAGGAGATCTATTTAAAATTTTAAAAGAATAAAAAATTGTTTTTATTAAACGTTTATTATTATTTGTAAATAAACGTGGACAGAAAATAATAAAACTTAAATTTGATTGATAAATTTTTAAACTAATTACTTTTGACATTGATTTTAATGAATTAATTGAACCACGATCACGTCGTTTTGATAAAATATTAAAATGACCACCTGAATAATTTCCTATTGTTAAATTATTAGGAAAAATAACTAATGTCATAAATATATTATACATACTATTTTTGAAAAAAAATTTACAAATTGAGTTTACTGGAAACGTTAAAAATTTAAATTTTTTATTATTTTTTAAAATTGTTGATGCATTTTTTAATTGAATATCTTTTTTAAACGATAATTCAAATATTCTTTTTACTAATGTCTTTTTAAAAAATAATTTTTTAAATTTATATAAAAAAAAATTATTTTTTTTTTTTATTGATAATTTAAAATTTTTTATTAACTTTTGTTTAATTCTTTTAGTATATTGTATTTTTTTAATTAAATTAATATTTTTTTTTTTAACTGGTTGATTTACTTTTTTAATTAATTTTTTTTTATTTTTAAGTTTTTTTTTTTTTCTATTTTGTTTATTTTTAATATTTTGTTTGATTAATTTAAAATTTTCTTCTAATTTTTCATATAATTTTTTATTTTTTATACGTTCTTTAGCTCGATTATAATTTGTTCGTCGTAAAAAGAATACACGTTTACGTTCATATAAACGATTTCTTTTCTTCTTTTTAGATTTAAGCCGTTCTCTTTTTTCTTTATAAATTTCTTTTTCCTTTTTATATTTTTTTTTTCTTAAAAGTCGTCGATATTTTTTAAAAAGTTTAAAATTAGATTTTAATTTTTTTTTTAATTTAAGTTTTTTTTTATTATAAATTATTATTCGTCGTTTTTTTAATGCTCGTAATTCTTTTTTTCGATTTGTATAACTTAAATGATATTTTTTATAAATATTTCGTTTTTTTTTTTTTAAAAGTGTAAAAAATTTTTTTTTTTTATGTTTAATTAAAGAAAATTTATATAAAAACATAATTATATTTTTAAAAAAAAATTTAAAAGATTGTTTTAAATTTTTTTTTAAAAATATATTTAATGTAAATAATGATTTTTTTTGTTTTAAATTATTAAATTTTAAAAATGAAGTATATGAAAGACTATTAGTTATATAATAATAAAATAAAATAAAAAAAATATTATAAATATTAATTTTTAAAAATGCTTTTTCATTTTTTAATAATCGAAAAAATGATTTTGTTGAAAAAAGAATTTTTTTTAAAATTAAAATAATAGATAATGGTTTTTTTGTTTTATATACTTGAATCATTGTTTTAGCTTTATTATTTATATTAGAATCTAAATAATTTAAAATAAATAAATCATTATAAATATTTAAATCATTTAGAATATAAGCATTTTTAAATATAATCTTTGAAATAGTATTATATTGAATTAATTTATTAATTAATAAAAAATTATTTTTAATATATATATAAGTTAAATTATAAAAAATTTTTGATGTTAATTTTTTGCAATAAATAATATTTTTTTCTTTTATTTTTAAAAATAATTTAAGTTTTGTTTTTTTTAATAATTTTAAAATATGCATTTTATTGTGAAGTTAAATTTTTATTTTAAATTTGCGTGCAGTTAAACCATTAGTATGTGTTCGTTGACCATTTGCTGGTAAACCTAAAAGATATCGATTTCTTTTAAAACAACGAGTTTCTAAAAATTTTTCTTTTTCAAAATTTATTAATTTTAACAAATTAAATCCAGCAAGTGTAGTTGAATTAAAATAATTACTAGTTTCAAAAATAATTTTTTTTTCAAAATTATTTAATTTCCATTTTTTTAATGTAGTTATACCAAATAATTTTTTTAATTGCTCACTTTTAATAAAACTAACTCCAAAAATATTTGTAAATGCAACACGAAATTCTTTTGTAATATCAATAACATAGTCCATAACAATTAAAGGTGTTAAAATAATTGTAGTTGAAATTGTTTTTATTATTGTATTAAAAAAATTTATAACAAATTTTGATTTTATTTTTTTTGAATAATTAAACATATTTGATAAAATACTAGGATTTATTTGAATATTATTAAATTTATTAGATAATTTTAAAGTCATAAATTTAATTTAAACGCGCTTTTCCCTTTCTTATATTAATTTTTTCCTTTTCTATGAAAAACCTCGTAGCTTATATAATGACATTGGATAAAAACTACGTAATTTCAATATAATATTTCGTAAAATAGAATAATTTAATGTATATAAAATTAAAGCTCTTTTTCGGCCAAATACTCTAAACCAAACATTTTTAGGTAATGTAAAAAAAATTTTATGACTATAACCTAATTTTAAATAAATATAAGGTAATTGATTAAATCGTTTTCTAAGAATTAATCTTAATCCTTTTCCTTTTAAAAAAATTTTTAATTTATATCCATGTGAAATACCTTGTAAAGTTGATAAAAATAATGAAAAAAAACATTTAATATATGTTTTATGAATTAAAAAATAATTAATAATTAAATTATTATAATTTTTTGAGTTATTTAAAAAAATTGATAATGATAAATTATAAAACATATTTTTCTTATAAAAAATTGAATTATTGGTTAAAATCCTTTTAAATAACAAAAATTGTTATTAAATTTTATAGTTACTGGTTTATACAATTGTTTAAAAAAATAAAATTTTTTGATCATACTTAAAAATTTAAATTATTTAACAATTAACAAGAGAATACACCTTTTTTATATAAAAAACATTGCTGTAATGTTAAAAGTCCAATATCCGTTGAAACAATTCCAAATGTTTTAAATCCATATAACGAAACCAACTGAGTATATTTTAAATGATTTAATTTATTTCGAGCTGGAAAAAATGCACAATCCATAATTAATGAATGATTATAAACATATTTCATAAAAACATAAATTAATTTTTCATTTTCAATAACTTTAAAACCTCTAATATAACCTTCATTATATAAAATATTTAAAATTTTTATATTTAATTTTGAATATGGAACTTTACAATTAAATTTTTTTGCTGCTAAGCTTAATTTTAAATTACAGACTAAACGTGCTACTGATGAACTTACCATGAGCTAACAATCAACCGGGTAAATGACCATTTAAAACCATGTTTTTAAAATGATGTCTATTTAATTGAACACAATTATAAATAGCTCTAGAATGTCCTGTCATAAAACAATGACTTCTTAAACGGGAAATAGAAAAATTATTAGTATATTTAATATATTTAATATAAATAATTTGTCGTTCTTGTAACGATAAACGTGAATTATATAATAATGAAGAATAAATCGATTTTTTTAAAAATTTTTTTATAAAAATTTTTCGTCTAAAATTATCACGAACTATATTATTAAAGGTTGCCATTCTAATAAACTATGATTAAAAAATAATTGAGTATATAAATCAATATTAGTTTTTTTTAAACATTTAAAATTATTATTAATTTTAAATTCAAGTTCAAACCAATAATAATTAACTTCTGGTAAATATCTTTTTAAAGAATTTGGAAAAAATAAATCCATATCAAAAATAAATAATTTTAATGCTTTTGCATTGATTCTTTTTAAATATGGTAATTTATAAGAATAACGTAATAAAGGATGAGTTTGTAAAAATTCAGAAAAAAATAATACAAATTTAAATAAATTAAACCCATGTAATGTTACTTGATACTTCATCCACATGTTTTCATCACTTATAATTTGAACTTTTTTGATTATACTTTTTTGACTGGTAATTTGTTCTAAAAAAAATAAAATCATTAATAAAATCTTAATTCGATTTTGTAATGTATTTGTAAATAATAAAGGAAAAATTAATTTGATTGTTTTTATTTTAGGTATTGTATAAAGATTATAATGTAAATGTTTACTAATAAATAATGAACTTTTAATTAAATTATCATTTTTTAATCCAAATTCTCTAACTTTTAAATTAATATTCATAAATTAAATAACAACAGCTGCTAAACTTAAAATTTTAAAATGCTTTTTTATACGCAATTCACGCATTACTGGTTGTAATACTCTGGAACCCAATGGTAATTCACGAGTATTTAATAAAACAACAGCATTTGTTGTACATTGAACTCTAATTTGACCATAACGTTTTATTTTATAACTTACACGTGATAAAACTCCTTTATATATTTCCCCTCTTTTAACTTTTTTATTTGGACGATATGTTTTTATTGAAACAATAATATAATCTCCAGGATATCCTTGACATCTAGGTGATTTACTAAGATTTTTAAACATTTTGCTGTAAGAGCTCCTGAATTGTCTATACATCGTAAAATAGTTGAAGTAAACACCATAAATTATTATTTATTTAATTAAAATTTTATATTTTTTTTCCATATTATTTGAATAATTTTTTTTACGTATTGTTATTAATTTACATTTAAAAGGAATTCTTTTTTTACATTTTCTAATTGTTTTTAATAATTTAAATAATGAATTATTTCTATTTTTTTTTAAACTAAATTCAACAAATATTTGACCAATTAAAATAGGACAAATCCATTCAAAATGACCACCTTTACCTTTTCCCATTCTAACTTCTGCTGGTTTTTTAGAAGTAAAAAGATATGGTAATTTACGAAAATAAATATTACCTTTTCGTTTAAAATATTGTTTTAATTTTAATCGTAAGATTTCAAAATGTTTAACTGTTAAAATCCGGGCGTTAAAGCTTTCAAACCAAATTGACCATATTTTAATTTAATTGTTTTATTCGTTAATTTTTTTTTATTATTTAATCTTATTTTAAAAATTTTTAAATATCGTTTATTTTTAGGAAAAAATTTCATAATTTATTTAAATGCAAAAATAACTTTTATACCAGCAATACCATATTTTGTATTTAATGTTCCATATGCTGAATCAATTTTTAAATCAATTTTATTAAAAGAATATACTCCTTTTTTTAAAATTAATTTATTTGATCTACTACTTCGCTTATAACGACCTCTAATTGAAATATAATAACCTGCTAATTCTTTTTTTTTCATTGATTCACGTAAAAAAAATTTTATATTATTAAAAATTTTTTCAACAGTAAAACCACGCTTATATCTATTACGAATAGTAAGAATTAACATACGTGTTCGTAAACCTAAATAATATCGATTATATTCATTATATTTAATTAAATCATATGATAATTTAAATTCTTTTAATTTTAATTTTTTATAAACTTTAAATAAATGATTATATAAATAATAAAAAATATAAAAAATATAAAAATTATAAACTCGATAATAATATAAATATTTATACTTATAATGAACATAAACTGCATTAGTATTATGATTAATAAAACATAACTTAAATAAAAATGTTGATTGATAACCATTTAAAAAATTATTATTTATAAGACTATACCAATTACTTAATTCAATAGATACTTTTTTAAAAAATAATGAAAAAAATGAAAAATAGCGTGGCATACCAATATTTAAATCTTTTCTAACATTAAAAAAATTTAAATATTGATCCCTTTTAAAATGAAATAAAATTAAATATTTATAAAAATTATTTGAATTAATAATTAATTTTGTTTTATATTGATTAAGTATAAAAACATAATTTAAAATATTTAAATTTATTTTTTGAATATATGATAAAATAAAATTAAGTAAATAATTAAAAAAAAAACTTTTAGATTTAAAAAATTTAAAATATTTAGTTAATATATTAAATTCATCAAAAGTATGTTTATAATGACCATAAATGTTATACCCATAAAATTTTTGTGCCCAATAAATAAAAAAAAAATTTGAATAAGTAGTTGATCTTGATACATAAAACGATCTTTTATGTTTTAAATTTGTTAAAAATAAAGAAACTGTTGGATTTGTTCGCATTTTAGAACGTGAAATTTCATATAAGTTATAATATATATAAAAACTTCCATTTTTTATTAAACTAAAAATAACATTTTTTGATGCAATAAAATATTTCATAGATGCTTTAAAAGATTTATAAAATATAATTTGTGCTAAACGTTTAACTCTTTTTTTTTTAAACGCTTTTTTAGCTTGTTTAATTTTAAAATATTTAACTTTTGTACACGATTTTAAATAATTATGATAAAAATAAAGAAATGTTGATTTTAATTTTAAATTATATAATATTTTATTAAAATAAAATTTTGCATATAAACGAATTAAATTAAATGGTATTTTTTTTAATTTTATAAAATGTAAATGCCATAATTTATATTCATTATAAAAATTTATTCCATTTAATGACGAGGTAATTAAATTATAATAACTTGATTTATTTTTAAATAAAATATTTTTAATAGAATTTTTTAATTTATTTAAAAATAAACAATCAAAACCATTTCTAATTTTTTTAGTTTTAAATAAACGTAATCTTGTTTCTAATAAAAATCTAAAAAAATAACTATATTTACTTAAATTAAATAATTTCAATTTTTTTAGTTGGTTATGAATATATAATAATCTTTGTGCAAAATAATATCTTTTTTTTTTTGTATAAGGAATTCTATATTTTGATTTATGTTTGCTCTGTAATTTTAATCTTTTTTGTCGATCTCTATAATATTTTTGAACTCTATAAATATGTCGTTTTTTTATTTCTTTATATGGACCTTTTGTATCAAATGTTGTTGCATTTCTATCAATAGGTGAATTAAAATAACGATCATCATCTCTTTTTTTTAAATCTTTTACTTTTTGCATTTCTCTTAAATCATCTTCTACAAGTTTTTTATCTGCAATTTTATGTTGTCTATATAACTTTTTTATTTCTTTTTCAGTTAATTCAAGAGCTAATGGTGAAAGATTTAGATCTTTTAATTTAGCTTTTTGTTTAGCTTTTTCTTTTTGTTGAGCTTGTTCTTTTTGTTGAGCTTGTTCTTTTTGTTTAGTTTCTTCTTTTTGTTTTAAAAGTAAAGGTAAAATTTTTAATTTTGTTAAATGATTTAATGTTAATTTATTTAATATTAATTTATTTAATTTTAATTTTAATTTATTTAATTTTAATTGTAATTTTCGTAATTTAATTAAATTAAGTTTTATTAAATTAAATTTATTAGTTTTTTTTAAAAAAAAAAAAAAATTTGTTCGTTTTTTTATTAAATCTATTAATAAAAAAAGTTTTTGTTTTAATTTTTTTTCAAGTTTATTATTTGAATTTTTAAAATTTAATTTTTTTACTTTTAAGTGTTTTACTTTTAATTGTTTTAATTTAATAAATTTTAATTTTAAACTATTTAATTTTGCTACTTTTAATAAATTATTAGATTTTAAGTTTTTTAAATAAGTTGAGTCTAATTTTAATCCATTTAAAATACTATTTTGATTATTAAGTTTAAAAAGTTTTAAATTAATATTTATTAATTTTGTAGTATATTTTAATAATAAAGTTTTTTTTTTTGTTACCATTTTTTTTTTTTTTTTAACTTTTATTTTCTTCTGTCTTTTTGAATTTTTACGTTTAAGTAACTTAAAAAAAACAAAAAGACCTCGTCTTATTAAAAAGATATTAAATCTAAATTTAATAATTTTTCTTTTTATTCTTTTTTTTATTTCTAAAAAACGTTTATAATGTCTTGTATAGTTTATTAATTTTTTAAAATAAGCTGATTTCATAAAATTTTTAAACTTTTTATACAATGGGCTCCGTTTAAATTTAATTGAATAATAATTTAAATATTTTTTTTTTTTATCTCTTTGTTTATTAAAAGTAGCTTTACTGACTTGAAATTTTTTAATTTTAAAAAACTTAGTTTTTAATAACAATGGTTTTTTTATAAAAGAATTTTTCTTTTTACTAAAAAAACTCTTCTTTAATTTTTTTTTAATAGTTTCCAAATCAAATTTAAAATCTAATTTTAAATTAATCATTTTTTTATTAAAAAATTTTAATTTTCTTTTTAAACCTTGTAATTCCTGAGCTAATTGATTCATTGTACATAATGGAAATTTACCAGAATTAATTTTAATAAGATTCATTTTAGTTTTAATATTAGAATACTTATTTTTTAATTCAAAATAAAATTTACATAATTTTGTTATATAATTATTAACAAGTTCAGATAATAAAATTTTTTTTCTATTTAATTTTTTTAATTTTTTTTTATTTTTTAATATATTAAATTTTCTTAATTTAATAATTTTTTTTTTAAAACCTTGTAAATTATTATGATATACTTTAAATGGTGAAATTTTTAATTTAATATTTTTTTTTAATTTTAATTGTTTTTTTACTGGTTTATAAGTTATTAATTTGTAAGACTCATTATTATTATTATTATTATATTTTCGTCGATAAAATTTTTTTTTTTTTTTTTTTTTTTTTTTTTTTTTTTAATTGTGTTTTTTTAAAACGTAAAACTAAACGTTTATGCTTTTTAATAAGTTTTTTTTTTAATTTTTTAAAAAACAGTTTCATGAATTTATTTTGATATTTTTCAAATTTTTTAACTCCATATTTTTTAATAATTTTTCGTTTAATTTTTTTATAAAAAGTTTTATCATTTTTTTTTAATTTTTTCATTATTTTTTTAAGTTTTTTCATTTTTATTCTTAATTTTTTTCTAAGTTTAAAATTTCGTTTTTTAATTATTTCTTGTTCTTCAAGATATTTTATATACAGACGTCTTTGTTCTGTTTTACTAATAATTTTTTTAGTAACAGTAATATTTTTTATTTGTGATTCTTCATTAAGTTTTATTTGTGCTGCTTCATTAAGTTTTTTTTGTGCTTCTTCAGTACGTCTTATTTGTTCATCAAGACGTCTATTTTTCTCTGAATAATATTGATTTGAATAACGTGAATAACGTTTCTTTGAATAATATTTTAATGGTGTTTTTTTTTTAAGATTACCTTTATTTCGCCATAAATTTTTTCTTTTTTTTAATTTTTGTTTAGGTTTTTTATATTTTTTATAATATTTTAAAAAACGAGTTAAATATTTTTTTCTTTTTGTTATCAAATTGAAATTTATTTTACCAAATTGGTTTAATTGAACAAGAAAAAGTTTTCTTCTTAATTTATTTTTATTAAAATATTTTAAATTAAAAAATTTTTTAAAATATTTTTTTTTAAAAAAAACCTTTTTAAAAAATTTTTTAGATATAAATTTTTGTATCTTAAATTTGTTCAATTTGTAACAAGTTAATATAAGTTCGATATCTTTATTAAGCTTATCATGATTAAGTTTTTTTTTAATAAAAAATTTTTTGAAAAGATATATTTTCAAACTTTTTGACAAAAGAGGCAACAAATTTCGTATAAATATAGTTTTTTTACGCTTACCTTTACCTCGCCATAATTTTTGTTTTTTTTTTACTTGCAACCACTCATTCCAAAGTTTATTATTTTGACTATTTCTATTAAAAGATTTAAACTTTTTACTATTATTTATTCTAATTTTTTTTTTCTTTAATTTTTTTAAACCCTTATTATTAACTTTAGTTTTTAAGTTTTTTAGTTTTTTAGTATAGTTTTTAAAAAAAAAATTACTAAAATTTTTATAAATATCTTTAGACGATTTTTTTTTATTATATTTATTAAAAAAAATCTTACCATATTTTTTAATCAATTTAGTTTTATAATTTTTAAGAAGTTTTTGTTTATTTTTTTCTAAATATTTTTTTTTTAAATTTTTAAATTTTTTTTTTATATAATTTTCAATAACTTGAGTTTTAGCTTTTATTGAAAAAATCTTACCATATTTTTTAATTAATTTAATTTTATAATTTTTATAAAGTTTTTTTTTATTTTTTTTTAAATATTTTTTATATTTTTTAATAATTTGTTTTTTTAATAATTTATTTAATATTTTTTTTTCATTTTTAAATTTTTTTAGTTTTAATTTTAAATTAATTTTTTTTTTTTTTTTTTTAAATAATTTATTATTATTCTTATTATATTTTTGATATTTAATAAATTTATTATTTCTTTTAACTTTATTAATCAATAATGATTTAGAAATTAATTTTTTTTTTTTTTTTTTTTTTTTTTTTTTGTTTTTTCAGTTTTTTTTTCAGTTTTAATAACTTTAAATAATTTTTTTTTTAAATTTTTATTATCATATTGTAATTCTTGTTTATTATATATATTTTTTTTAATTTTAGAAATAACTGTTTGTTTTTTTAAATTAATTTTTTTTAAATTAACATTTTTTAATTTTCTTTTTTTAGTCTTTTGTTTAATCAAACGTGTAAACTTTCTTTTTTTTAAATGAATAATCCCAGAAAAAAATAAAAGTTTTTTATTAAACAATATATTATTACCTCTAAAATTATAATTTAATAAATTTTTAGTTTTTACTTGTTTTAAATAGTTAAATTTTGAATATTTAAAATTGTTAAAAAAAAAATTAATTTTTTTTTTTAACAATTTTAGTAATGTTTTTTTTTGTTTTTTTTTTAATTGTATTTCGTTTAATTCACTTATTAATTTAACGGATAATTTTTGATTTAATCTTTTAAATTTATTTAATTTTTTAATATTATTTAATTTTTTTTTAGCAAATACTTTTTTAAAATGAATTTCGAAATATTCTTTTAAAATTTTATATCTTTCATCATAATCAAGAATATAATATAGAATTTCTGGTAAATCAGTAATTGAAAGTACAAACTTTGACAATTTATTACGTATTAAATTATTAAAAAAAGTATGATATTGATCAATTTTCTTATTATAAGAACGGTGAAATTGAATGACACTTAATAAAAAATCCTCACTCTCATGATTACTACTATTAGAATATATTATACGAGATTTATATCTAACTAAATTTGTTTTATCATTATAAAAAGTAGAAATTTTAAAATTTTTAAGTAAAAATTGTTCAAAAATATTAAAAATGATTAAATAAAAAGTTTGAAGTGAACTAACAGGTTTACAATTAGCTAGTGTTTGAAAAAGTAAATTAAAATTAAATTTATCCAAAATAAAATCAATAAAATTCAATTTAACTTTTTCAGTTAAATTAATTAAATTAAAAAAATTTAATAAAAATATAATAATAATTTTTTTTAATTTATTAATAAAAGAATCTAATATTTTATAAAAATACTTTTCATTAGTATTAATATCATAACGACGTATTAATTTTGTAGCTATTGAATATTTAATTAAAAAATTTATAAGAAAATTAGTAAAAATTTTGTGATAATAAGATTTATTTGTCAAAATTTTTGTTTTTAACCAATTAAGCTTTAATATATTATGATAAAATAAATTAAAATATGAAAAATTTAAATTTATTTTAAAAAAAAAATTAAAAACATAATTTGCTAAAAAAAAATTTTTCAATTTTTTAAAAGCATTTAATTTCAATATTTTTTTTTTTTTATTCAATAATAATTTAATTTTATGAGAAGTATAAATTGGTTTTATATAATTTTTTTTTTTTATTTTATTATTTTTTAAATTAATAATATTTGAAACTAAAGATGTAACTGGAAAATTAGTTATAGTTTGCTCCTTTTTAATTAAAAAACTTTTATATAAAGAAAATAATAAAATTAATTTATTATTTAAATTTTTATAAATTACACAATTTGTTTTTGCAAAAAATAAACGAATTTTTTTTTCAAATTTATAAAAAGATCGATATAATATAACAAACGATTGTAATTTATATTGTAAAAGTTTAAAATAATAAAATAATTTATAAATTAATTTTGTATTAATTAAAAATAAATTATATTTAGAAAAATAAAAATTTTTATAAATATGAAAATTTAAAACATATAATGAAATCGAATTTATGCGCTGTAAAAAATAAAATTTAAGGCTATGATCAGGTTTAACCCATCCTTTTGTAAAAGTTTCATATTTCAAACGATGTTTGTAACCTTTAAAAAATAATTGATTTGTCGAAATATCTTCTAAATTTTCAAATGTTAAAAATAACGTATAAAAAAAATAAAAAAATAAATTTAAAATCATTAATTTTTTTTTTATCAAAAATATATATAAATTAATTTGAAAATATTTTGAAAAATTATAAAAAATTTTTTTGTCTTTAAAAAAAACTCTTATGACTGAAATATGATTATAAATTAAATAAAAAATTTTATAATACTTATTTTCAGCATAAAAGCTTTTTGTTAATTTATTATTTTTAAAACTAAATAACATTGGAATAAACATTTTTATTACATTTTTTTTTATTTTATTACAATTACTTAAATATTTGGTATTTAACATTTTATTTTAAAAAATTAATATTTTTGCTTTTTTGAAGATCTATTAAATGTTGTACATTTGATTTTTTTAAAAAATTTAAATACATATCTTTACAATTTTTCTTAGCAAAATACGAATTATAATTTTTATATAAAAAAAAATTTGTTAAAACAAATTTTTTTTTAATAGAAATTATATTAACACGTTTTCTAACTTTAATTTGACGTCGTTTTAATTTTCTTAATTTCCATCTTTTTTTTATTCCATAAGGATTATTATTTAATTTATTTGTATAAGAAAAATAAATTTTTTTAGATTTATAAAATAAAATTTTATTTTTATTTTCATAAAATGTTAAAACTAATTTTTGTGTTTTTTTTAAGTTCTGTTTTTTTTTTTTTTTTTGTTTTTTAACAAAATATAAAACTTTTTTTAAAAATTTTGATTTTTGTTTTTTTAACAAATCATTAATATTATTAATATTATTAAAATATAAAATATAAAACGTTACAATTAACTCTTTTAATTTATTTTTTAATTTTAAAATTATATCAAATAAATTATTTAAAATTTGTTGATAATTTTTAAATAATTTCATACATTTTTTATTATTCGAATTAAAAATTTTTAAAAATAATAAATATAATTTTTTTTTTTCTTTTAATTTAAAATTAATTCGTTTTTGTTCAAAAAATGAAATTTTTTTTGAAATTTTATTAATTAAATTTAAAATAAAAAAAATTTGATTATTTTGTTGTGAATTTTTAAAATTATTTTTTAAACAATTTACTTGATAGTTTTTAACAATTGAGGTTTTTATACCATTATAATAATTTAAATAATCATTTATTTGAAACTTTAAATTTGGATTTTGTTCAACAAAATTTAAATTTAAAGTTTCAAATAAATGATTATTTAAATTATTATTTAAATTAAAGAATCTATTTTTTAATTTAAATTTTATAATATTATATAATTGTGTTTTTTTTTGAATAAAAACATTTTTAGTATTAATAGGACTAATAGTAATTTTTGATTTTCGTTGATTATTAAAATGAAGAAAAAAATTATAAGAATTTGTCATTTTATTAAAGTTAAATCGTAACAATTTATAAGGTAAATTTAGAAGTGAATTAACTTTAAAATAATCATCAATATTTAAACTAATTTTTTTACAAGTATTAAAAAAAGCAATAAAACGTAAAAAATTTTTATATTTTCGTATTTTTATTCGTCGAAATCGTTTTATTAAAAATTTTTTTTTAAATCTATATTTCAAATATCTTACTCGTCGACGGCGAACAGATCGTCTTTTTTTTCGTCGTCGTCCAAATCTATAATAAAAGCGAAAACGTAAACGTCGTCTTTTTCGAACAACATATACTTTTTTAAATTTTCTCATTTTAAAAAAAAATAAACAATTTAAAAAATTAAAAGGTTTTATTAATAATTGTTTATCTAATATAGATAAATAAAATAAAAAATTATCTTGTGGAATACTATAAAAAAATTTAATACGTAATTTTAAATTTTTTTTTTTTGGTTTTCGTCGTAAATATTTGCGTTTTTTTTTTCGAAATCTGTTAGGAAACTCTTTTGGAAAAAAAATTGCATAATATTTTTGTGTAACAATTCGATTAAGAAGCGATCTTTTCATTAATGCTATGTCTAATGATAATTGATCAATATTAAATGCGTCTCTAAAATCAGCTAATTGAGCTGGAGTATAAAAGTCTCTAATATAATGCGCTTTAAAAACTTTTAATGGCATTACTTTTTTAAATGCTTTAAAGTTAAATTTTTTTAATTTTTTTATTTTTATTTTATTTTTATATATATTATAAACTGGATTAAGCACTTAATAAATTTGATTTTGTTACTAAATTAATAACCCTAAATGTTTCTAAAAAATAATAATTTGGTTTATCTTGACGCTTTTTAAAAAAGTCTAAATATTCAATTAATTTATTTAAACTAATAAAATTTTTTATTTTAGATTTTAATTTATTTAAATTATAAGGTTTTAAAAAAAATAATGATAATTCAAATAATCTTTTTGAAATTTTAAACCATGCTCTTTTTTGTTTTTTTAATGCTTTAAACGTTTTTCGTCTTTTAAATAAATAATATTTTTTTAATAATAATTTTTTTGTTTTTAATTTTAACATTAAATAATTTTTATATAATTCAATTGATGTATTACGAACTAAATAAAAAAAATAATTTATTTTATAAAATAAATTATAATTTAATGATAATTGATTAAATTGAAGTCGAATAAATTCAAAATAAATATTATTATTTATATTATTAATTATATAAAAAACATTACTAAGAATTGTTATCATTAAATTTTTATCAAATATTTTATGTAAAAAATTTAATAAAAATTTAATAAAAATTTCTGATCTAATGATATTATTCAAATATAAACAAAACGTAATATTTGATTTTAAAAAAATAAGTTTATATAACCATAAATATTTAAAATTTTCGACTTTTAATAAATCA
>Ga0209416_1001154_pt1 | contig 20065 bp, 39 predicted proteins | sample RifGroF1_FD_184001 | JGI IMG/M metagenome (GOLD analysis project Ga0209416, IMG submission 184001) | Groundwater microbial communities from Rifle, Colorado, USA - Groundwater F1 (SPAdes) (version 2) | ecosystem: Environmental > Aquatic > Deep subsurface > Groundwater | place: Rifle, Colorado...
TTATGACGGTTTAACATTTCATAGAGTTATTTCAGATTTCATGGCACAAGGTGGATGTCCGAAAGGAAATGGTGTAGGAGGTGCTGGTTACACTATTAAATGTGAAACAGTGAATAATCCTAATAAACATATTCGTGGTTCTTTATCTATGGCACATGCAGGAAAAGATACTGGTAGTAGTCAATTTTTTATTTGCTATGATTCTTTTCCTCATTTAGATGGTATTCATACAGTTTTTGGGAAATTAATTGATGGTATGGAATTTGTAGATAAGATTAATCAAGGTGATAAAATAAATAAAGTTACTATTATAGATGAGTAATTTAAAATAACCAGATTAATATCTGGTTATTTATTTTGATTAGATATAAGAAATTTTATAAATTCTTTCCATTCTATATGAATATTATCTTTACTCCATTCAACATATTCAATTATTTCAGATAATAAAATTTTTTTACCATCAATATCTGCATTATTAAATTTTTCTTCCCAATTATATAATATATTTTTATGATGTTCTACTTCATTTATATTTTTACCTATATTTATAATATTTTCATTGATTAATTTTATATTTTCAAGAATATTATTTATTTCAGTTTCAACTTGTTTAATAGATTTATTTAAAACTTCAGGAGAGAATGCACTTTCTCCAATTAACGATTTTGGTATTTCATTATTAAGGACGAATAAATTTTTTTGTTTCTTTTGTAATTCTTTTTGTAAATTATTTAATTCATTATTTTTTGTAGATAATTTTACATTTTTAGATTTATTTAAATTCTCTTCTATACCAGAAAGGTTTATACCTCTAATTTCTTCGATAACCATATCATGTAATTGTATATCTACATTTTTTGCACCAACTTGATTTTTTGGATGATATACAGTTTTATTCAAACCATTTACACATCTATATCTATAACAAATCATTCTATTAATACTTCCATCTTTTCTTTTATAGTCTTTATATGAATAATCAGTCTTCATAAATTGCCCACAATAGGTACAACGAATCAAACCAGAAAGTAATACTTTACTAGAATAAGGTATTGAATCATGTAAATGTTTATTTTCTTCTTGTAAATATAATTTCCTTTTTCTCATTAATTCTTGTGCTTTATAAAAAGTTTCATCATCAATAATTCTTAAACTATCATCATATGGTTGTGTCTTATATTCAATATTTAAACTATCTACACCTTTAATATTATATCTTTTTAATCCAATATAAATAGGATTATTTAATAATCTGTGGATAAATTTATCATTAAATTTATTTCCTAAATGATTAACATAACCTCTTTCATTTAAATATGCAGTAATTTTATGTCTACCATATCCTTTATTTGCTGATAAATCAAAAATAATTCTTACTATATTTGCTTGACTTTCATTTATAACTAATTTATTTAAATATTTATCCTTTTTAGGATGTTTTAATTCTGTTTCAATTAAATCATATCCAATTGTAATATTTCCCCCCGTAAAACTTCCAAATTCATTCATTTGTTTAATTTGCTCTTTTACTCGAAGACTAGTCTTGATCGACTCACCTTCTGCCATCCAGTATCTAATGTAATTTAAAAGTGAATCTACATGTTCAACAGAACGCAATTCACCCTCTTCTGTACTATATACAACTACTCCATTTTTACTTAAGAAACTTATAATAACAGGGATTTCATCTTTATTCCTTCCTAAACGATCAGAATAATATACTAATAATATATCAAATTCTTTATTAATTGCTCCTTCTTTTATTATTTGTAATTCATCTCTTTGACTTACACTTTTCTTCCATCCTGAAATACCACGTTCATATAATTCATTAGTTATTTCCCAATTAGGCATATTATTAGCAAATCTATAACATGCCGTTTTTTGTAATGGAATATCACTGTCGTGATCGACCTGTGCTTTTGTTGAAACTCTATATAATGTCCAAACACGTTTTTTATCCATGTGTAATACTCCTAATGTCTAATAATAAAATCATTATAACATAAAAAAAAACAAAGGAAAAGAGAGACTAAATAATCTCTCTCATAAAAAAACCTTCTATAATTTTTTGAAGTTTATCTTCATCATTTTCATTTTGATTTTTTGAAAATCTCATACTCATATAATATCCATATTTATTTTTTGTAGTAGATTTTAAAAATATTGATTTTTCTTCTTCTGTTTTAATGTAATCTAAATCACCTATTGTAACTATGTTTAATTGTTCATCTTTCATTATTACTTTCATAAAATATCACCTCTGTAAACTATATTAAATAATCAATCAATTATTGCTTGGTAATTTAATGTAATTTTCAACATACTCATACATAACATTTATTTAACTATAAAATTTCCTTGGTCAAACATATTACACAATAATTTAATTGCCTCATCCAAACTATCACATTGATGAGTAATACAACTATTAATATGTGGACTCCAATGTTTATCCCCAAAAGCAATTACAGGCTTTCTTAATTCTTTAAATCTAACTAATTCATAAATACTTCCAGGACTATTATCAATATCATTTAAATTTGCTACAGCAATATCACATTTAACCATATAGTAATCATTTTGATCTACACAAGTTCTAGGGCTGTATGTATGATTGAATTCCTTCATAAAAGTTAACCCAGGATTATATGTTTTAACATTTACATTCTTTGCCCAAATATCTAAATCACTTCTCCATTTTAATCCTTTCTCAATTTGATTTGTACGATGATAATAAGTTAAAGCACCAATTTCGTAGACATACATATTAAATTACTCCTTTTAATTTTTCTTCAATTTCTTTTGCTAAATTTTCTGTCATTGAATAATTATTAAAAATTTTAATATCACATTTTTCAATACACAATCTTGCTTGTACCTCAGTTTCATGTTTGCTAGTATCAGGATTAATTACATAATTTACTCGTTTCTTCAATCTTTCTATTCTAATTTGTTCATCTGCAATAACTGCAACTGGTATAAAGAAATTATTTGTAAAATAATCAAATTCATTTGTTTGTCTTGCATCATCAATTACAATTTTTTTTTATAATTTTTACTTCTAAGATATAAATAATCACACCATACATTTTCACCAAATATTTTTCTCATCATTTGACCATAATTTTGCATTTCTTCCCTAGTCTCATTTCCATGCAATCTACATTCACTATGTATTTTTGAACCTAATGATAATATTGTGTAATTATATTTTTCTTCTAAATATTTTGCTACTTCTGACTTTCCAGATCCCATTTCTCCGAATAGGATTATGTTTTGCATATAATTAGGTTGCTCCTTTCTATTTTAATTATATATTTATATTTTCTCTATATTTCTCTAATTTCTTCTTGTAATCATCAGTTTTATGGTATCCACAAGATTTAAATTCATAGCACCAACCTCTATAGATGCAATCTGGTACACAAACATTAAATAATTCTTGTTGATTTTCTTTAAAACTATTTAAAAATTCTTTCCATGCTTCTCTAGTTTCTTTACTAGCACTATTACATAATCTTCTTCTTGATATATTAATAATTGATTGTGCATTTACTTCAATTTCATGTTCTACTAAACTTCCTTGAGGTAAATTATTTCTATTAAATTCTGTTCGGTCTGTTCTTTGTGTTCTAACCCAATGTTCAATACCAAATTTATGACGAACTAAATGTACTGAAACCCAATACATTAAATCATACCATTTTGCTTTAATTAATAATTGACGAGTTGGTGAATGTTCACAAAGTAACATTCTTTTTTTCCATAATGATGAAGGTTCTTTTATTCCTTCTTCTTTATTTATTGTAGTATTTGCAGAATTAGCAATGTCTCTCCATGTTCCCTTTGTTTTAATAAAATTACAACGCATAAATATATTTCTCCTTTATTATTCTTATTTTATTTACCTTAACATAAAAACTTTCCAATTAAAAATGCTATAGCACCTATTATTGTTCCTACAATTACACATAACATCAACATAGGTGTTACAAAATCATATCCTCCTCCACCTTTAGTTCCAATGTAATACGCATAACCAAATCCTATACAAACAAATATAATTAAAAATCCGTACCAAGGAATATATAAATGTATAAAATCACCTCCTTTCTTGTTTATTTTCTATTCTTTATTATTATACAATTATATTTTTAATCTGTCAAGATAATATTAAAAATTAAGCAATTTTATTTTGTTCTTCTATGTTTTTTTCATAGTCTTCTTTGTACATCCATTTAAATTTTCCTGCATGATTTCTTTTTCCTTTACAACATTTAATTATATTTTGGTTTAAAATACCTGTTTTACTATTTGCTTGAGTAATACTTTCCCATTCCTTAATAAAAATATTATCTAACGATAATTGAATAATTTTTCTTTTCTTATAATCAATTGTATTTAAAATATTTTCTTTCATGATTTGTTTAGAATTGTAACAACACAAATTTAATTCAGTACCTTGTTTAAGATATTTTATTATAACTGCTCTACATATTTTCATTATTTCCCCAATTTTTCTTGCATTTCTAATTCCACTATTCCAATAATCACATGCAATTTTAACAAAACTACTACATGCAAACTCCTCACATTTTAACCAATCTATATTATTTAAATTAAACAATTCATTTAACTTACTAGTTAATATATTATTTTTTATATACTCTAAATCGGATATTTTACAATCTATTCTGATAACTTCTATACCATTTTCCTTTGCCTTCATATCTTTATAATCATCTATTGCTTGTGATTCTTCTGCTGTTTGACCAGATAGTTTATTATCATTATTGTGCCAATATCCATCCATTTCTAATATGTATTGCTTTCCATTTAATATAAAATAAAAATCATATCGTTTTGGTTTTATCCAATCAGGATTATATTCAAATTCAAAATTTATTCCTAATTGTTCAAGTAAATTAAACCCTATTTTATTAGGATAACTTATACCATCCCCACATTTAGGACAAGAAAATTTATTATTTATTATATTAAATATTATATATTCTTTCTCATACCCACAATTAGGGCAAATAAATATTTCTGACTTACCACTTCCATGATTTAATTTATATCCATTATTAGGGCATTTTAATAATTTAGCAATATGTGGATGAGTAGTCCATAAATCATTAATACCTTTTAAAACTTTTTTACCCGAACAAACATTGCATCCTTGATCTTTATTTAATTTATTTTCACCTATCCAATGTTTATTTTTACATTTAAGACATTCATATTTATATCCCTTTTTACTAGTTTGTCTACTATCTAAAATTCTTATCTGTTCTAATATTTTTATTTCACTAAATTTATTACCTATTATATCGCCAATATTATATTTATAATTATCATATGTTTTGTTTAACAACCTGCCTAAATTACAATTTGAAACACTACATGTTCTAATTTCTAAAATATTTTTTATATATTTTACTTTTAAATATTCTTTATTATTTTTTTTATAATAATCAACAATTTCTATTTCACCCTCAATATTTTCATAAATAAATTTAATTTTATATCCAATACTTTCTTTCCAATTAATACGTTCATTTTCACCATATTTTTTTCTAGGTAAATCATCTAAAAATACTTTCTTCAAATCCTTTATATCCTCCTCGTCAGGAGGTGTGATCACACCATTTCACTTGCAAGTTCTCCTATTATGTTTTAATTATATTTATATTTACATTTTGCTATACTATTTTAACATTTACCATTTAACTATTTTTCTTTCAATAAATTATTCTCTTCTTTCATAAAACTTTCTTTAGTTTTATCCTTCTTATTTTTTCTTGAAGGAAATATACCAACAACTTCATTAATATTAAGAAACAATGGTATAATATCCTCTTCACAAGATTCATTGCAAGGTATGAAACTAATAGATTCTAATTTATCCTTTTCAGTATTCATAGTTATATCTATATCTTTGCAAATTACTTTTTGCCAGTCACCACTTCTAAGTAAAAATATATACTCTTTATTATCTTCATAATTTTTACTTTGTTTTACCTTGTTAATTATATATAGTATTTTTGTTAATTTAATAAATAAATCATTAAGAGATTTAAATAATTCATAATCGTCTGTATTTGTTTCGATTATCTCATGTAAACTTTTAATTTCAGATGTAAGTTTGTTAGTTAATTGTTTAATAAAATCATCATCTTGTTTTTCCATAGTTCTATAATTTTCAAAAGAATCTGAAAAACATATAGACATATTTTTGTATAATTTAAAGTTTGGTACTTCATTAATTCTAATTTCTACTAATTTGTCTAGAATGTTAAATATATCTTTTTTAATTATTTCTTTGATATTTTCCATGTTAGTTATCTCCTTTTTATTATCTTCTTCAAACCACTCTCTATGTTGTGGATTATTAGGACTAAGCTTAATTATACCGTTTATTGCTTTTAATACTGGTGCTACAGCACTAATTCTATCTAATTTAGATTTTAAATCTATTGGTTTTTGCATTATCTACTGCTCCTTTCAATTAATTATCCTTAATAATTATTACATTTCATCATATAAACCCAACACCGTGAAACCTATATAATGTAATAAAAATTTTATCATTTTATTTTCACTTATTGGGAAAATAAAACCTTCTTTTTCTAATTGATTATGAAAAAATATTTCATTACTATCAAGAATAGAGATAAGATAATCTATTTTATTTTCTAACATTTCATTTAATATTTTTGTATTATTTTTAATTTCTGTTTCAATATCTTCCATAGTTATTTTTTTAATTCTATTCATTAAAAACACCTCTTAATTTTATTTAAAAATACATAATATGGTAGTTACCCAAAATACCTGATACTATTATATAACTGTGCTAACCAACACAGATTAGTCTAATCAACTTGATTGTTGTTTGCTCGACCACTGCGTATTAATTTTGGGGATTAATGGTTAATTGATTGTTGAGTGAAACTTGAATATTTTGTCTATATTCCCACCCTTATAGACTTATAATTAAGATAACAGGTTTATAATCTTAATTATCCCATATACAATTTTAATAATGTATAACTCTGTCATAATTACATAAATCAATTGCATATACCCACCTAGCCTAGCAAATGAGTTATATTCTTACCGTAACTCTCGGTTCATTTTTATCTACTGAAACCCACAGCAGTAGAAAGGTTATTGAATTTAAAACTGTAAGCCCATTAATCTTACTTTTCTTTTGAGTTTTATCGTTGCTCACCAACTCCATGCCCTCTCGTCATGCACTCAATAACCATCTTGCACTCCCTACTAAATAACTCCATAGTGCTTTCCGAAGTTTTTATTACTTATTGTTTTTTTACTTACTATTATATTACCATTCTTTAAGATGTATGTCAAGTTATTTTTACATTTATTTTTGTGTTTTATTTATTATTTTTATAAGTTTTAAACTTTGAATAAAATATGAATTTTAATAAATAATCAACTACTCAACTTTCACAATTTTACTTATTTCTATATTTGCGTATTTTTGTATAAACTCATCAATAGTTAAATTCCCTTTAACAGCATGAACAATTTCATTTTGATTCTTAAAATTCTTAACAGCAATTTCTAACCATGACAGTGCATAAGTATTATTATTATTACTAATATTATTAATATTAACAGGATTCATTGCACAATTCCAACTATGTTCATTAATATTCTGTAAACAAAACGGACATATTAAATTATTATTATTCATCGTCTAATTATATTTCCTTTCTTTATTTTAATAATTTATCAGTGGTTCAACTAAAATACCTTTTTCTAACAATTCTTTTTCTTGTTGCAATCTTTCTAACTGTTTATTTATTTCTTTGAATCTATATTTAATTTCATCTTCTTTATTTATTGAATTATTAGACCATTGATATGCAACAGTATATTGACTTTTATAAGGATTTAATGGACAATTATATGCATGATTTCCACTAGTATCTTTTTGACAAAATGGACATGAAAATATATTATTCAAAATTTATACTCCTTTTCTATTCATCTATCACAATTTCAAAATGATTTCCACAATAACAGTAACAATAATATTTCCCATTTTCAATATAACTAATTATAGGATTCTTATACATTCTACTACATTCAGGACAATAAACTTTTATTCCCATATAAATACCATATTTCATAATAATTATTCTCCTTTATTCTAATATAATTTGTTTAATGGAGTATAGCATATTATTAGTTTCAATGAACTTTTCTGCTTTCTTTTTATTTTTAAATATTTTAACAATATTATCATCATTGTTACATACTATATATACATTTTTATCTTTAGGTTTATTTATAATTTCTTTTTTATTAACATTGTAAATACTAGCATAATTAAATCCATCACAAGTAACATCAGAAACAATATATTTTATATCTGATAAATAATCATTTATATTTGCTAATATATCATCATCATTACTATTTTCATAGTTATAATCATCTTTATATATTTTACTTTTTTTAAATAAAGATATTAATTCTTTTTTATAATATTCATTTTCTTTATAGTTATCATTTTCATCATATTCTTCTTTCTCAAATATTAAACCTTCACAATCTTGACTAACAAACTCTAATTCAATAACATAATTAAAAAATTTAATATCATTTTCATCTGTTAATATTAAACTTTCTTTATTATAATGATTTGCATCTCCATGCATTAATTCCCATGTATATTTAATTTTTGTTGGCATATAATATACCTTCCTTTAATTTGGATTTATTATTGCATTGTTTTTAACTTTCAGAATTAAAATATCTATTCCAACATTTAATACACTCATCATTACAATTTAATTCTGAAACATCACAACAATTATTATCTTCAATTAGTTTATGAATTATTTTTTGTCTCTCTGCAATTCTTGCTTCTTCCATTTTTATTTCTATGTATTTAGTTAGACAATCTTCATGTTTTGCTAAGATTTTATCTCTAGACATAATCCAACCTCATTTCTTTAATACTCTAAATCATTAATGTCAATACCAAACATATCGCAAATCAAAGCAACGCGCATCCACATTCCATTTTGGCATTGCTCCCAATACTTTGCTCTTTTATCTCTGTCAACATTGATACTTATTTCTTCTCTTCTAGGTAATGGATGTAATATAATTGCATCTTCTTTTAATGTATTTATATTATTACTATTTATTGAATATCTATTTGTATCAATTATTTCATTTCCATTAATTACTTCATCTTTATATTCATCTTGAAGTCTTACCATATAAATTATATCTGCTTCTTTTATCACTTTATCAAAATGCTCTGTTTCTAAATAATTCATATTTAATTGTTGCAATATATCATCTTTCATTCTAAATTCTTTAGGTGAAATAAAATATAATTCGATATTTTTATTATTTATTTTATTTAATAGCAATACTAATGATCTTACTGCTCTACTCCTTAATAAATCACCAATGAAAGCAATTTTCTTCTTCCCTTCTAATAATCCATACTTATACATGGTGTAGAAGTCTAATAATGCCTGAGTAGGATGTTCGTTTGAACCACTTCCTGCATTGATAATTTTTATATCTGATAAATTACTGTATACTAATTCATAAACACAATCATAGATAAAAGTATTTGATGGATGTCTCATTATAATTAAATCTGAGTATTGAGCAAAGGTTTTAATTGTGTCAAAATCAGATTCACCTTTGACTTCAGATGATGTTGATGTATCTCTTACATCTGATGTAGACATACCTAAAATATGACATGCGTTTTCAAATGATAAGAATGTACGCGTTGAAGGTTGTTTAAAATATAATATTGCTCGTTTATGTGGTAAAAGTGATTTAAGGTGTAGTAATCCTTCCTTAGATTGTGATAATTGCTTGATTTTATCTGTTAGTTTGCATAGATTAATTAGATTATCTAGTGTGTATTGATTTGAGGTTAGACATTTTGTATTTGATTGTGAGTGTGAATGTGTAGTGATAGAATCATCTCCTTTTTATTGTTTATTCATATCTTCTATTTTTCTTTTTGCACATTCAACTAAATTAAAATAACTATCAAGACAAGTAAATAATAAATCATCATTTGGTACATCTGGACGATTACTAATAAGTTTTTTTAACTGATTACTATAATCACTAAGACTTCTAGTTATAATAAGTATTTCATCAGGTGTTAAATGAATATTATTTTTGGTTTTATCATTAAATAAATGAGCAAACATACTATTTCTCCTTTCCTTTCATTATAAATTCAATTGTATCAAATAAATCAACAATTAAATTATAGTCATTATACTCTTCAGAAATAGGACAGTATTTTAAACATATTTCCTTATATTCACATTTAGTATTTTCATCTAAATTACATTCACGACATTGTTTCGTAAGATATGATTTACTATCAAATGGTTCAAATAATATAAACTTTTTTAACTTGTCAAATTCATTTAAATCAATTATCATAATTAAATCCTTTCATAATTAATCTGTTTAATTTTTAAATCTATCTAGCCAATTAAATTCTGTAAAATTTACACATCTTTTATCAAGATGTCTTAAAGGGCAACAATTCATTTTGCAGTTTTCACAAGTTTGATTATTTGTATTTGACATAATAATAACTCCTTTTATTTGTTTTTATTTTAATTTATATATACTTACGTCATAATCACTAAATATTTTTTCAATTATTCCATATACAGTATTCCAATCTCCTCCACCTAAACCACAACCAATACCATATGGGATTGCTATAGATTTTCCTTTTAATTTATTATTCTCCCATGTTACTGATTCATATAGACTATATAAACATTTTTCTAATGCTTCATAATCCGTGTATTGTTTATCTCTGCCATATCTATCTTGACCAAATAAATTTGCAACAATTTTACCATCTGAACATTCTACAAATTGAATACTTCCTAATAATGATTCTTTTTTAGAATAGCCTCTTTTATATTCTTCTTTTGCCCAATTAATTAAATCTACATATTCCTTATAAACATTAGGATATTTATTTCTAATTTGTTTTGCTAAGTCTGCATTCATAACTTTCTGGCAGTTCACTTGATGACAGATTATGTCTTCATTTGCATCAAGGATATTTCCTTTAATATTTTTAATCATATAATTATTACTCCTTTAAATTTTAATAATATTCTCTAATTTTAGATATATGAAATTCCATTGTGAACCAATCTTTATTATTAAACGAAGCAAATATAAAAATATAATTTGTTCTTTCTATTCCAAAACCATGAATATTTATTTTATTAAATAGTTTAATTCTCCAAGGCAATTTGCTTTTAATTAATCTTTTACATATATTACTACTATTATTAAATTCATAACTTAACTTATCATATACATCATGAGTTTCTTTACTTGCTTGTTCAGATTGTTGTTTTTCACCTAGAATTTCTTTTTCTAATTCATTTTTTATTTGATTATACATATCATCTAAAGAAATTATTGAAGTTTCTAAGTTTTTTCTTATGGTATTTTTAATTTGCTTAGAATTTATATTAATCACCTCGATTATTTAAATACTCTTCTTCTGAAACATATTTATATCTACCTTCTAGTGTATAAATATAAATTGCATTTGTTATTTTTCTTAATTTAACTTCTAATTTCATTCTCCATTTATAAATATCTATTCTATTTACAATATATAAATCGTGATATTTTAATCCTTCATATAATGGGTACATATATCCTTCTATTCCATAAAATCCTATTCTTTGGATATTAAATTGTTTATGTTTATTTAAAATAAATTCAATTGTATCTGTCACATATTCCGATTTGTATGGTATTATTTGTTTATTTTCATTATCTATTATGTAAAATAAGTATAGCTTGTTACATATATCTATATCTATTAACATTTCCATTTTAAATGATTTAAAAGAAGTATATTTTAATTTATTTATACTAAAACCTCCTTTCTAATAAGATAATAAAACTAAATTTTTATTCTCCCTTCACATAACCTAATTCATCTGCAATTTCAGTAAATAATTCAAATACTTTATCAATTAATGTTGGTTGTTTATAAAAATCTGTATCATCTTTATTTTTATCTGTACTAATACCTAATTTAATTTGACATTCTTTGCATATAAATAATTCTTTCTTTGTTGCAATACTAGATGAATAGTTTCCATCTGAAACATACTCACTTCCTATTTTACCTATTAAAAATTTAATTGCTCTAAATTCTGATTCATTTGGTTTATCATAAATTTTTTCTACATTGCATTTATCACAGATATGTATTACTTTTTTCATAATAATTGTCTCCTTTTTATTTATAATTCTTATGTTGTTTATTTTAATATCCGGTATGATAATTATATCCATCCCAATTATATTCTTTATAATTTCTTAATCTAAATTCATCAGCATCACTAAATCTCATTTTTGCATATTTACAAAATATTTTATATAGTTTTTGTGCTTTGATTCTATTGCCACTTTCAAATTCATCTTCCATCCATTGAAGTAATTCAGATAGTTTTAACATAATATTTCTCCTTTCTTAAATTTATTTTTAATACCTGCAATAGCAATTTGATAAGCAATATTAACAGGAGGCCACTCTAATATAATTCCTACATTTTTCATTGTTTCAGTCAAATTAACTCCCATTGCTTCTGGACAAGTAATTATTTCATAATCTAACCCTTCATAATCTTTTATGAATTTTTCACATTTTAATCTTAATTGTTTTCTTGCTGAATTTTGCCAATACAAAACACATTTTAATTGATGTTCTGACCATTCAGGATGTTTTAATTTCATTTTCTCTATATGAGATTTAAAATCAAATATATTATATATTGCATAAATAGGTTTGAACATATCAATATATTTATCAAATAAAGGTGCGAATGGAGGACAATCTGATCTTTTTCTAAAATTAGGACATCCTTTAGAATGATTATAATAAGGTTTTCTACATAGTCCTCTCATTGCATAATCAACTATAGGATTAACTTGAACAATAAATTTATCTATATTAATAATTAATCATTTCCTTTCAATTGTAATTTTTTTTGCAAGGTGCATCTACAATCTTATCATTTGCTTGTAATACTTTATGATTGCAATTTGCACAATCTTCACCTGATAATTTTATATTTATTGATTTAATATCTTTGCCTCTTCCTGTAGGAACAAATTGAAGTAAATGAACTTTATGTGCATTTTTTGGTATATATACATCTTCCCCAGGCATTAAACAAACATTTGCTTCTACTTGTATTTCTTTTATTACAGAAGTATTATATTTAATTTGGTTTATTGTATTAGTATATGCCCAAACATCAGGAGTTAATTGTTTACATAATTGCAATATCTCATAAAATTTAGGATGTGATAATGGTTCTCCACCTGATATATTAATTCTATCTGTTGCTAATATTTTATTAGATTTTAAGAATTGTTTGATTATTTCCATATGAAGATGTAATCCATTTTCTGTTGTATTAGTAGAACAATAATTACAATTATGTGGACAATATTGAGTTATTTCAATTGTGTATTCTGCCATATTATTACTCCTTATTATCTAATACTAATATTTCTCTATTCCAACACTCTTTACATTTATCTAAACTATTTCCATCATTATATTTACAATCATTCTTATCATTTTTAAGTTTAACATATGGTTTTTCATACTGAGTATTTTTTAAACATTCAAAAAATGATGGACAATAATTAGTATATATAAAAACTTCTAATACAATATTATATCGTTCTGCAAAATATTTTATATTTTTAATTTCTTTCGCGTTTTGTATGATGTAATTAATTAGTTTCATATTTGATATTATTCTCCTTTAATTCTCATAAAAATAACTTTTTCTACCAAAATAATCACAATCATAACAATTCATTAACTCAACATCATTCCAAGATTTAATTACGTCTTTATGCAATGGGAATACTCTGATTAATTCTAATTGATAGTATTCACGTTCCCATTCTTGTAGGTAATATGATTCATTGTTGTTCATATATTATAATTTATTCTCCTTATTATTCAATTTCCTATTTCTTCTCTCACATTCTAACTTTGCATCTTCCTTAGTAAAATGTAAATACAATTCTGATTCAGCATATGCAGAATCTATTCTATCATAATATCTCAAATTTCCATATGTTTTACATCTATCAATTTTAATAATTTTTACTAAATTATCTGATACAATCCATTTTTCTTCAAAGTATGTACCATCACCATTGCATTTGTCACAATCATCGTTAACTTTTCCATTTGAATGACAATCTTCACATACAACTTTAAAATCACCTAATTGAATTTCGTACATTAGAATAGGTAATGTGATTGGTCGTATTTGTTGTTGTTCGTTTTGTGTTGTTCGTTTTGTGTTGTTTCTTGTTTAGATTCTACTTGATTGATTGTATCATATTTGGGTAATGATAATATTTCATTTAATATATTAAACATATAAGAATCATAAACATTCCTGCCTAAATTTAAATCTCTTAGTACAAATCCATGATTAGGATTAAATTTCCCATCTATGATAACAACTTTAACTTTCTCGTTTCCTTTCTTAGTTTTATAAATAGTTCCTGATAGATTTCCTGACTCATCATATATAAAATGTGTTGCTTTTGGTGTCATGATTTTATTTCTCCTTTATTATTTATTATATTTTTCTTCTAAATACTTATATGTTTCTTCAAAATATAAAGTATCAATAATTCTATTTACTTTATGAATCCAATTATTTTCTGGATGTTCGCAGTTTAAATTATATTTGATATAATTCTTTAAATAATTTTTAATATTATCTTTTTCCATAATTTCTCCTTTCTAAAAAAATTCAATAAAACCGATAATTGGTAACAATATTTTATGGTAATTATTATATTTCTTATTTATATAGTCTATAAACCCTTAATTTATAAGTGTTTATAAGCATCAATATAGGTAAAATCAGAAATATTGGAAATTTGGTAATTTTACCTATATTGTGACCAAATGTTCGTTTGGTGTTGTTTTTATTTTTATGTATTTTTATGTATTTTTATTGATTAACTGATTTATTCTTTCATTTGCTATATTAAAATATTTTTCTTCTTTTTCTATACCTATATAATTACGATTTGTGTTTAAACAAGCAATTGCTGTTGTACCTGAACCTATGCAATTATCTAAAACTATATCATTTTCGTTAGTGTATGTTTTGATTAAATATTCAAATAATTTTAATGGTTTTTGTGTAGGATGGACTTTATCTTTTTGCATAGCATTACTAATTTGTATTACGGATGCAGGATAATACTCATTATTAAAAGAAGTAATATTTTCAAATTTACCATAACACATATCTCCATTCCCTTGTTTTTTATTATAACTTCCTTTATTGCGAGGTTTGCCTCTGACTTCCATTATGGGATTGTATATTGTTTGTTTTTTATAAAAACATAATATTTGTTCATGTCTTCTTAATGGTTGTCTTTTTGCATTTAAGAAACCTGTAGTGGAAATTTTATCCCATACTAAATCATAATATTTAAATTGTTTTAATTTTGAATTTATTAATATATTAGTAAATGGTTCTGTGCAAGTAAGACAAATCATTCCATTATCATTTATAACTCTATTATATTGTTCCCATAATTTATCTAACGCAATTATACTATCCCATTTATTTTTTGTAGTGCCATATGGTAAATCACATAAAATCATATTAATATTTTTATCACCAATATCCTTCATTATTTCTAAACAATCACCTAAATATATTTTATTTAATTCTATATTAATATCCTCCTAACATTTATATTTTACTTTTGTTAAAGATTTAAAAATCTGAATAAAACGTGGAATTGGTTATGATTTTTGGAAAATTAACACCCTATAAACCCTTATAAATCAAGGGTTTAGAAATTTGGGATATTTTGTAAATTTTGAAATATTGTTAGTTATAAAATAATTTAATTAGATATAATTGGATATAGTTTGTTATTGTTAGATATTTATTTTTAACTTCTCCATGCAATGCCTTGTTTTTGATAATTAATCATATTTTTAATTTGATTTGCAATTATTTCTATGCTTGCTTTCTCACCTTTAATATCTGTATACTTAATTTCATAATCATCTAACATTTTTCTTAGTTTAATATCATCTTGTTTTGCTTCTTCTGCCGTTTGGAATCTACCTACCTCATTAAAAGGTTTAACTCTTTCAAGTAAATAGTTAAAATTATTAAATTTATTGAATTCATCTATTACATGTTGATTAAATGTTTCGTCAAATGGTTTATTGTAAAATGCAGATAATATAATTGGTGAATCAGTAACTATTACATCTAATTTATTACAATCTACTAGACGTTTTATATTATATTTTTGTTTTCCGAATATGTAATCTTGATCTTTAAATATTGCTGTTCTTTCTTCAAAAAGTTGGTGTTTGACGTACTCCATAACGTATTCCACGTTTACACCTAACCATTTTAATTCTGAAAATACACCACTTGCAAGCGAACTTTTCCCACATCCACTTCCTGCGAAGAAATTTATTACAATTGTCAAATTAATTTATCTCCTTTTTATATTAATAATTTGTAATAATTACATGTGAATTTTTCTTTTCACTTTTTGCATTACATTTATAATCTTTGCTATATATTTCTTTAATAAATTCACTAAAAGTATCTATTATGTATTTATTTTCTTTAACAATTAACATACACTTGCATTTAGATTCTTTCATAAATTCATATATGTATTGATAAATATTTTCAAACTTTTGCGAAGGAGTATAAAGTGTATCACAATCTAAATATGGTGGATCAAAGAATATAAATGTGTCACTATTATTTTTATATTCATTTATTACTTCTTTGTAATCATTATTTAAAATAAGTGTATCTTTTAATACAGAAGTAAATTGATTACCTAAATTTTTATAATTGTCATTTTCGTAATAACCATATCCAACATTAAAATTACCTTTTGAATTTACTCTCCATGTTCCACTAAATGCAGTTTTATTTAAATAATAGAATATTGTTGCTTGTACGATATTATTTTTATATTCTTTATTGTTTAGTCTAATTATTATTTTCTTATATTCTTCTAAAGTATTAATATAAGACTGTAATAATTTTTTCAACTCATCATAATTATTTTTCAATACTAAATAGAAATTAATTAGATGTTCATTTATATCATTGATAATTGCTTCTTTAGGTTGAAGATGCCAAAACAAAGCACCTCCACCTACAAATGGTTCAATATATGTTTTAAATTCTGGTATATATTTTTCAAAATATTTAATCTCTCTACGTTTACCACCTATCCATTTAATAGGACTATTCAAATAAATATTTCCTCCTTTTAATATTATGACAAATCTTAAATTTTAAAACGATATTACCTTCATAACTTCATTATACATATCTGTATTGTTCCAAATGTTATCACCAAAAAAACTACCACATTTCTTTTGATTAAATAATCTTTTATAATCATACATAGTTTCTTTTACATTTGCCAATCCTTCCATTAATATAATTATGGGTAATAGTATAGTGCTTAATATAATTGCTTTTGAATTATAAAATCTATGTAACAATATACAATGATTATTATAATAATATTCATATTTGTCATGCCATTTAATTTTACGGTGTTCAAATAATTTATTATGTTGTTTCTTTGTTAAATAAAATTGTTTGTATCCTCGGTCTAATGGATTATTATAAATGTAGTTACTCAATATAATTACTCCTTTCTTCACTATCATCAATATTATCAACATTAATATTATTATATAATTTAACATTATTTTGTTGGATATTAATTGATAATGATGTCTTTAAATTTCTAAGTTTTCTTTTATAACTATTTACTATTTCATTAGATTTATTACCTATCTCTTCCTCTAAAATTTTAATTTGTGTTTCTAACTTATTGATTGTATTAGTTAAATCCATATAATTATTATTCCTTTCTATTCCTTCTCAAATTTTTCTTTATATTTATCACCATTGATTTTATTTTTGTAATAAACAACATAATCATTCCAATCATCTTCTAAAATATCTCTAATAGGTATTTCTCTTTCTTTAAAATATATGCATTCATAACAATCATCACAAATACTATCACCACATATTTGATTATATTTACCATGTGATCCAAATGGACACCAACAACTTTTAGATTCATCATTATATATTTTATTTACTGGGTGTTGACATATAGGGAATCTTTCTTTGTATGCAATTTTCTCTTGTGGTGAATAATATCCATACTTTTCACATTCTTCATGTGGTAATATACCTAATTCAAAATCAATCCAATCTTGCCCTTCCATATAACTTTTATCACCATGAGCAAATCTAGTAAAAAATAATTCTTGCCCTTGAATTGGTAAACTTTTAATAAATTCTAAAATTTCTTTTTCATATTTATAATATATTTCATACCAATCTTCTTTACTTTCAATTGTTTCTAATTTCCACCATTCTAAATTTGTGTATTGTCTCAAACATGAATCACACAAATATACTCTACTTGAAAAGTTATCAAAATAACTAGTATATCCTAATGATGGGATACATATTTTGTGTACTTGTTTATCTTGTAAACACTTAAAACAAGTATTTTCTGGATTTTGAATTGCTAGAGGTTTATTTTCATTTGTGATAGGAATGATTGATGTGTCGGTTTTTGTTTCTGTATTGGTAGTATTGTTAGCAATATTGGTATCCATATTAGACATAATTATATTCTCCTTTATTTTTATAATTTTATTTTATTGATTAATTAATTTATTATAAAATAGATTTAACACTTTCCCAAAAAGCATCACATAATTCATTCACAGTTTTTAATTTTAAATCTACATATGGTGCATTAAAATCATCTAACAATTCAATCATTTGACCAATGTTTAATAATGGGTAATTTTTGTACTTTCATAGGATAATTTCTTACATGGTTTGGTGAAACAATTTATAAATTCTGTTCCATTGACATTTAGATAATAAATATCTCCCATTTTGATGCCTTTATTAATCCACCAATTAAATAGTTTTACTTTTTGAGTAGTTGATAATTCTTTAAGTTGTTCTTTCGTAATAATTTGTTTCATTGAATTTATTATCCCTTTCATATTAGTTTTATTTTAGTTTTTTATTTTTATATTCTATGTTAAAATATCATTTTGGTGACACCTTATTAATGTGTTAGTTTCTTCCAAGCATTCTAATTCACTTATTAGTTTAGCAATTTTACAAGCAATAGTTTATTTTTTATTAGGTATTTCTAATACACCATAACACTTATCTAAGAGTTTATATTTGCTGGTTAGATGACATACTTCTTGATATTTGTTTGATTTATAGTAAAACGGACATTTTTCTTTGATACATTTTATATTTATATTTGTTAAATTTTTTGATTCAATATTTGTTTCACTTTCTTTCATATTTAACTTGTCCCTTCTTGTATTGTTAATTATACTATTATATTTATTATTTGTCAATGATTCATTACCATTTTAATTAGTTAAGTTTGGCAGTTTGTTTTTATTTGTTGATTAATGTTAACTAATGTTGGTGTTTAATTTTGTTTTAATTTAGGGAAAAGTAGAGATTGTTAGTCTCTACTTTTTGTTTTTGAATATGTTTATTTATTTATTAGTGCTGTCTAAACATCCTATTCCTCTTTCGGATTCAAATGTTTTTAATGTTTCATAATCAATTTCTTCTATATTAATTTTAGGAACAGGTAATAATACTACTTGGCAAATTGCTTTAGAGTATGGATAAACTATTGCTAAATTTTGTAGTAATTTTAATACATCTTCATTTTTTTCTTTAGTTATTATAATAGGTTTATTATTGTGATTTGTAATAGATACGAACCATGTTCCTCTATATGAAGAATCTATAACTCCGCATCTTTGACCAATTCCTTTTGTTCCCGTTGAACTTCTTTCAAATAATTGAAAATAATAATCATCAGAACAAACACTAGCAATTCC
>Ga0209416_1001155_pt1 | contig 20039 bp, 23 predicted proteins | sample RifGroF1_FD_184001 | JGI IMG/M metagenome (GOLD analysis project Ga0209416, IMG submission 184001) | Groundwater microbial communities from Rifle, Colorado, USA - Groundwater F1 (SPAdes) (version 2) | ecosystem: Environmental > Aquatic > Deep subsurface > Groundwater | place: Rifle, Colorado...
TTCGGAATCCTATCTTCCATACTAATGTAACAAAATGCATCAACCTGCTTCTCCTCGAATCCACGCATACTGCCCCTCCGCAAACAGTATACCATAGGAATGCAAATTTGAGAATTTCAACAGCCTGTTAAAGATTTAAATAATTTACTATCAAAATTTTGGCATATAGTTTCGAAATATCTACTAACAACGCTCTTTAATGCGCCACGCAAATCAAAGAATTCTCTAATGAATCGTTTAAGATCGTTTACTACTTCATACTGAATATTTTGTGCCACTTTTCCCCTCTTTCGATCTTAGCCTGCAAGCTACACGCACAGCGTCCGTTAGATACTCAGTTAACCTGCGCGGAGTCAAGAGTGTTGTTTTTGGCACTCTGGGGCAAAAACCATGACATAGCCAAGTCAGGTTGAACTGAATGTGGGATGGCGATCCGTCGAGAAACTGTCTCTTTAGCCACGGAAAGGGAAAGAGACTCAATATCATCGATGACTTTGTTGATTGAGGCAAAATCATCTTTCTCATACAGCTCAATTAGTTTTGCCGATAATTCAGGAGAAAATTGGCTAATATCGGGCAAGAATAGTTTACGGAGGGTTTGGGCCTGCCACCTAAGTGCACCACCATTCATCAGTACGCCCTTCTGGGCAATTTGACGAGAACAGAAATCAGAAACCAAAATAGAGCGTAGAACGAGAAGCTTTTGCTCGTCAGTCGAGGTTATATAGTACAAATTGTGATGAGGGTAATAATTGCCTGAGTCAAATATAATCGACTTCTTTGTCGTGATATCTGGAATTAGTAGTTTTGGTTTTTTCCGCAGGTCTTTATTCACGGGGTCAATCAATTTGTACCAGGAGGTTTCGTTCTTTTTTGCAACATGACGCGCCTTGACCTCGACAATATAAGCGTCAAGATGTGACTTGAGCTTCGGGTAATTGCTCAAGTCAACTAGTCCAGAACCCTTTTGCGAATAAGTATTTATAAGATAGTAACCGCGCCACTTAATAGCATTGCCAGTAAAATCTTTCCGACTTACTAAAGGAACCAAGAGATCTGGCTCAACTAAATCAGGATTATTGGTAATGAAGACTTTATCGGCACCAGTAGCGACACCAATGCCAATTTTGAAACCCTGCTCTTCCAAGGACAGGAAACGTGCTTCCAAATCGTCATACTCAACCTCGGCATTTTCGCCAAAGCGGAATTTTTTTGACTTCAGCAAAAGGTTGGGAGTAGAAAGATCACTCGCTGACGCGACCTCAGAAAAGATGATGTTTTGATCCTTACCGGTGTTCTCAATAAGGAATACAGACGGATAAGCAATTACGTCTTCTTGGAAAGGATTGTAACCAGAAAACTTGATGAAATACTTAAGGTGAAAGTTTCTACTAATGATACCCCGTAGGTTTTTACCGTATTGGTTATTGATCCATCGATCCGCACATATAAAACCGAGTTTTCCATCGGGTTTCAAAGCCTTGATTGACTTCTCGATGAATGGAACATAGATATCACATCTAGCAGAGAATGAAGGAAACAAAGCCTTATACATTTCTTTTTTTTCTAGTGGAATATTATCATATCGAACATATGGAGGATTTCCCACGACGATATCTGCTTGCGGAATGTTGGCAAGCAGAAAGTCGCCAATGTAGATGTTTACTAATGAAACTAAATTCGGATCATGAAGAATGGAACCAATATTTTCCTTCAAAGCTGGAATAATTCCGCGATCAAGCTCATATATATGGATATTGGCTAGAGCGTTTCTCAACTTGCCGATGTCGTTGAAACATTCCTCTATAATTCGTTCGATTAGAGGAACAACGAAGGCACCATCACCAGCGGATGGTTCAATGATGACCTTCCCAGAGAGCAAATCCGAAGCAGGAAGACATAGGTCAGTTATGAACTGCACGACTTCACGATTTGTGTATACCGTGCCGTGATGGCTGCCGTTCGCTCGTTCGCCGTAAATCACTTGAACTCATCCATTCTGAATCCCAAGTTTGCGATATATGACCTTAGGAAGGTTTTGAGGCTTGTTTCGTCGGAATAATCACCAAAGCTTAGGTCTGGTTTGCTCCAAATTACCGATGCATGATTGTAGAGCTTTTTTATCATTAAGCGTTTGCAGAATAGATCATACCGATCCAGGTAAGAAGTATCCTCAAATTCAGGTCGAACCTTGAATAGCTTCTGCTGAGCTTTCACTTTCTTGGTTGAAGCTTCAGTATGCTCCAGCAGAACGAAATAGCCTACCCAAGGCATTATCGAGAACGGAAAGGAATTCTCGGCAAGTGAAGTCGCCAAATCAAAGGAACTTCCGAGCGACTCCTCGGTTCTGTTATTGAAGTTGTTGCCAAACGAACCAACTTGCGATTTCAACTCGATGGCACATACAAGCCGCCCTTTTGGAGTGCTGATCAGGAAATCCCAATCCTTAGAGGGCCGGAAGTAGCCAGGAAGGTAATTTGCCGAGGTGTGAATGCTCTTTTCTGGAATACCCATTTTGAGGGCAACCTCAGTAAGTAGCTCAATAAAACCATTCATCTGTTTGCCACCAGTAACAGCCCCACGGTTTCCCTGATCTACGGTGTTCCGACCTTTCTGCTCTCCGAGTTGCCTAACACGGGTGTGCCAGAAATAGGTAATTGCGAACTTGATCTTGTCGTCGAAAGAATTGACATCCATTATACCCACCATTTTAGCGACTTTTGATGATTCTGTGTAGTATCCACTTGCCAATGATGGCAGGTGTTGATAAGAAGCTGATCTATTCCAGGCCGCCCAACAATCGCTTAACCTTCGCAGCTCGGGACCGAAGGGCTTGTCACGGTTTTTGCGAATGCAAAGACTGTAACAAAAGGTAAGTCAGGTTGAAGCGATTGTTAGTTAAAAATCTATACTCTAAATGGACAACTAGAACGATAAAAACTATCGCTAAGTGCACATTTGCATCCGTTTAAGAATAACAATAATGTTTTTTGATCGATTTTACATTCTGGCCCTAGCCAAATACTATGCACGACACTCGATCCATCTACATTTCGAAATGGGAATTTTCTAAATGATACAATGCTGTTTTCATTTTTAACTCTAAATGAATAATGTTCACCAGGATAAGGAGTTCTTAATGCTGATACATCAGGATTCATTAATGTCTGCCCAAGTTGAACTTCAACAATTCTTACTTCTTTTTCTTGTTCAAAGCTTTTATGCTTCATTGCTAAAGACAGTTTCTCTATACTTGGTGGAGTAGAATTCCATAAATCTTCAATTACCAAAGCGATAAGGTCAGATGCAAGAGCCTCTTGATTTTCATTTTGATATGAAACATTGAATATTCCAATTCTTTCATTATCATCTAATGTCATATGCGGAATATGTTTTTTTACGTGAAATGATTCAGGATTAAAGCCAATGCATACACCCTTACCTTTATTCCCATACATATACCATTGACTTAAGATGTCTGGATTTTTAGAGAAGCTTGCAATATAGTAATCTTTTAAATTAATTTCAAAGTTCCTAAGAAAAGTATTGATCTTGTCGATTGAACTAGAATTGGCTTTTGATTGACCGATGTCATATAATACTTCATAGAATAATCTAGATTCTGAGCTGTCATTCATTGACCCATGATGTGAAGCCCATATCTCCCCGGTTTTAATAATATTCATAAAGGAATCAATAGAGCAGTAATGATAAATAGGAGACTCGATAATCTCTTCCTCATCAGATACTAAAAAGGGTTTTAATCTTTTGAGATTTTCATCTAACGGTTCAGAATTCACTTGATCCTCATTTCTACAACATCATTCCACGCGAAGCAGTTGTTAGACGAAACAGCTTATATTATATTTGCAGTATATTGAATTATGCTTTCATCTGGATGTGTCATAAATATATATTTTCTATCTAAGTACTCATTGATCTTAATATTTGCATCTGCATTTGTTTTTGCAAATTCTAGTGCAATAATCAGATTTTCATAAATATCATCTATATTTGGCTGTCTTGTATCAGCACATATTCCACATGCAACAGAAGAGACATCTGTATAGATTGATAGATTAATTACTCTATAATCTGCTGATTCATTTACCAATTCAATTGAATAATTGTCAATCAATCCGGTATTTAATTGAAAATAGCCCACATTACTTTTCTCCTCCAATATAATAATCACCATGCGTAAAGTATTCCAAGTTCGGTAATTTCTTACAGAAAAATTGTTGTGTTAACATAATTTCGATTGAATCTAATGATTTATCAAATATTAAGCTTTCTCTTTCTTTAATTATTTGTCCAATATCATCTAATACCCAATGAAAAAAGCCATCAGTTATCTCACTTTTTGTACATTCCCAGAAAACAGTAACTGTAGCAATTTTATGGCTTCCAAATTGATCTAATTTAGGAAAGCAATAAATCGCAGCCATAACTTGGATGTTATTTGCTTTTGCTTCACAAATAAATTCATAACCAATCGCTGGCTGTCCCTCGGTTTTTTTCACATTCCATTCGTAGTCCATGACTTCCTCCTTGTTTTTTTGCGCACCTATGGTGCGTCCGTCTAACATTTGCTTAACATGCGAGGCGTACATTGGCGCGATTCTTGCCGAGGAGCGAAGCGCCGACAAGCAAGAATCGTGACAATAGCCGAGTCAGGTTGAAGCAGTTGTTAGACATATTTTACTCTTCTAATATAGAAATCATTTTCAATATCATCCATTGCAATCATTGAATGATTTTTTGAATTAACAATTGAATAGTAAAAAATATCTTCATATTTATCGTGATTAAATTTATAATTTGTTCCATCCAGTTCTGCGATTGTTCCTGCAATGAAATCAGGTATGCGCACTAATTCCTCATAGTCATCCAAAGAATTGGCTTTAGATGTAAGAAATCCGATTTTTGGAATAAATGATAAATCAAGATATTGTTGTCCTATGCAATCATTAGCTAAAAGCAAGAGAAAATTAAGGAAAGCGATATCAAGTGAAATACTATCATACTTTTCAACTATCCCATCACGATCTGATATCCAGCAAATAGACATTGGCTTATTGTTTCTAGTTAATTCATAAAAAATGATTGAAGCAATGCAACTTGTTATCAATATTTTCCGCATTAGCTTCCAATTAAAGGCCTTTGCCTTGGTACTTTCTCTAAATTCCTTTATTCGTTTACTTACTTCATTTAAATAGATTCCTGTCGATAAATTATCTTTTTCCAGTACTTTTATCCAAGACTGGAGTCCGTTCATATATAAATTGATACTGTCATTATTTAATGATCTACTAAAATAATTATCCTTTTTTTGAATAATGAAACTAAAGTGAAATATTACTGGACTGTTCAGATACCTTAAGAAACCATCTCTTGCTTCTGATGATTTTTTTATATCTTTTGGTTGAAATTGCCTAATGTATGATTTTATGTTTTCAGTTTTGTCATGGCATAACAGAACAGAAAAAGTAAGAACATTACTCTGTTTTTTATCATCATCAAAACAAAAATCAGATAGGAGAAACCAGCTTGCGCTTCTATCAACGACTTTTAAAAAGTCTTTAAAATCTAAAAGTGTAGTTTTTTCTATGCATTCTTTAATTGTTTCAGCAATTAATACCATTATTTCCTCAGCCCGAAGGGTCTGTCTAACACTGGATTCGGTTGTTCAGCATAATCCGGAAAAATTGAATACCGGAATACTTAGCATTTCTCTGCACCATTATAAACCATTCCACCAGTTTATCAAGAGTAATTATAATTACTAATTCTATGATTCGTATTTATAAAATCAATTCCTACAATACTTTAGCAAAGCATAGTCATCTAACAGCCTCCCTTCTTGCCTCACGATTCGCCTTCCGCGAATCGTGAGGCTGGCACCGTGCCCGGCAAGGGCTAAGGCGCCAAGCATAACCTATCCCGACAACTGATTTTCGCCTCTCTGCGCGGAGGGCTTTCTGTAGCGTTTTCGTGAGGAGCCAGGACGGCGACGAGCGAAAGCGCGTACAGAAACCGCACCCCTCTTTTGAGCGTCCCCCTCCCGGATTACCATAGGTTCCTTAACGGGGAGTAAGCCTAGGGGGTGGGTACGGGAGGGGGAGCGGCAAGAGGGGTGCGGGCAGGCCGGAGCGCAGAGCTGGAGCCATGTGTCGCCACAGCTGATCCGTTTTTCCTTCCCTACGTTCAGGACTGGCCGCTCGATGCGGCATGTCCTGAATTGGCTTTCAGAACCGAGCCAAGAAGAGGAGCTTCAACCGGACAAGCTCTTGCAAGAGAGCTTGCCGGTTAAGCTGGTCCTTCTTGGCGTTGGAGGGCAGACTCACTGGGAATGTCACCTCTCACGCTAATCACCCTTCCTAGGGGCTGAGGGTCAGACTCCGAAGGTGATGCAAGGGCCGGTTTAGTTTATCAAACTTGCGAATACTATTGTATGCACCCTGCTGTGAGTACCTTTCTGGCTGCGTCTTGTCCTGCATGTCGGAAAGCCATTTGACTTGAATTAGTATCATCAAAGTCCACCTGAACAACTCTCAAGCATATACTTCGTAAAGGCCTAGGTTCATGAAGTAAAGCGATATCTAGAAATCCAAAGATCGCAGCCTCTAGAAAGAGCTGTTCCGTTACGCTCGCGCGATTGCGGTACTCTCCGAAATCGACTTCAAAGTCGTCCGCAGGCATGCATTCAAAAACGATCCTTGCATACTCGATCCGTGGACCTAAGTGCTTATCACTTATTCCCTCTATCCGAATTGAGCCTTTCATCGACGATCCAGGTGAAGAATGAAGCCTATCACACCAGTTTTGAATATAGTTCATTTTGACCACGCAGCAGGATTAAAATACTCTCTTAAGGCGTCTATCACGCTCGGATGATAGAGTTGAGATTCATAACCAGGGTTGAAAGGAATCCCTTGCCACTCAAGTGTTGCCAAGTGCGCAGCTCTTGCCGCCCCATCTCCAAATGTTCTACTCATGATTGCGGACTCCCTTAATTCGTGCATATAGAAGTTTATATCTTGTGCGGTGGTCTCACCAGTACGTAAACGCTGCAACATCGCAACATTTGCAGGTTCTTCAAGAGCATCAATTCTTCTTAGATGGTCCGTAATACGGGAAATGCCCTTCTCGGTTATTCTGATTCCACCATTCCCAGCAGCGCCAGCAGCAACGTAAGACACCCTTGCAGCCCTCGCCATATTGGCGAGCCAAGGTCCAATATTACCGAATGGTATTCCCGCAGATTGAGCCGCGTTTTGTAAGGCAACTAGGTCCGTGCTCAATTCACGGCCGGTTCTGTTGAAATACTCGTCTTCAGCTGCTTCAGTGACTTCACAAACGCCTGTCAGTAACTCACCGGGAATTATTATGATCAGGTTTAATAAGCCAAACAAGCTACCAAGAGCTAAATTCCCGGCAGCACTGCCAGTATCCACCTGATGGATAGACCCGATCCACGGGCCGGCTAGTGGTACGGTTTCAGCTGGAGCTCGTGCCTGCCCAACTGGTTCAGCAGAAACAGATGGAGCAGGATTAGGCTGCGGTGAAGTGCTAGCACTTTGTGCAGTATTTTGCGGAGGCGTTGCTGGTTGCGGCGGGGTTGCCGATTGCGGAGGGTTAGTAGTGTTAGGCGGAGGTGTATTGCCACCATCCTCATGTCTAGCCAACCCCGTCGGATCTGTATACACCAGCGGCGAGTTGTTACAATAAACATACCAGTTGACGCCATCCCGAACCGGGTCCTCGGTGATGAATCTGCCCAGTTCCGGGTCGTACCAGCGGGCATTGAAGTAATAGATGCCTTCGCGATGTTTGGCCGTTGCCATCCATAAGCGGGGGTAAAAAACAGCGTGCGAATAGCTCCCCGGCGTTGTCAAAGATCGCATATAGCCGTCGCCTATCGCGCCAACTGGCTATAGTTGCAGTTTACTGCCTTTTCTTCCCCCGCGCAAGCCTTTTTTGAAGCAGCTTCTTGAGAGGTTCTATGATAGTAGCCAACCGGGCACGATAGGCGTCATCGACGTGCCGCAGGAGGTCATGCTCCCGTGGATGATACTTCAAATAGACCCGCCGTAAGTTTTCTGGCTGCTCCTTGGTATAGTGGACGGTGGATTGGACCGAGTCATGCCCCAACAGTTCCTGGACATAGCGCAGGTCAGCTCCCCGGCCAATCAAGTGCGTAGCGCAGGCATGCCGCAGTGAATGCACCGACAGGCCGCGTCGATCAAAGCCTGCTTCCGCAATCCGAAGCTTGAAGCGTTTATTGATGGCAACCGACGTCCAGTCACCACCGGAAGCACTACGGAAGATGCGCTGCCAGGCCGGGCGATGGTTGCAGTAGCGATCCAGCAAGCGGCTGGCGGTGGCCGTCACCGGCACCACGCGATCCTTGGAGAACTTGGCCTGGGTCACCCGTAAGAGCCGCGTCATGCGGTCATAGTCGCCAACCAGCAGGCGGGCGGCCTCCCCTGCCCGTAGGCCGGATGAATAGATCAGCTCAAAAAGTACCCGGTCACGCAGTCCCAAGCGCGAGTCGTCGCGTATAGAATCCAGGAAGTGGGCGGCCTCCTCCTCGGTCAGGCTCGGCTTCGTCCGCTCCGGGATGGTATCGAGCAGGCGTAACCGGTGCATGGGATGGGCCAGAATGCGACGGCGTTCCAAAAGTGAAGTAAAGAACAGGCGCACGACGCGCAACAAAGACAGCCGATAACGGGGACCAAGCGGCTGGCCGGTGCGGCGGTGCGGCCGGGTACGCACGTAGTCAGCATACGCAAGGATATGTTCGCGGCGAACCGCACGCAGATCCTCAAGGTCGGTCGCGCTTGCCAGCCAATTGCCGAAATACTGAAGCGAATAGCCAGCAGCCGCGATTGTCCGCAGGTGCCGACCGGACTCGGCCAGGTAGCTTATGAATTCCGCGTAGGCCAGGGCAAATGTTAGGCTCATGCTTCAGGCTCGCGGGTGGCAGGTATCGAGGGTGGCGCGCACCGTCTCGACGTCGACCTTGGTGTAGAGTTCGGTGTCTTTGATCGAGGCGTGTCCGAGGATCGCCTGGATATGCCGGAGGTTGCAGCCAGCGCGCAACAGGTGATAGCCCAAAGCATGGCGGAAGCCGTGCGTCGTCAGGCGTTGGCCACCGAGGCGCGCTGTCGCGGCGGCCAGCGACTCGTTCTGCACATGACCTAGCCGATCCGCACAGGACATGAATAAACTATCAGGATTGATCTGGTGCTGGCTGTTGCACAGAAGCGGCCGTAACTGCGTGCAGTATAATTCAAGCACGTCGCGGGCGTAGTCATTGAGGAAGGCCAGGCGATTGGAGCCTTTCTTGCCATCGCGCACCTGGATCATGGCGCGGTCAAAGTCGATGTCCTCTACTCTCAGGGCCGCCACCTCGGCGATGCGCAGACCCGAGGCATACTGGAGTTCGGCGATTACGTGCGTCAGGTAGTGGCGTTCGCGGTGCTTAAGGTGGCCTACTTCCGGCCACTGCGCTAAATCCGCCAAGAGCGTTTCCAGTTCCGTTTCCTTGGGCACCAGTTGGAGCAAGCGGCGCTCCGGCTGCACCCGGCGGATAACAGCGAAGGGATTGTCCAGCGCCAGGCCGGCGTCAAAAAGCCAGGTGGTGAAGGTATTGGCCGCCACCACGTAGCTACACACCGTGCGCTTGCTTAAGGCCTGCGTGGTGCGCTCGCTGACGCGGGACAGGTGATAGCCCTGATAGGCATAGGCGTCGATCAAGCTGGTGCGCTCCGCTTGGACGCCGCGCTCATCCATGAAGGCTAGAAAGGTGCGCACGCGGGAGCGCAGATTCTTGTAGCAGCGCTGACGGCGGCCAGCCTGGGCCTGCTCATAAAGGAAGCGCTCCAACAGGGCACTCGATTCGGGAGTCAGGTTATTTGGCCATACCCTCTGCCCGGATTCTACTGACCCACTTTGAGGGCACTTATCCAGTAAGGAATTAGATGCTAAAAGTGGGTCTGACCCACTTTTGACCCAGTCTGACCCACTTGCCCTACTTCTTTCTTCTAGTTGCCTTTTTTCTTGTTTTTCAGGGTAGTGCTTTTTTTGCCATACCCTCTGGCCAGATTCTAGCGACCCACTTTTTTTAGTGTTATACAGCATAGAATTAACCCTGCCCAAGTGGGTCTGACCCACTCGTGACCCAGTCTGACCCACTTGCCCCACTTTGGCTTAAAGCCAGCTGTCCAGCCAGCTCCTCGGGGCTGACCAAGGCCGACAGGTCGACCAGTTCAAGGGCTTCGTCGCGCATCAGCCGGTAGCCGCGCCGGGCACCGCGCGAAGCCAGGCCGGTGGAAATCAGGAATTCATACTCCACTAAGGTGCGCATGGTACGCTTTACGTTCATGTGCGACAAGCCGGTAGCCTCGCGGATTTCGCGCTGGCTGACTTCGCAGTCCAATACCCCGAGGTCGTGGCGCTCGGCCTTGGCTTGGATGAGGCTCCGGATAGCCGCGTAGAGCGCTTCGGCGGCGGCCGGGAAGTTGGAGAGCGTCAGGGGCAGGATGGCCTTCATGATGCGCCAGGCGATGCGATAGTCCACCACGTCGCAGACGATGTAGCGCTGACCGCCAGCGTGCTCCAGAATCTGTTTCTGGCACTGACGCAGGAAGGCCACGCAGGCGATGAGATCCAGGAAGCGCTCGTTGTCCCGCCGGGTGCGCATCAGGCGGGAAGGAAAGTTCACCAAGTGGGCGAACGGGTTGACGATGGCCACCTTTTCAAGCAGGCGCTGGGCGGCTTTGTGCCGGGCGATGATAGCCGCCTTTGTCTCGCCCTGGTTGGACAGGCGCTCCAGCGAATACTTGCGGCGCTGCGAATCGTGGATGGCCTTGGTCTGGGCTTCCGTCTCGTCGGCCGCCACCACGAAGGAGCGGCTGGCGTTTTCCGGGTTCACGTCGACACTGGTGGTGCTCATCACCATCGAGACGATGACGTCCTTGCGTACCAGCTTGCTGGTCATTTCGCCGGTCTTCTCGTCCTTCATGGTGACCAAGCGCGCCAGCTCCTTGGCCGACAGCATTTCGCGCAGTTGGTGCTCGACCGACTCGGAGTGCACCGCCTCGCCCATAATCAGAAACTTGTGCAGCAAGGCGTCATCCGGCAGGTAGTTAAGCGCTTGGTCGGACAAGCTGGTCATGGATACAACCTCCTCCTCGGGCATGAGCTTCTTGACCGTATCAATAAGATAACTTTTTCCGGCGGCCGACTGGCTACTGACGATTACCGAGACCGGATCATCGAGCTTACGGCTACTGGCCGCCAGGTACACGAGCAACTTGTTGACGTCTTCGCCGACATACCCGAGGCTGGAGAGGTCGTCGATGATGCGCTCAAAGAGCGCCGGGTCTGACAGGAACTGGAGAGCTATTATCCGATCTGTTGGGCTAACCTCGACCTTAGCCTCATCGCTAGACAGCAAAGCCCGAGCGCGATCGGCCTCCAACTGCTCCAGCATGAGTAAGAGGTCGGCCTCCACCCGAGAAACCTCCAGCCCGATACTGCCGCCGGCCTGGGCGAAGCTGGCGCGGGAGCGGCCGGAGTACAGGTCAACCGTGTCGACGATGGTGCGGCCGCCGGCTTCCATGCGCACGCCGACGCGCAAGGCAGCCTGGAAACTGTCGCGCACGCCGGACAGGCGGTAGGTGACACCCGCGCGCGCAAAGATCACCTTTCCGCCCTGGCGCTTCATGCTCAGGTCATCCAGCCCGCTCGAAGGCAGCGTCTCAAGCGGTGCCGCCTGTACCAGGGCATTAACGGTTGCACCCGTTCCGCCGCCAGTCAGGAAGTCGTTCCAATCCTTGCCGATGGGACTCTCGATGCGTTTGATGGAAAAGCCCAAGCCAAGGAGGCGCTCGGCCAAGTCTTGCGTGCCCCGCCGGCCGCTGTCGTCAGCGTCAAAGGCCAGTACCACGCACTCGACGCGCTCGGCTTTCAGGAGGGCCTCGTGGGCGGCCGTGAAGCCGTTCACGCCGTAGCAGGGCATGACGTTCATGACTCCCAGAGCGTAGAGCGACACGGCGTCAAGGACGGCCTCGGTCAGGATAAGCTGGTCGCGGTAGACGCTGGCGGCCGCTCGGTTACACAGGCCCTTATGGCCACCCTTCAAGTACAAGTGCTCGGGCTTCGAGCCGTCGATCTTGCGGCCATAGAAGCCGACGATCTGCTGCTGTTCATCGGTTAGCGGTACGACGATACAGCGCTCGAAGTGCTCGTGTCCCTGTGCCGAAAAGAAGCCGAGTGCCGTCAGCGCTGAGGCCTGCTCGTCCGACAGGCGCTGGCGCAGGCTGCCATCGGCGTAGCCTAATCCAAAGCTGGTATGCAGCTCGGGTACATCGAGGCCGCGGCTAGAAAGGTACGCGCGGGCTACAGGATCGGCCCGAAGCGTCGACTGGTAGTGCGCGTCAACATCGGCCAGGTCGACTAGGCTAGCCGCTCCAGCTGAGGTCGGTGTAACCTTCAGCACGGCGGCTGGGGCGACCGCTACAACCGCCGGCTGGACGCGCTCAGCCTGCGGGCGTTCAGCCGGCGCAGGCTCAAGACGAGGAGCTGCCGGCAACGACCCGGCGATACCCTTCAAGTAGGCCAAGGCGCCCTTGAAGTCGAGGCCGCGCGTCTTCTGGACCAGGCTGAAGGCGTCGCCGGATTCGCCACAGCCAAAGCAGTTATACAAACCTTTCTCGCGGTTGACCGACAGGGAGGGCGTGCTATCCTCATGCCAGGGACACAGGCCAACGTAGCCAGACCCTTTATGGGCAAGCGATACCCCGAAGGAACTGAACAAGGCCACGATGTCGATGGAAGCCTTGAGTCGATCCTTCTCTAGCTCTTCCAGAATAGGAGCAACCTGCAAGGTCTTCCGGCCGGAGAGCTTGTCTTTACTCATAAAGCAAGCCTGATTAAAAGTTCATCGACCAAGGCATTGATCTCGCTGGCTACCTTGGTCGCCTCCTCCACCACGGCCGTCCGACTGGCAATGGCTTCCTCAATCTTGATAGTCCGACTGACCACCGTGGCGAAGACGGCCTCTCCGAAGCCCTCGGCGATCTCGGCTTTGATCTGTCGGGAAATGATCGGCCCGGACAAGTAGTCATTAAGGACGACGCCTAAAAGCTCTAACGCCGGATTCAGGCTCTTCTTGACCTTGGCTACCGAGGCCAAAAGGTCGTTGGTGCCTTGGAGGGAATACAAGGCCGGCCGGAGCGGGATCAGAAAACTGTCGGCGGCCACCAGGCCGTTGAGGGTCATGACGCTTAACGATGGCGGCGAGTCGATCAGCACCAGGTCGAAGCCCTCGACGCCCTCCAGCACTTGGGTAAGCTTCTGATAGGCGTCCACCTCCCCCAAGTAGCGCTTCTCCAGAGCCGCCAGCCGACTGTCGCCAGCGACTAAGGACAGGCAATCGCGCACGGTTGTCAGCTGTAAGCCGTCGCCTTCTAAGGCTTCATACAAGCCGGCGTGCTCGCCGTCCACCAGGCTCTTGGTAAGGTTTCCCTGCGGATCACTGTCGATCAAGAGGACGTGCTTGCCCCGACTAGCGAGGGCCAAGCCGATTTCCCTTGTCAGGGTAGTCTTGCCGACGCCGCCTTTTTGGTTCGTGAAGATGATGGTTTTCATGAGTGGGCCTCGCACGCCTGGGCGTCGACCGTGGCCATGATGGCCGCAAAGGCGGTGGGCAGGTGCTGCAAGTTAACCGAGCCATGGCGTATGAAGTTTTGGTGATCGAGGTCAATGCCCTCGCCTTCCAGCGTGACGCACAGTTCCTCGATGCCATAGGGCCAGGTAGACTGCTGGCCCACCGCCACAATCCGGTGATGGCAGGTTTCCAGAAGGTAAAGCACCTCGGCCAGGTTGGAGGTGGACACCCGTACAACCGCCGCCTTCATAGCTCCCCCTTGCGAGCGGCGCGGCGCTCCCGGTCGAAGCTCTTCTTGGCCAAGTGGACATAGCCATTGACTTGGCCATAGGCCTGCCGGAACTCATGCAAATTCGCTTGCGCCATCCGCTCCCGAAACGCTTCCTTGGCCCAGGCTAGGCACTCGCCAGAAAAGTACAGCCGGCAGGAGAGCGAGTCAGACAGCGGGATGCAGCTGACCTCATCCAGGATGCAGCCGGACATGAGAAGCCAGGCGGCCTCATACAAGTCAGTGACAATGACGGGTTGTTCTGGATGGGAAATCTTTTTCATACAGCCTCCTTGTAGAAAAGAAGGAGACCTTTCGCATTCGGCGTGCCGTATGGTATACTGGTAGGTACATCATGACGAGGTCTCCTCGTTGTGGTTCGGCCCGCTTTCCTGTGCAACCGCCAAGAAGTCCAGGATAGCGGGTCTCTTTTTGCCCTACGCGGAAAACCGTGTCAAGGGCAACTAGTGTATATAGTTGCACGATTCTTGTGCATTGTCAATATCTAATGGTATCCTTTTCACGTGACGCAGAAACCAATATCGGCTTTTTCTCAGAACCTCGCCCGAATCCGCAAGCAGCGGGGGCTTTCCCAGGCAGATTTAGCAGAACGTGCTGGACTAAGCCGCAGAATGATTAATCATTACGAAACCCAGGCCGTGCAGCCGCCTATCGACAAAATTGAGGCCATTGCCGAAGCTCTCGGTATAAAGCCGTCGCAGCTACTCGATCAATCTCCCAAGGTGACAGATAGAGACGCCGCCATCGACCTTACGGGAATTGATCCGCGCAGTGTGAAAAAATTGAAGGATATTCTTTCTCTTCCAGCTAGAGATCGTAACGTATTGTATCGCATGCTCAATGAGCTTTTACGAAAGCACCAGCTTGAACAACGCGAGCAAAAATAAAATGAAAAAAAATACAGGTTATAAGGATCAACACATTTGCTATAATCCGACAAATGTAATAAGGGTTCGAATGATTAAGCATGAGCCTATAGCGCAATATCCAGACTGTAGGGCCTCCCAGCATGGTTGATCCATTTCTTGGCGGGGATATTCAAATTGTAGAGTCTCTTAAAAAAGGGAACAAGAATGGCATCGAGTTCCTACTTAGGAAGTATGGGAAAGCAATTGTATCTATTGCCACTAAAAAGCATGGACTTTCCTTTGAAGACGCCGAAGAACTTATGAGTGACATAATAATGGAAATAGCCAAGAAGATTGATACCTTTGACCAATCAAAAGGTTCACTCCACGCCTGGATTGGTAGTATAGCTCATCGCAGAGCGATTGATCATTTTCGCAAAATGGAGAAAAAGTTAATAGAACAGACGATGTCAGACGACTGGTGGTTGTTCGTTGGACAATCTGACGATCCCCTCGATCACGAAAGCGATCAGTCTCTCGATGCTACCGGAAAGGCGAGTATTGAGTCGATCATGTCCCATCTCAATGACAGGGAACAAGCATTGTTAAAACTTAGGGCAGAAAACCATTCTCTCGATGATATTGCTAACATGCTCAATATGGAAAAAAATGCCGTGTCGGTTGCTCACTATCGCGCCAAGCAGCATTTTATAAAACTGTGGGGAACAACCGAGATAGTGAATGTGCGCGGGTCGGTGGGAGCATAGACGTGGAAGAGAATGATACTATCGACAAGTTGCTTTCTCAGTATTTCTCCTCCAAACGGGAGGAAACGCTTACTCACCGCTTCATTCAAATACGTGCGCTTCAAGATGCGACCAAACAAATATCAACCGAAGCGAGTACTCTCTGGAGAGTCGTCCTTGAAGCCCTTAAAGTAGCACGGGTTGATCCGAAAGACTTAGCATTACTCGCTGATATTAGCGATGAGGAAGCTCAGTATATTGTCGCTAAGGTTCAGCCAGAGCCTTTTGGCCTCCCCGCCCGGGCGGTTGCGCACCTTTTAATTACCCTTAAGCTTTCAATAAAAAAACTTGAAACATTATTGATAAATGCTTTGCTAGCGCAAAACTCTTCGAAAAAAATACAACGCACAGTCGCGCGATCATCAGACCCCCTAGGCAATAGAGAGAGAGCTCGCGCAATTCAAGATGGTATAAACGCCGTCTTTATTCAAATTCACAATGAACAAAGCGCGCCGCAAAGTGATGAAAAAGCGGCGTGTACCAAAGAAGACCAAACCAAACTTTCAGCATACTTGTCATTAGTCATTGCAGAATTAAAAAGAAACGAAGCAGATTATCTGCTTTCATAAGGCACGCGTCGCGATCAAGCGGATCGTAATTACCTCAGCGCTCACATTGAATAAGGTTGCAAGTACTCCGATGTCCGGCGTCTTTAAAAAATGCTTTTTCAATTGAGCGAGCGGCACCAATAGTTCTCCCGCAAATTCATTGGCTTCTGCTTCTTCTATGGCATTGTTCTTAGTAAGATCAGCTGCTTCTGGGGGATTATCGATCGTCACATCTTCCCGGCCATATGAACGAGTATGCCCAAGAACTGAATGCCCAAGTTCGTGCGCGAGCGAAAAGCGTTTCCTATGAAGATGATGACTTGCATTCACGGCGGCGTACTTTTTACTTTCTTGCTCAATGCATAGTGCAGACAGACTAGCAGGAAAATTTTTCACTTCGATATAATGAAAGCCGAGAAACACGCAGACCTTCTCAAGATCGACCGGAACAACAATCTGCCCTGCAGCCTTTAATATCTTCCGTGCCTTCTCGCGAACAAATCCTATCCTTCCAGGCATATCCTCACCTCCTGTAATGTATTTTCGAATTATACATTACAGGGAAGCTTTAAGCATCCCTAACCTTCACTATGAGAGGATTTTATGGCAGAACGAAAGACAACCCATGTCGTGCATAACCAAGAAGGCGGTTGGGATATCAAGCAAGGAGGCGGGAAACGTTCTTCAGGCCACTTTGGGACCAAGCAAGACGCTACCGACCGCGCACGCGAAATTAGCCGCAACATCGGCAGCGAACTTTACATTCACAACCAAGATGGCACGATTGGGCAGAAGGACAGCCATGGTGGCGATTCCTTTCCCCCGAAAGGCTAAACAAAAGGAGAAAAAACATGGCAAAATGGGCAGACTATCTCGTCTCAGCGGTCCGGTACGAATCTTCAGCGACTGGCCGGCACATTTCACATCTCCGCATCCACGAGGACGGAGATGAAATGGTAGGAACGGCTATAACCTGGACCAAAAACCAGGTGGCAACCTCTATCAATAGCGGTCAACGCTTCAAGACCATCTACAAGAATCCGGCCGACCGATGGCGGATGGGTGAGGATATTCGAGTCATTATTATCGATAATGAGTACTTCCTCAGAACGGACGCAAACCGGGTGAAAGCAGACAACCTCGGCGAACTCCCCGAATTCTGATGTTCTGCACTCATGGCTGGTATGAAGGCAGCGCTTAAGGTAGGCAGAGCCTAAGGTTCAGTCTACCTTTTTTCAAACTTCTTGTGCCGCTGGTAAAAAGATATAAAGTAGGCAATCGTATGGAAAGACCACCTAATAGCCGGCACAGCTCAGGCCTACCGGCGGTGACCCGGAGGTTTGCACCTCCAGGTAGAGTACATTCAGAAACCGGAATAAGTCCGGTTTGTTGTTTCTTGCCAGTCCATGCACTATACTCCAGACCATGCAGAAGCAATTTGCCGTCTTGGAAGTACGCAAGATCAAGGATCAGGGCACCCTCAACCGGGCCATGCAGCACAATACCCGGCTCATAAAGCAAGACCATTGTGACCAGAAACGCGAGTATCTGAATCACTATAGCCGGAATCTGGACGATGTCATGGCGCTGTACCAGGAAAAACTACCCGCAAAAGTCCGTTCCAACGCCGTGCACGTCGTCGAGTTCGTCGTCTCGGCCTCAGAAGACAAACTCAGCAAGATCGACTATATCGCCTACTTCAAGGCTGCGACGACCTGGCTGTCTGACAAGCTGGGCGGCCAGAAAAATCGGCTGGGTTACTTTATTCACGAGGACGAAGATAACCCGCATCTGCATGTCCTGGTCATGCCGCTCCATGAAGGCAAGCTCACCTACAACCGCTACTTGGGTGGCAATAAGTACCAACTCCGTACCTTACAGAGTGATTTCGCCAATGAAGTGGGCCAGCCTTTTGGTCTGGAGCGCGGTATCATGAACGCAGGCTCAAAAAAACGCAGCTTCCACACTTACAACAGTTTGGTGCATGCCCCTATCCCCAAGCTACCGATCATGGAGCTCCCACAGATCTCCTTCTTATTCTTGAGAGATCCCAAGGAATATGCCAAGGAGACGCTTGAGAAATATATCGAAACAATCCAACCGATGGTGACGCTGTTGACCCAAAAAGCGCGGCTGGCTGAATTCCAGGAAGAAGAGATCCAGAAGTTAAAACGAGAGAACTCGGCCCGCGCAGAAATAATTGCACAAAAAAACCGGACAATTGCGGCCTTCCAGAACATGATCCTGGAAGGCGGCTCCAAGCTGGAGCAGTATCGCATCCAGATTAAGGAAGTTCTTGAAGGCCAGCGAGCGAGTCCCAAGCCATCACGAGACAAGCCGCCAACTTCATTTGAGCGTTGACGGAACAAACGAGTAGAACCACCCGTCGCCTCGAAGTCCAGCCTTCCGCCATCCCTGGCTCCAGGCTTCGACAGAACGCGGGTTATGCGCAGTACGCCATCCTGGCGTACTGTCCGTTTTGCAGCGCCAAGCGCTGCGTCACCGCATAACCTGCGCTCTGTCGCCTTCGAGGCGGCTTGCACCGTGGTTAGCTGGATGCTGATTTGTGGACTCAGCCACCACAAGACAAGACGTCTGATTCAAATAAGCTCTGACAGGCAGATTTAAGTGCCAGATACCATCCGCATAGCTATTGATTGTCTTGCGGTCAAATCCAAGGTTCAAAGCGATCGCCCGGCTGGATAAGCCGGCCCGCCTTCAATTGTGTCCATACGACGCCCAATTGTTCTACTGTTATCTGTTGATCTTTTTACTGATTATAGTACAAGGACTGGATACCCTAGCGCGAGTGGCCCACTATCGTGACCCGAGTGGCCCAATAAGCTGCTCCAGTCAGCCTTGCGGCTGGACTAGTATCCTGCTCCTTACGCTCTTAAAGCGGCGGACTATCGTGCCCTTGGACACTTTAAAGAATCCATCAATTTTTTTATCTCCTAGTCCGTCGCAAATACGATTATCCGGCGAGGCGCATATGGCGCGATGCCTGCCGAGGGGCGAAACGACAATGGCAGAAATCATGCTATAGCCAAGTCCGGGTGAAGCGATTTTTCTACGTTTCTTTAATAATTTTACAAATCACATCATGCTTAATTCTTACTGTTTCAGCAATATCGTATCTAGCATTTTTAATGACGTTATTTATTTTAGTATTTACATCATCCTCAAATTGAAGATATTCTGGTGGCCAATTATTAATCATAATCAAATAGTCATCAAATATTGCACTGATTCTACTTTGAAATTCTGCTGAAAGCTTTTCACTCAGTAGCCTCTGTGGATCTGCAATTACATCCAATATTTCATCGCAAAAAATATTCGTTTGCGTTGATTCCATTATTCCGATTATATTGCAAATATTTCTATCTTCATCAATAGTATCATTATCATCATCAAGCATTAGCAGGCTGTTGAAAATTACACACCATTTACCAAAACTACTTCTGATTTTGAGGTAAACGATAAAATTATGATAGAATAACCGTTGATTTCAAAAGTATATTCGCAGCAACTTTCCAAAGGAAGGTAAAACCATATAATAAGCGGTCGTATTCGTTCGTTAGTTTCATGCTTCCGTCTCCAGGTTGCGCATACGAACCAAATTGAAGACCGCAAGACACATAGTAAATAGCCAGTCAATCTTTTCAAGACCCCGCATTTTGGCTTTCCTAATCAGCCCGACCGTTTTTGCCCAGCCGAATATTTCTTCGACTCGTTTTCGTTTGCGTTGGCTGATCTCATAACCTTCATGTCTGGTTGTACGGCCATCGACTGACTTTCCATTTTTTTTCTGAGCAATATGAGGCGTGCAGTTTATCTCGCGTAAATCATCTGCAAACACAGCGGCGTCAT
>Ga0209416_1001159_pt1 | contig 19990 bp, 22 predicted proteins | sample RifGroF1_FD_184001 | JGI IMG/M metagenome (GOLD analysis project Ga0209416, IMG submission 184001) | Groundwater microbial communities from Rifle, Colorado, USA - Groundwater F1 (SPAdes) (version 2) | ecosystem: Environmental > Aquatic > Deep subsurface > Groundwater | place: Rifle, Colorado...
TGCTCCTAAAGAAGCATTACTTCAATCAGCATTAATACTTCAAGATTTCTCTGGTAAGGTAATGATTGCAATGGGTCTTTCCAAAAAAGAGGTAGAAGAGAGAGCAGAAGAGATTAACAAGATTGAGATAATAGAAGAGAGTGTAGAAGAAACAGATGAGGCACAAGATTTAAGAATAGAGGATTTACCAATATCTAAGAGATCTAAAACAGGATTACTTTCAGGTGGATATAAGACATTAGCAGATTTAAAGAGTGTATCAGTTGATGATTTACTAAATCTCTCTGGATTTGGAAACAAATCATTAAATGAAGTAGTTGAGTTACTTAACCAATACGGTATTAATATTAAAGGTGAATAACTGGAATGTATAAAAGGAATAGCGTAAAAAAATTAGGAAGAAAGAAATCACATAGAGAATCTTTGGTTAGAAACCTACTTAGGTCTGCGATGTTAAATGGAAAGGTTAAGACATCTTCTGTAAAAGCAAAAGTATTAAAGGGACAGTTAACATCAGTTTTTAATAAAGTAAGGAAGAGTAAAGAAGGAGATGTAAGGTTAATAAGAGATTTAATGGTCACTTTTGGTAATATGGATTTAGTAAAGAAGGTAATAGAAATAGCTAAGAAAGATACGACTAAGGTAACAATTAAAAAGATTGGATTTAGAGCAGGTGATAATACAGAAGTATCTTTAGTAGAAATAACTGGATTTAAAGGTAAAGCTAAGAGTAAGAAGGGAAGTAAAGTAGAGAAGAAAGAAGAGGAAGAGGTAGTAGAAGTTAAACAGGAAGAAGAGAAGAAGAAAGGAATCCTAAATCTTGGAAGAAAGAATATATCTAAAGGTATTACTCCTCTTAAAAAAGAGAGAGCAAGATCTAGATCTGGTCTCTAAAATATATATTAAAGAATATGAAGTACAAAACAGATTGGACAAACAAAACAGAAGTAGATAGAGTATGGCACATTATCGATGCTAAAGATCAGATTCTTGGTAGAGTAGCTACTAAGATAGCTTCTTTGTTAATAGGCAAAGAGAAAGTAAATATTGTTCCTAATGTTGATGGTGGAGATTTTGTAATAGTATTAAATAGTGATAACGTAAAACTAACAAGAGGTAAGGAATCTAAAAAGATATATTACAAGCACACAGGGTATCCTGGGGGATTAAAAGAGATTGTATTTGAGGATCAGATTAAAAAAGATTCAAGAAGAGTAATAGAGTTAGCAGTAAAGAATATGTTACCTAAAAACAAGTTGAGAGATAATAGAATGGGTAGACTTTTCGTATATAAGGGAGGAGAGCATAAGCAAGCAGCTCAGAATCCTAAAGAGTATAAATTATAATTACATCTAGAGTGAGTAAGGAGAAATATTTTGAAGGAATAGGAAGAAGAAAGTCATCTACAGCAAGAGTAAGAATATACTCTGGGGAGAAAGCTTCTACTGTTAATGGTAAATCTATAGAAGAGTACTTCCAAGGTATTAAAGATGCAAATGAGAAAGTTAATAAAGCATTACTAGTAACAGATTTAAAAGATAAGTATTACTTTACAGCTAAAGTAAATGGTAGTGGATTACCTTCTCAGGTAGATGCTATAAGTTTGGGGCTCAGTAGGTCTCTCTACTATATGGATGAGTCTCTTAAAACAATATTAAGAAAACACAACCTTGTTTCAAGAGATGCTAGAGAGGTAGAGAGGAAGAAATATAATCATCGAAAAGCTAGGAAAAAACCACAATTCTCAAAGAGATAAGAGCCTAATTTTAAAGGCCAATTGAAGATTTCAAAAGTTGTCTAATTATTTTTCGGCCTTCTTAGGCTTAACTTTTAGACTTTTAACTTTCTTAGAGTCTAATACTGCTTTACATTTCGACATAAAAGTAATGTCTAATATTTTATTACTCAATTATATTGAGTTTATAGCTTGCTTGTCAATGTATTGATTGTTCTAACAATACTTTTGTTATATAATCCTGTAATAAATATATTCTATAGCACTATGAATGAAAAATCCGAAAGCAATATATTTAGCAAAGAGGATGAAGAGTCTTTCATAGAGACTGAGGAGGTGCCAATGGGGAGAAAGTTTGAACGAAAAATTGAAGACTTTTCTTGCGAGAATTGTGGAACTTCTGTGAAGGGGGACGGCTATACTGATCATTGCCCATCTTGCCTCTATTCCAAGCATGTTGACATTAATCCTGGAGATAGAAATTGTGATTGTAAGGGTATAATGGAACCTATTGCTGCTGAAGTAAAGAAAGATGGGTATAGAATATACTACAAATGTTTAGAGTGTGACTATACACACCGAGTTAAAAGCTCTCCTGAAGATAATTTTGAAGCTATATTACCACTAATAGGAAAACCTATTAAAGATAAATAAATTTATTCATAAAAAAATGAAGAAACCAAGACTTGAACATTTCTCTGTTCCCCACTTAGTTCATATTGAAATGTCATATGCCTGCAATGCTAAATGTTTCTTCTGTTATAACCCTTATCGGGATAGCCCGATAGATTATAAAAAAATAGATAAAGTAGTTAGAGCTGTTAGTAAGTCTCACATACCTCATGTATATCTAATTGGTGGAGAGCCCTCCCTTTTAGAAAGTAGTAAATTGAACGAATATATAGATTTACTCTCAAAGACATCTTCAGTAACGATTGTTACAAATGGATTGAAATATGTAGAAGGAATGTCGAAAAATTTAGCATGTCTTGGAGTCGCAATACATGGGAATGCAGAAACACAAGAATGGTTGTCTGGAGTAAAAGGCGGATATTCAAGAACAGTTGAAAATATCAAGAAGTATGTTAGGGATGGTTTCGATGTAAGATGTATTCCAGTTTTGACATCAAAAAACTACGACCAGATTTACAATATAATTAAACTTGCCAAAGAGTTGGGTATGGAGAGTGTCTTTGTAGACAAATTTGAAATTGGGGGAATGGGATTAGATATGGCGAATCAACTTAAACCATCTTTAGAGCAATTTAAAGTTTCTTTGGGGCAGATGATAAAAGCTAGGGATGAATTTAATATCCCAGTTGGCTTCGGCACTGCCATACCATACTGCCTAGATGAAAGATTGATTAAAGAAGAGATGTTTGCAAACTGTGGTGTTGGAGTGACTTTTGCAGCAGTCAATCCTAACGGAGATTTCAGAATATGTAATCAAAGTGAAATAGTGTATGGTAATGTTCTTAAGGAGCCAATAGAGGAAATTTGGAAAAAGAAATCTTTAGAAGATTTCCGTAATTTGTCATGGACTCAAAGTCCTTGTGATAATTGTATTCTTGTAACTGAGTGTACTGGAGGATGTAAAGTAGATCTCTCCTGTTCTTCTGGTTACTGTATAGACTATCACATAAGAGAGAATCAAAAAGAGCTTGTCTCTGTAAAGGAAGTAGAAAAACTATGGAAAGAGAGAGAAGAAAGAATCACTCAGAAATTCTCAAAAGTATCATACCCAAAAGAATATAGAGAATTCTTTGTTGATAAACATATTAATATCATAAAGAAACATAAAGAGAATTATCTAATAACAAGATATCAAACAATCATAATTGACAATTTAACTACTGAAATCATAGAGAAAATAATGTCGGGTATAAAAAGGGAGAAGGATTTAATAAAAGCTTTTAACGATAGAATAGAGGAGGAAGAGATAAGAGAATTTCTAAGTAAATTGGAAATTGCTGAAGCTATCTTTAGTGTTAAGATAAAGAGTCTTGATTGGGAGATTACTGGAAATTGTAATCTAGACTGTAAACATTGCATAGTTTCATCTCCTCATGCTACAGAGTCCATAACAGTAGAACAGATAATCAGAGCAATAAATAAATTGTATGATAACGGTTTAAGAGAGATTTCATTTACAGGTGGGGAACCCATGCTTTTCCCAGGTATTATAGATATTCTGAAATATAATAAAGAGAAGGGTATTAAATCAAGGATTTTAACAAATGGAACCTTACTATCAAAAGATATCGTTAAAGAAATATCGGAATTTGTATCAGAGATAGGTGTAAGTTTGGATGGAATAACTGAAGATGCCAATGACTCTATTAGAGGGAAGGGGTCATACAAAAGAATAATGAAGGGAATTAATAACTTAAAAGAAATAGGTATAGATTACTCTATCTATTTCACTTTGCATAAGAAAAATAAGGATATAAAAAAGATGATTCAATTCTCAAAGGAATTGGGAGCAAGTAGTTGTAGAATAAATCAAATTACTAAAAGAGGTAGGGCAGAGGATAAATATGAAGAGAATTTCCTTATAGATACTAAGAATTTAGTAAATACTCTTGATGAAAGTAAGTGTGATTTGGATTCGAGTCATATCTTTGTTAATCCATCAGGTGATTGCTTCCCTTGTGTAGAGATATCACAAATAAAAGGAAAATCATTAGGAAATATATTTAGCACAGAGGTTGTGGATATATATAAAAATTTAAATGAATTTATTGTCAGAAATAAAGAAAAGGATTGTCCATATTGTATGGTCATAGAAGAATTTGAAACGATCTGTTTAGATAAAGATTTAACCTGCAAGTCAGCATGAAGAAATCAGAGAGAAATTACTTAAGAGATGTATATATTAATAACTTCGAAATTGGTGATGGAGATAAACAGATTGACGAGGGGACTTATGAAGTTGATAAGGCGTATGATAGTTCGGGAATAGTTTTCCTCTCTGAGTGGTTTTTTGATGAAAAGATTCATAAATATACAGGATTAAATAACAAAGCCTTTGAATTTGATGATACTATTCCTACGCAATATAAGTTCCCAGATTCAAATCAGGAATTAAATAAAGCTATTAAAGACTTCCATATTAAAGAGGGGTTCGTCTGTAATAATTCTGAAATCTTTATTACTGAAGGTTCTACTCCCATGATAGCTTCTATGGTTATCTTTGCGAAAGCATATGGATTTGAGAAAATCTATTCTATATCACCACTTTATTTTAATATCTTTAAAGTAGCTGATTTAATTGATATCCCAATAATCCCAATAAATAAAACCCTTACTGCTATTAATGATGAATTAGCTCTCCCTGCCGAGAAATCAATTCTTTTTATAACAGATCCTATATGGTCGATTGGTCAGCATCACCCTTCTCAGATTATGAAAAAGCTTAAGAAGTGGCAGGAAAAGACAGGATCATTAATTTTTGTAGATGGCTCTTTTGCGTATACAGATTGGTACACGAAGGAGCATAAAGAACCTTCTTCGATATTAGACCCAGAACTAACATTCCGTTTGATATGTCCCACAAAGACTTTAGCTTTAAACGGTTTAAGGTTCTCTTATTTAATCTGCCCTGAAGAGCATATAAGAGAGCTATCTAGAATTACTTCCTCTACAATAGGGTCCAGTTCTCATTATAGTTTTGTTCTTAGACCAATGATGTTTGAAAAGATGGTTGCGAATAAAACAAATCCTGTAGGAGAATTCTCGAAAGAACGATTTTGGGAATTAAAGGAATTATTCAAAGAGAATAAGATAGATTATTTCAAACCAGATTGTGGTTTCTTTATGTTTGCTAATATCAAAAATTTCCTTGAAAGAAATGATTTGTTTTCAAAATATATGTGGATTCCAAATAAAGGGTTAGACATTTTTGATAAAAAATTGTCTGGGTATGCGAAATTGAATCTAATTATGAGAGGCGATAGCTTTAACCAGTTAAAATCAGATTTAGAGAACAGTGGACCTAGAAGAAACAAATAAGCAGTTAAAAAATATATACGAGGGCATAGAAGAGTATTGTAAGTATTGTGATTTATGCTGTTATACATATGGGTGGATAATGCCCTGCGAGTCAAACAAATACTCTGAAATAGACAATCTAGTGACAATTAATGATAAGGTTGTATGCTTTGATTCTTTCGAAGAGAATAAATCAGGAGATAAGGTTTTAGAAAAGATTCCAAGATGTAAATTCTACGGAGATAAAAATTGCCAGATTAATAGTGTGAAGCCGTTTGATTGCTTGCTCTATCCTGTAAAAGTCTTGTATCTCCAAAGGGAAAGAAGGTATGCTGTTGTCCTTAGTTTGGACTGCCCATATATAGAAAGTTTAAACCATAATTGTCAAAAATATCTCATAGAAAAGATACTCTCCTTCTTCTCCTCTATGTCACCTAAAATAAAGTTGGAATATTTTAAACTAGTGAAAGAGTGGGAACATATTACAAAACAAAAGAGATTTGAATATTTAGAAATACTTTCTTATTCTGAAGAAGAAGTCGATAAATTAAATACGGATTAAACGTAATTGATTCTCCCTAATATTTAATATATATTCATATATATATTTTATCCTTTATTAACTATGAATAAGAAAGCCCTCTTTATAATCCTCTCCATATTGGTGTTTTTAGGAATAATGTTCTTTGTTAGCATACTAATAGGAAGGGTAAGATATCAAACATCAACAGAAGAGAGTGGATATGGATATATAGATTCATATTCAGGAGTTGAACCTTCCTTCTTACCTTCTTTTGAAGGTGAAAAGAGAGATCTAGCAAGCGACGAGTTGGTTAACAATGCTGATGGTTCTAAGGTACAAAAGAATGGCTCAATATCTTTCTTAGTAGAAAAGATAGATGATTCAGTAGAGAGTGTAAAAATAATCAATACTAAATACTCTGGTCAGATAACAAATATTTATGACTACGGTAGAGGTAATGATAGGGTAGTAACCGTTACAGTGAAAGTACCTGTTACTGATTTTGAATCATACTACGAAGAGGTAAGAGATATAGATGGTGAGGTTACATATGCAAATATATCAACAACAGATGTTACAGAGGAGTATATTGATATTACTTCTAGGTTAAAGAATTTAAAGAGTGTTGAAACTCAGTTAGTAGGAATTTTAGAGGGAGCAGAGAGTATAACAGATATCTTAGCTGTTCAAAAAGAATTAAATACTGTTAGAGGAGAGATAGAGAGCTATGAACAGAGAAAGAGATATTTTGATAGTCAGACTGATTACTCATATATCTCTATTTCATTTAGTATAGATAAGACGGGATTAAATATTTCTGAGGATGAGTGGAAACCATGGGGAGAATTTAAAGCAGCTTTAAATTCCTTAGTTTCGGTACTAAAGGGATTTGTAAATATGACAATCTGGTTATTAGTATTCTCACCAATAGTGCTTATACCAGTAGGAATAGTTCTGTATATTGTAAAGAGAAAGAAGCAAAAAATGGTATAATATATGGTGTAAGTATCATATACGGTCGCGCTAATTTAAAAATTAGTGAGGAAAGTCCGGACTCCATGTAGCCTCTGACATATTGAGGTAGGTGCCAACGAAAGTTGGGAGGGAGTGATCTTTCGGAGAAAAGGGCAACAGAAAGTTATACCGCCTAAGCAATTAGGTAAGGGTGAAAAGGTAGTGTAAGAGACTACCGGGTATTGTAGTAATACAATATTGCGAGGTAACCCCCCCTGGAGCAAGGTTTAACCGCATAGATAGATGATCGTTTAATACAGAATCCGGCTTATTTGGTACTTACACAATTTCCTTTAATTTGATATTATAGGTTCATTAACCTAATATTTGTATATATGCCAGACTTTAAAGAACCAGAAGAGTTTGATTCAGATGAACGAAATCAAAGTGAACAGGAAGAGATTTCTTTAAAAAAGGCAAGGATAGCTGAAGCTTTGAATTTAGACTATATCTCACATGATAATCCATCACCTAAGAATCAATATACTGCTTTAGAGCAGTTAATACTTTTTGAATTTGATGCTATTGATAATCCAGAGATTAAAAAGGAACTTCCAGAAATAAAAAGGGAGATTATTAGTATGTCTAAAAGTTTGGATTTCTTAGAGTATGATATATCTGAGCAAGAAGATATAGATGAGAAAGCTCTTAATATTAAAATAGCTAAATATGTAGGAAGAGGATATATAACAGATGATAATATCTCTGATACGGTTTCACTTACTTCTTTAGAACAAACAATCTACTTTAAGTATTGTTCTCTTAGTCTTGAAGAATTAAAAGAAATAAAAAGGGAAATTGTTGCAGAGCAAATAAACCTTAGGGGTGGAAGTGTAATGTCTAAAGATGAGTATACGAAGGATCAGTATAGGAATGCTATACAATATTAAGAAAGAATTTTTCCAGTCCCATTTATAAAGTCTCTCTCTTTTATCCTGTTCTTCCCCTCTATTTGTAATTCTTTAACCCTAATTGATGTATGAGGATTTTTTGTTTTGAAAAGAAGCATACCCTCTTTTGAATATAGAGTTCCAGGTTTAAGAGTAGATGTATCAGATATTAACTCTACCTCAAACAGTTTTACTACCTTGTTAGATATATTCTCTTGAATATTTTTGTCTAATACACTCCAAGCTACTGGCCAAGGTATCATAGCTCTTACTAATCTCTCAATATATTCAGGTTCCATCTCTTCCCATCTAATTTGGGCATTTTCTTTTGATATATCTTTTTGCCAACAGAATGTAGCTTTAGAATCATCCTGTTTAACCGATTCTATCTTTCCTTGTATCCATTCCTCTAATACATCTCCAAGTATCTCTGCAGATTTTTTAACGAGTCTTTCTCTTAATGAGAGATTGGTATCATTAGGGTGTATTGGTTCTTTAAATATTTTTAACACATCTCCCTCATCTATTCCTTCAGACATTAACATTATGGATATTCCTGTTTCTTTCTCTCCTTCTAATATTGCTTTTTGAATTGGTACTGCCCCTCTGTATTTAGGTAATATTGAGAAGTGTACATTTATAGATTTGTACTTAGGGTATTGTAGAAAGAATCCCGGCACTATCTCCCCGAATGCTTTACATACAATTAATTCAGGTTTAAATTTTTCTAGTACCTCTTTGTATCTCTCTTCTTTCTTTTCTGTATGGAAAACCTGTATACCATTTTTTAATGCATACTCCTTTACTTTAGATGGTGTTAATATTTGTTTTCTTCCTACCGGTTTATCTACCGTAGTGATTACTCCTACAATATTAAATCGTTCATCTTTGTTTAAAGCATCAAGGGTTTCAACAGATTCCCAATCTGTTCCTAAAAAGAGTGTTTTTACTGGTTCTTTAATTAAATTTCTCATGCCTAATTTTACTGTAATATCTATAAAATTGCTATAATACCGATGTTAAATGAAAATATCAGAATTTAAATACAATCTACCAGAGGAGCTAATTGCTAAATATCCTCCGCAAAAGAGAGGTACAAGTAATTTGTTAGTACTAGATAATGAGAGTGGAGAGATTGTTCATAGGAAATATTTTAATATTCCTGAATATATCAAAGAGGGTGATGTTGTTGTATTAAATGAAACGAAGGTTTTAAACAGTAGGACATACTTTTTAACTCCTAGGGGTAAGAGAGTAGAGGTATTGTTTCTAGAAGAGAGAAGTAAAGATACATGGTACTGTTTAATAGGGAGAGCTAAGGATGTAGAAATTTCTGATGTACTTAAGTGTGAGGATATTAATATTGAAATATCTCTAAGAGAGGGTAATGGATTCATAGTTAAATTTCTAAGTGGAGATCCCCATACTCTTTTTGAGAAGTATGGTCATACTCCTTTACCTCCATATATGAAAAGAGACGATGAGAGTACTGATAGAGAGAGGTACAATACGGTATTTTCCTCTATCCCTGGAGCTGTAGCAGCCCCTACAGCGAGTTTAAATCTAACTAATGATATATTAGACGATATTAAGAAAAGAGGTGCTAAGATAGGTAAGATTGAGTTAAAGGTAGGATGGGGTACATTTGCTCCAATTAGAGAAGAGAATATTGAAGATCATGAGATACACAAGGAGTATATTAATGTTAGTAAAGAGGTCGCGGATATGATAAATGGGTGTAAGGGAAGAGTATGGGCATTTGGTACTACAGTTGCTAGAACTCTAGAGAGTATATATTCTGAAAAAGAGAAGAAGGTATTACCATATTGTGGATATACAGATCTTTACATATATCCAGGATACAAGTGGAAGATAGTTGACGTATTGGTAACTAACTTTCATATGCCTGATTCCTCTCTAATTCTTTTAGTTAGTTCTTTTTCAGGGAAAGAGAATGTTAAAGAAGCATATGCTCAAGCTATTAGTGATAAGTACAGATTTCTTAGCTATGGAGATAGTATGTTAATTGGTGCTAATTTAAGTAAGTAAAAATGATGAACTTAGACATTCTGAAAGAGAAACTCTTCTTTATGCCAGATGCTACTAGAGGAGCAGTTAGGTATTTAACAACTAAGCAATTAGAGGAAACAGGTACACAGGCTTTAGTAACCAATACCCTACACCTACTTATACACCCTGGACCAGAGGTAATACAGCAATTAGGTGGTATAAAAAAGATGATGGGATGGAATGGTATTGTATTTACAGACTCAGGAGGCTTTCAAGTATTTTCTTTACTTCATTCTAAGAAATGGAAAGGTAAAGTTCATGAAAATGGTGCTACATTTAAATCTCCCAAGGAGGGTAATACATATGAATTAACTCCAGAATCCTCAATTGATATCCAAATGAAAATTAATTCAGATGTTTTAGTTACTCTAGATGATTGTAGAGATACAAACCTTTCTAGAAGGGATGCAGAGCAATCTGTTGAAAGAACATTAAAATGGGCAGTTAGATGTAAGGATCATTTTAACAAGGAGTATGGTGGTACACAAAAAACAGGTAAGCTTCTTACTGCAGTAGTACAGGGTGCTAACTTTCCTGATTTACGTTCATACTGTGCGAAGGAGTTAGTTAAGATTGGTTTTGATGGTTACAACTTTGGGGGGTATGTAGTTAATGAAGATGGAGAATTGGTTGTAGATGAGATGACAGCAGTTATTGAGAGTATTCCTAAAGATACAATCCGTTATGCAATGGGAGTAGGTAAACCAGAGGATATTATTAGAGCTGCAGAGATTGGTTACAATCTTTTTGATACAGTTTTGGTAACTCGTAATGCTAGGCATGGTACTGTATATACTTCAGAAGGTATTCTTCGAATTAAAAACAGTAATATGGCTTTGGATATAAAACCCATCGATGAAAATTGTAAATGTGAATGTTGTCTAAACTATTCTCGTGCATACATCCATCATATGCTTAAAAACGGTGAAGCTACAGCTTTAACCTTATTAACAATTCATAACCTTACCTATTACCAAAACCTCATAGGAGGTCTGTCCTAGGTCTGTCCCCGTTCGCGCTTGTTCCATTTGTAATCCGATGGCTTTCTAACCCAACCTTCGTGCACAGGATTCCTTTGTACGTAGGCGATAGCTCTTCGCAAATCCTTTTTGTATTGCAGGTAATTAGAGTTGTACCTATTTTGAAAAACATGGCCAACTTTCTGATATTTTCTATTTACTTCCATCGCAAAACCGGTACAAACCTTTTGCATAAATTTTGATAACAATTTCGGATCTTTTCCTGTTCTGATGACAAGGTGAAAATGTGTCTCCATTATACAGTAAGTAAGTATCTTTATGTCACATTCCTTATTATATTTGTACAGCAAATTAAGAAAGGTTTGTTTGTCGGAAGCCGCTCGGAATATGGTGTTTTTGTTGTTACCACGATTGTATACATGGTAAAAACTATTCGATATGTAGTTGCGTCGGCTCCGAGACATGATAAAAGGATAGCAGAGGAAGATGAAATTCCGATGAAATGGGGACAGACCTAGGACAGACCTGATGTTTATTAACTGTCTAGAAAGATTGTGATAAAAATGATATCATTAGAAAGTCCTTAATAATATTTGATTTTTAAGATAGGACGGGGATAGAAATATTGAAGTTTTTAGAATTAATGAAATTTTTTAATAGTATATATTTTGATAAAACATACAATAAAAAAGAGTATTTAGATTCACCGAATCTGGTGTAAATTCACCTATTTCTTTTCCCCAAATTAATAAATTTTTAACAATACTCATATGGAGTTAATAATTGGTATTGTTGCAACGCTAGTAGGAGGAGTATCTGTATTCTCTTACTTAAAGTATGGACGGAAATGGGTAAATATAAAAAATATCCCAGAAGAAGAAATAGCTAGGGTTGCTAACAAGATAATCGGTAATAAGATTGCCGACGCAGAAAAAGAGATAGAAGAGAACAAGCATAAATCTGAAGAGAGATTGAGAGTTCTCAGAAAAGAAACAGATGAGCATGAAGAGTTACTCTTAGAAAGGGAGAAGAAATTAAACGAGAGAACTAAAATGCTCGATAAGAAGAGTGAAGAGGTAGAGGTTGCATCAGAGGCAGTCAAAAAGATGCAAAGAGGTTTAGAAAAGAATAGGGCTTTACTTAAGGAAGAGCTAGAGAGAATCTCAGGTCTAACACAAGAGGAAGCAAGAGAGAAATTAATGAGCCAAGTAGATGAGGATATCAAAAACTACGAAGCTAAAAAGATTAGGCAAGCTGAAAAGCATGCTGAAGAAATTGCTGATGAGAAAGCAAAAGAAATTTTAGTTGAATCTATGCAAAGAATAGCAACTGATTATGTAGGAGAGACAACTACTTCTACAATTAAGATAGAGGATGACAAAGTAAAGGGTAGAGTAATTGGTAAAGAGGGTAGAAATATCCGAGCATTTGAAAAATTAACAGGCGTAGATGTAATAGTAGATGAATCACCAAATACAATTGCGCTTTCTTCTTTTGATCCACTTCGAAGAGAAATTGCTTCTGTAGCATTAAGCAAATTAATAGGGGACGGAAGAATACATCCTAGCTCTATAGAGGAAGCTATTAGAAAAGCTAAGAACGAAATTTCAATTGAGATTAAAAAGAATGGTCAAGTACTTGCTGAAGAAGCAGGATGGCCAGGTATTGATATCGGTCTATTAAAGCTTCTGGGTAAGATGAAGTATAGGACTAGTTATGGTCAATCATTAATGTCTCATACAATTGAGATGATGAGACTGGGTGAAGTGTTAGCTGCAGAGGTACACGCTGATGTAGATTTAGTTAAGAGAGCATGTTTGCTACACGATATTGGTAAGGTGCTCACTCATAAGATAGATAGTCCTCACCACCATATCTCTGGTCAAGTTGCTAGAAAGTATGGATTAGATGAAAAGTTAGTAAACGCAATTGAAGCACATCACTTGGATATAGAGCCACAGTCTGTTGAAGCAGTATTAGTATATATTGCAGATGCAATATCTGGTGCAAGACCTGGTGCTAGAAAGGATAGCTATGAGCAGTATATTCAAAGAATAGAGGCATTAGAGAATGTAGCCAAAGAGTTAGGTGGAGATAAGATAGAAGAGGTGTTCGCTATCAAAGCTGGTAGAGAGTTAAGGATAATCGTTAAGCCTGCATTAATCTCAGATGATGAGATGACAGTGCTTGCTAAAGACTTAGCAGCTACAATCGAAAAGACTCAGAATTATCCTGGTAACGTAGAAGTTACCTTAATTAGGGAGACAAGAGCAGTAGAAATCGCTAGATAACGGATATCTTCTAGTAAGAGATACTACAGGACGTTGGCGGTTTTGAAAGAGGAGGGAAAGAGTAAGTTCTTCTCCCTCCTTTCTTTTTATATGAACTGTTCAAATTTTAGTAATACTTTTTACTACTTCGATATCTGAAGTAACTATAGTTAGACATCCCATTAATGCCGTTAAAAGGAGCTTTTTGGAAGATGTGTTGAGATACCAATATTTTACTCAAAATAATGGGGAAATATTGGTGATTATGTCAAAAGAAAGTTATACATTTTTCATTAAAAACTATTTTAACAAAGGACTTTTTAAGGGATATCTCAAAAAGCCCTATAACAAAAACGTTCTTGACGAAGCCTTTAATATACAATATTTTATTGATGTGATACTACAAATCATGTGATATCAGGATTTGTGGCATCCCTATCTCTAAGAAAGGAGGTTTTACAAAATGTTAAAAAAAGATTTAGTAGACAGAGTTGCAAAGTCCGCAGGACTTACAAAGAAGCAATCAGCTGATGCTGTAGACGGAGTATTTGAGGCTATTACTCATGCTCTTAAGGCAGGAGATCCTGTTCTTTTAACTGGTTTCGGTAAATTCGAAGTTAGAGAAAGAGCAGCAAGAGTTGGAATCAATCCAAAGACTCTTGAAAAGATCAACTTGCCAGCTACCAAAGTTCCTGCTTTCAAAGCTGGAAAAGCACTTAAGGTTGCTGTTAAGTAAGATATTTCTGCCGGCATTTCTCTCGAGATGAGGGAAGAGAGGGTCCGAGTCCTGACTCGGACTTTTCTTTTAATTAATATTCTTACAATTTAAAGTTGATAGCTAAGCTTTAAGTTGCTAGTATATATAAATATATTACTTGCACTATCTGCCAATAAAAGTGAGGAAACTATTTATTCCAAGTAAAGAGAACCATTACAAGCCTATCCTTTTAAGAAAGGTAGCCTTAGTCACCTATACTATCATTCTGGCCTTTGTGAACACCTTTGGGGGCTTTCTAGGCATACCTCAGGCTATGGCTAGTAGTATCACTCCATCCAATATCATTATGTTAACAAACCAAGAGAGAGCAGCTGTTGGTTTAAATACCCTAAATACTAATGCAAAACTAGCTGCTGCAGCCACTGCTAAAGCTAACAATATGTTCGAAGAGCAGTATTGGGATCACTACGGTCCTAATGGAGAAACCCCTTGGATGTTTATTACTCAAGCAGGATATACCTATGTCTACGCCGGAGAGAATTTAGCAAAAGGATTTAGAACAGCAGAGGGTGTACATGAAGCATGGATGGCTAGCCCAACACATAAAGAAAATATAATGAGTGGAAAGTATAAAGATATTGGGGTAGCAGTAGTAGAGGGAACCCTGCTTGGAAAAGAAACCATTCTTGTAGTTCAGATGTTTGGTAATCCAACTACTCAAACCTTCTCTCCAACAACAACTGTAAAATCAAATACAGATACTGTTACAAAACCAATAGTACCAAGTATAAAGGAAAGTGGAGAAATTAAATCTATTAGTATAACTAATCCTAAAATGGGAGAGCTAATTGATGATGCTAATGTAGATATTAAAGGAGAAACAAGTAATATCACAGGAGAGTACACAGTAGAAATATTAAATAGTGATAGTATAGTTGGAGAAACAGAAAGCAGTACAAAAGATTGGCAATTTGATAAAGGTTCTGATTGGGAAGAGGGGGAACAGGATATACAAGCAAAAATTAAGGGAGAGAATATAAAGTCTGATGTAGTAACATTTACAATAGATTCCACTCCTCCAAAAGTTGATCAATCTACAATTACCGTTAAAAGAGATACGCAGTATATTGAGCTACAATTCTCTTACTCATCGGATACTACCGAATTAAAATTTGTTACAGGAGATAAAACATTTGATTTAGAACTTACAGAAGAAAATATTGCTACACTAAATATCCCTAAAGAAGATATAAGTGATAGATCTGTACTAATGGCAACGGATGAGGCAGGAAATATCTCTGAAATAGATATATCGGAATATTTCTTAGAAGGAGATGAAGACTCTACCGATTTTGGAACAAACTTAGTTCTCTGGCTTAGGAATGTAATAGGTACAACAGATGGTATTAGTTTGATAATAGTGGGCTTTGTCTTTATATTATTAAGTATAGAGATATATGTATATTGGAGAAAAGGGAGATTGGGAAAAAGTGCTGGAGAACTATTCACAGTAGGAGCATGGTGGTTAATAATATTAGTTGGTGTATTTAAAGGTTTCGGAGGTTTAGTGTAATTTAATACTGCCTAAAATTGAAAAAGAGATTAGATTTTAAAAATGAGATATTTTACTTACTTCTTATTGTATTAGTTACAGTATATTTTGCTTACTCTACCCATTCACCAAATAATATATATATATTAAGTGGAGTATTAGGTAATTTGCTAATATTAACTTGGTTTGTTAGAGCATTTGCTCTATATTCTGGTAGAAAAATATCTCAATACAGCGAGGTAATACAAAGAATATCACTAAGAGAGAGATTCTTTACTAATGTTGCACTTCCTATTCTCTTTTACTCATCATTACTAGCATATATATATTTTAATACTTTGTTTCTAATGGATTTGGTATTGATAGGGATATCTATGATATTACTACTAATCCTATTCCTTAATATTAAAAGCTCTTTTAACAAGATATACAGTATAGAGAGTCAGACTAGGGCTATTTTTGATTTTATGTGTATAGCTACATTCTTCTTCTTAAGTAGTGTAGTAATTAGACTTGGAGTTATGATTTGGTATGTACTTCCGATTATCTTCATCTTTTCTTTTATCCTGTTTTGGTCTGATATTAAGATACACAGAAAAGAGAGTATGTCTGCCTTTGTAATGAGTTTAATATCTTCTGCTTTTGTAACTTTAACATCAGGATTTTTAATTACGACAAATATTTTTATGTTACCAGCTATTAGTACATTAGCCTTCTATCTAATACTCTCTTTATGGAATATTAGGTTTGCAGGTAAATTAAAATTAGTTGAATATTTATTACCATTCATTTATTCTGTTTTAGCATTAATATTAATTCTTAACATATGAAAAAAGACATTGTATTAAAAGTAGGGGGTTCAATACTGTATGACCATCTATTAAATATTAATTTTGATTTGTTTAAAAGAATTAAGAAATGGTATTGGGATAACAAGGATTCATATAACCATATTGTATTGGTAACAGGAGGGGGAGGTCTTTCTAGAAATATGGAAGGAAAGGTGTCTGAGAATATTAAGGATATAAATGGTATACACGGTATTGCTATGTCTATTACACAAACGAACGCTACCATACTTGCCGCATATCTAGAAGACAAAGAAATATTTGTTCCTAAGACCTTAGGGGATGCATATGAGTATTTAAACTCCAATCCTAAGGGTAATATGGTAAGTGGAGGACTAAAAGTAGGTTGGAGTACAGATATGGATGCAGCAATATTTGCTGATACACTACATACAGAAAGAGTGTATAAGATATCTAATGTAGACTTTATATATAATAAAGATCCAAAAGAGTTCTTTGATGCTACCCCTATTAGAGATATGACATGGGCAGAGTATTTCCAAATGTTTGAGATAGTACCTGATCAAGATTTAATACCTAATGCACATATTCCTGTAGATGCTAAATGCTCAATATTTTGTGATAAAAAGAGAATCTCTTTCCATGTAACAGGTGGTAAATTACTCTATGAAATAGAGGAGATAAACAAAATATTAAACGAAGGAACATTTATTCACAGCTGAAAGATTACTCAATAGAGATAATCTTACATGAGGTTTTACCAGCAGGAGTTTCAATAGTTACTTTACTACCTTTCTTCTTTTCTAAAAGGGAACTTCCTATTGGTGATTTATACGATATTTTTGATTCTAGAGGATTTGCTTCATTCTCTCCTACAATGTTGAAGGTTTTATGCTTTCCTCCCTCACACTCAATAGTTACAATAGAGCCTAATTCTACCTTACTACTTTTTCTCTTTAAAACTATCTCTGCATTCTCTATAGTTTGTTTGATTTCTAATATCTTCTCTTCATTATTCTGGAAATCTTCTACAGCCATTGTATATCCATCATTCTCTCTTAAATCACCCTGACTTCTCATTTGGTTAAGAGTTTCTTGAAGCTTGTTTCTTAAAAGTCCTTCTCTTCTATGAAGTTCTTTTTCTAATTTCTTTAATCCTTCCTTTGTGAGCAGTACTTTTGAGTTATTTTCTCCCATTTGACCAATATCTAAGTTAGTTCCGAGCAATGTTATAGATATTTAATACAATTGTCAATGAGTCCAATTATATTTTAGAAATCGCCCTTTTATGATAGAATACTTGGGATATGCCGCTATCGTCTAACGGTTAGGACACATGATTCTCAATCATGTAATCGGGGTTCGATTCCCCGTAGCGGTACCATTTAATATAGACAATTCTCCCTAAATGATTTTTGATATTAAATCCGTAGAGAACAAGAAAATAGAGAAATTCTATAAAGAAGCAATTAAACAATTGAATGAATTCTATATGATTAATTGGAATAGAAATATGCCAAGGATTTTCCTTATTCAAAGTAGGAAAGAGTTTGACATTTTGTATGGAGAGAAAACAAAAGATTGGGTAGTGGGAACAAGCTTAGGAGATTTAGGTAGTGTATACCTATTAAAACCAGAAGTATATGAAACCGAAAGTAGTCATAAATATTCAGATAAGGAGTATGAGTATCTTTTAAGACATGAAATAAGCCATCTATATTCTAGAATCTTTTATAGTAAATATGTACCGAAATGGTTCATGGAAGGTATAGCAATATATTCATCGGGCCAGTTAGAGCTAAAGGGAAAAATAAAGAAGTTTGAAAGATTTATAGATTTCTATCATCAAGGAGGTAGTGGATTGTACGATGAATCGGGTTTTGCAGTAATGATATTAGATAAAGAATATGGAAGAGAAAAGATATTAGAACTTCTTAAATCTTTAAATGATATAGATAACGAAGAAAAGTTTAACAAAGTATTTAAGAAAATCTTTGGAATAGAGTTAGAATATGACTGGTTTAATGAAAGGATTAGTAAATATATATGATACATTTCGATATAATAACAATATTTCCAGAAGTAATTACTCCATATATTGAGAGTAGTATACCTAAGAGGGCTCAAGAGAAAGGATTGGTAAGTATTAAAGTACACAATCTTAGAGATTGGGCATTAGATAAACACAAAAGTGTAGATGATACACCATATGGTGGAGGACCTGGTATGGTAATGAAAGTAGAACCAATATATAACTGTTTAAAAGATTTAAGAAAAGAAAACAGTATTGTAATGTTAACATCACCAAAAGGAGAGAAATTAGTACAAAGTAAATTAAAAGAACTCTCCCAATCTAAAGATGCACACTACATCATACTGTGTGGTCACTATGAAGGATTTGATCAAAGAATACATGAACATTTAGTCGATTATGAATTCTCAATAGGGGAGTATGTACTCTCTGGAGGAGAGTTACCTGCATTAGTATTAGTAGATGGTATTACAAGATTGATACCAGGAGTATTGGGTAATGAGCAATCTCTCATATCTGAAACCTTTAATACAGATACTCCAGACTTTCCTCAATATACTAAACCTGAAGAATTTAATGGATGGAGAGTTCCTGATGTATTACTAGGAGGTCATCATAAAAAAATAGAGGAGTGGAGAAAAGAAAAAATCTCGTCTTAGGGTATCTTTAAAGCCAAATATCTGAGTAAATAGTTTGACCTTGTTTAGATACTCTAAATACTTTAAAATTAAACATAACTACATAAGTTTATTTCCCATACCAATGAAAACAGAAAAATACCAGATTACAATCGAAAAGAAAAAAGAACTCATTAATGAATTAAAGGAGTTACAAGAGAAAGATTTGATAGAAGCTACTAATAGATTGGAAGAATCTAGGGAAAATGATAGTGACGAAGATGATGCTATGCTTGGTGTAATAGCATTAGAGAAGCAATCTATTGAGAAAAAGATTAAGGAAGTTAGTGATATTTTAGATAACTGTGAACTGATTAAGGACAAGAATTACTGTGTACCAGATAAAATAGAAATTGGTTCTAATATAAAGCTAAAGGAAGGAATTAAGATATTAGATATTAAATTAGTATCCTCTATAGAGGCAGATCCTACTAAAAGCTATATATCAGATAAATCACCACTGGGTAGAAAATTACTTAAAGCAAAAATGGGAGAGACCGTATCTCTAAAAGTAAGAGGTAATACTATCTCATACAAAGTATTAGATGTTTGTTAATTAATAGCTGATTGTAAATCCTCTATCTTAACTCTTTCCTGTTTCATTGTATCTCTATCTCTTACTGTTACAGTATTGTTTTCTAATGTTTCGTAATCTATGGTAATACAGTATGGAGTACCTATCTCATCCTGGTATCTATATCTCTTACCAATATTTCCTCTATCATCCCAT
>Ga0209416_1001160_pt1 | contig 19989 bp, 20 predicted proteins | sample RifGroF1_FD_184001 | JGI IMG/M metagenome (GOLD analysis project Ga0209416, IMG submission 184001) | Groundwater microbial communities from Rifle, Colorado, USA - Groundwater F1 (SPAdes) (version 2) | ecosystem: Environmental > Aquatic > Deep subsurface > Groundwater | place: Rifle, Colorado...
TGGTCGGCGCGGGCCGCGTAGGTCGATGTTCCGACTGCCGCAGACAGGGACAGACCAATCGGTGCCTGCGTACCGAAGATGGCAATGGCTGAATTGACCGAGAGCGCCGTAGCCGTGCTGCCGATTGTGTTAGCCGTCCCGAGCGTGAGAGCCGGGGTGCCCACCACCGTCGAGACTCCCGAGACGACGCTGGCGATGGAAGGCGTGATGCGGCTCACGGCCACCTGTAACTCGCTGCGCCGGGCGATGGTCAGGTCGCTGCTGCGCGTGGTGATGGGCTGCCGGATCGTCCCCTCCAGCCCGAACAGGTCGCGCAACTCGAAGTTGAGCCGCTTGATGTATGGGCGCGCCTTCTCGTCAAAGATTTCGGCAGGCAGGGGGTGGAATTGGAGCGCCATCAGGCGCCTTCCCGGCCGCTCAGCGGCGCGAACTCCAAGCCTTCCACGTCAATCCAATGCACCCCGTAGCTAGTGGTGCCGGTGGATTCAATCTCCAGGCTGAAACTGTTGATGTCGCGGTTCAACACTACGTCGCTGGCCTCGCGTTGGGTCCAGTCGGTCTGCGGCTTGACCTCCGGGTTGTCGTCGCGCCGGTCGAAGTAGAAGCGATGGGTGATGGTGGCAGCCCCGGCATCGTGCATCCAGGTGGCTATGCCGAGGTGGACGGCAGAGCGCGGCCCGCCCGGCAGGAACTCCTTGCAGCGCATGCGAAAGCGCACGGCCCCGGCTGCGTTGATCAACTGCGAGTCATCAACATCCTGATTCGACTCGATGTAGACCTGCCCGTTGCCGCTCCTGGAGTCGATGGAGACGGCACGGCGCACGCCGTCAGAGGCCGCGATAGTGATGGTGTCTGCGAGTGGGCCGTGGTCAGCGAAGGTGATACGGATGCCCTGTTCTTGGAAACGTTGGTAGTCGAGATACCAAACGCCGGTATTGTGCGTGGTGTCCGTGGCGCGCCGGTAGATGAAGATGAGGCGCCGGTTGGTGGAGTCGTCCAGGAGTCGGCAGGAGGACAGGTTGGCAATAGAGACGCGCCCCTCCCAGTCCACGCTGTCGGTGAGCGGCTGCGGAGAGGATGCCAGCGAGGACGCCCAGATGCCGTCACGCGCCACCCATGCGGCGAGCCCGGTAGAACCTGGCGGGGTGAATACGGTCGCCCCGCGCCGCGATACAGAGCCGCGCGCATCGGTCAGCACCTCCATCGCCTCCCCGGAGGAAAAGATGGAGTCCGAGTCCCGTGGCAGCCTGTAGATGACGTGAACGGAGTCGTTGCAGAACACGCCTATGCGTCCAGGCAAGATAACCCCTGTAAGTATCTCATCCCGCCTATGCGTCTCAAGCGGTATCCCATAGCCGGATGGCCAGGAGTCCGGGTAGCCCGCTGGGGTGAAACGCATCACGCGAGGCTCATCCGGGTCCACGGCGAGCAGGGAGTCCTGGTACGGCCCGAAGATGGTCGAGAACGCCGGCGGGGCCTCATCGCGCTCCGTATCTAGGCCGCCTATGCTGATAAGCCCGTAGAGCGGCACGCTCAGGTTGCCGGTGGTGGATAGCGTGTCGGTAAGTTGCGTGGTCCCGATGGCTGTCTCTCCAACCAGCCCGCCATCCGGGAAGCCGCCACCGTCCACGCTCCTGTACCACCGGATGAAGTTGGCGCGGGCGTTAGCCGATACGCCTGTCACCGTCACCACGATACTGTTGAGCAGGGAGAATGCGCCCGTGTTCGCGCTGGAGCCGGTCACGCTCTCAATGCCGCGCACGCTGTCGTACTCGGTGGCCCAGTAGACGAGCCCGGTGGTGGCGCTGATGGTGCCGACTCCCTGCGTCACGCTTACCCCAACCGTGAATGTAGACGCGCTCATGCCGATGGGGAAGGAGGTTATCCCGGTCGCCGTTGCCTCCAGCCGCCGGTTGCTGACCGCATTCGCCGTGTAGTGCCGGTTGGCGTAGTGCGTGCCGACGGTGGCGCTGCTGCCGCTAGGTAGGTTATCGATCAAGCTGAATGTCAGCGTTGTCCCGGTGATCCGGGCCGCGTGCAGGCTGTTCCCTTCGTGCACAACGACGTACTGCGAGGTACCGTCGAAGCCCGCTTCGTACAGACCGACGCCCGTGACGCCGCTGATGGTGCCGTACAGATCGCGCCCGCGCGCGACGTAGAGCCCCGTCTGCCCGACACGGTACTCCGCGCCGTCAGTGTCCTGTAGTGCGCCGTCCGCGATGAGCGTCGGCTCGCGGTCGGAGACTCCGGCATCGGGACTGAAAAGTGCCATCTTTCACCAGTTCAGAGTCATGTTTCTGCGAAAGTTGACTAACCCGCGCGTCGTTCCAGCCGTCTTACCGCTGGACGCCCAGCCAATGACTTTTGTCATATCTGTAATCGTATTGCTGACCCCGGCTGCCCATGATGTTCCGGACGTGACAAGCACATCGCCCACAGTAACGGTAGTCCCGGCCTCGACAAAGCAGGCTCCATACGGCCCCGTGCAGAGGCGCGGCCACCAAGTTGCCGTCCCGGCATTATCAGTTTGGTTGCAGACGATTACCGGCCATTGGGCGGCGACGCTTGTCGTCGTTCCAAGGTCTGCGGTCACCGGCCTGTAGATCAACACGTCACCGCTGGAACTGCCCGCGACGTCTCGATATCCCAAACGCTCCATAGGGTAGATGACAGCGTTGTGCTGGTAGTCGGCCGAGTTACTTGCCGTGCCACCAATCGGATCACTGAACCTCAGCCCCCCGTCCGTGTAAACGCGGACGTTAGGCTGACGCACGACCGTTGTCGGCATGACCAAGCCCACGCCACCGCTGCTAGAGTCCACGTTGCTGGATTTCTGCACATTCCCGCTCAACAGGATGTGATAGAGAGAGTTGGCCCCTGCGGTTGACAGATCGAGTCCGACAATGTTCCCCTCGTCGGTAAAGGTATTAGCGGTAAGCCAGATGAAATTGGCAAGCGAGCTTAGCGCATCTGCGTTCGAGTGACAGGAATATGTCGTGTATTCAAACTCGCAATCAGAGATGCGATGAACAGACGACTCTGTGGTTGTGCTCTCGATTCCGGTTGAGAGTCCTGCGGAAGTAAGGGATGCGGGGGCTGATCGGAACCTAACATGAGCACAACGGAGGTATCCCTTCGTATCCCAGTGAACGTGTCTGGTTCCGTTGCACCAGATCGTCACGTTAGAAATGCTCATGTGGTCACAGGCTTGTACGACGCCCGTGAGCCCGCCCGCTGCTTTGTCGCGCCTGATTACGCAAGCAGCCTTGTCCACGCCCGCGATGGTGATGTAGTCCTTCGCATCGGGGCCTGTGTTCCAGCCGCCATTTGCCTTGAGGCCATACATGGCGAAACCGAACTGATAGAACGTCTTTTTGGCTACTGTGGCCCCGGCAAGGGTCGTCCCCTGATAGCCCACCTGCCCGGATACAGGGGGCAGTATCTCCGCGCCGTTGATGGTCAGGCTGGTGTCGCTGGCGATGGACGTGATGCGCGTGTAAGCCGTGTCGGCATCCGCGCCTGCCTTGATGTGGTCGCCCACGCGGAACTCGCGGAAGCGCGCTGCGCCGGTCCCGCCCGCGCCATCGTAAATTCCCTCGCCGACAACTTCAAGAGTTAGGGCGGTGTTGCTCTGGATGCTCAAGATGCGGCCGAACAGCCCGCTATGATCCGTGCCCGCGCCGTCGTCGGCATCCACGGTCATTTGAATGTGGTCGCCGATCTGTAATTCCGTGGTGAACAACGTGCTGGAGCCCGTGACCGCCGCGTTCGCAGTCGTCATCGTCACCGTGCCAGTCAGCGCAATCGTGCTCTGAAAACTCGTACCGACTCCGGTAACAGTTGTGACGTTTGCGGTGAATCCTGCCGTTCCTGTCTGAGTCCCGGAACTTATGCCGCGATCCACCGTGTAGACGCCCGGCCGCAGCATCACGGTGTACGGGTTCGTCGCGCTCGCGTCGGTGATGCTGTTGATGGCCTCCTGAATCCCTCCGGTTTCGCTGCCCGTAGCGTAGAGGTGCGCCCAGCGGATGTTGCCCAACGCCGACGCGACAGCAAGCCCGCCGGAAATCAGCAGGTCTCCAGTCACCGATAGATTGCCGGAGAAGGAGGCGCCAGCAGAAACGCTGATCCCAGCCGTACCTATAATCTGGCCGCCGAATGTCGCGGTTCCTGTGACGCCAAGCGCACCGTGAATCGTGACCGTCGAGCCAAAGAACGCCCAGTCGCTCACGCTGATGCCTTCCGGCACCCCCACCGGCATGTCGATCAGCGACCCCTGATTCGCCTGATTGCCATCCTGGATGAGCAGGTCGTAGAGGGCGGTGCCGCAGAAGCCTTGAGCAAGGCCGTCTGAGTTGGTGGTGATCATGCTATTTGTGTACACATCTGCTGCGTCATCATCCCGCTGCCTGACCGTCGTGCGCGGCGTGTAGGTGGCGCTGCCGCCGGTCACGGTGGGCTCCGTGCTGCCGATGAGCAGGATGCGCTGGTTCTCGCTGATGGTGAGCGCCGCCCCGGACACGTTGATCGAGTTTCCGCCCACGCTGCCTACTTGGCGGATGTTAGTGACGAGCGTGCCAGCCTGAATCCAGTCATTGACGGCGAAGCGGGAGGCTACCGATGCAGAGTCGAATGTGATGAGCGTGCCGGTGCTGTCGGCTGAGGCGTACCCTCCGCGAGGCAGGATGAAGCAGCGCCACCCGGCCTTCGGACTGAGCAGGTTCTGGCTGCCCGATGCGCCGGTGATGTCGAAGCGGAATCCGGGGATTGAGGCCACTAGAAACCTCCAGTAGTCCCGAAGAAGATGTATTGAAGGTTGTACTGTTGGTTAGCGGAAGGAGTCACGCCGGCAATCCACGTAATCTGTGTAGCATTTTGTCCGGACATCCGAATTGGTATATTAGCTAAGTCTGGAGCGACGCGGGTAAGAGTTGCAACGCCGTGGCGACCTCCAACCCACCCACCATCGATAAACGTGACTCCAACAGCTGGGTCCTGAGAAAAGGTTGCTCCGTTGGAAACAATACTTACCTGCCCAGCTTGGTCAGTTGAACCATTGCTGACTGTTACGGCTGCTGTTGAGCCCCATCCAGGCTGTAATCCCCATCTGGCAGATGTCATCTCGGTGGATCGTTCCACACGGAAGCGGCGGGCTATGAAGTCACTTACGCCTGTTGCCACGCCGCTGAAAGAAGCCGTGGAGCCAAACGTGGCTACTCCAGTAATTCCAAAAGCGCCATGCCCAGTGATGGTGGCTCCGAACGTCGCAGTGCCCGTTACGCCAAGAGGTCCAGACAACGTGACGCTAGCCCCGAATGTCGCCCACCCGGTCACTCCGAGAGCCGCATTCATCGTCACGGTCTGACCAAACGTGGCCCATCCAGTCACACCAAGAGCCCGGTTCACCGTCACGGTGTTCGCGGTGATTGTGCCGGTCACGCCAAGAGCCGCGTTGATGGTGACCGTCGCCCCGAACACGGCCCACAGAACTGTGCTGACTCCCTCCACAGTCCCCACAGGCAGGTCGGCGATGTATCCCTGATTCCCCTGATTGCCGTCTTGGATCAGCGTGTCGTAGATCCCCTGCGTAGCGTAGAACCGTATGAGCCCATCCGAATCGCTGGTCAGCATCGAGTTCGTGTAGCGGTCGCTGGTGTCGTCGTCGCGGTGCCGGATGATCGTGGCCGGTATCGTATAGGTCGCCGAGCCTCCGCTGGTGCTCGGCTGCGTGGAGCCGATCAGGAACACGCGGTTGTCCTCGGTCACGGTGACTGCCGCCCCCTGCACGCTCAGGCTGTTCCCGCCGACCGCATTGACCTTGCGCAGGTTCCCGGTCGCAAGGCCCACCTGTATCCAGTCGTCGGCGGCAAAGCGGGAGGCGATGTCGGCGGAATCGAAGGTGATGAGCGTCCCTGTGCTGTCCTGAGAGGCCCAGGCGCCCCTAGGGAAGACGTAACAGAAATATCCAGACTTCGCGGAGAGCGCCGCCTGCGATCCTGTCGCGCCGGTGATTGAGAATTGCACTCCTGGAATCGATGCCATCAGACTCTATCCATATTGCACTCGATCCCCAGGCGCGTTCACATGCGCTGCAAGTTCACGAAACGCTTGACGTGCCTCAGAGATTGCTAAGGCTATGGGATACCTTGCTTGAGCCGCTGGTAGTCTCTTGGAAAGCTCCAGCATGGCATACGCAGAATATGCCTCAGTCGCGTAGTCCGGTATCTCCACCGTCTCACTCTCGGTACGCGGCGCGGGCGTCACCCGGTAGTAGGTCAACTGGCAGTCCTCCGCAGACGGCGGGATGGGATGCCAGCGTATCTGCCCGGTCTCGAACATGTTGGGCACGCTGTAACGGTTGGGCCTCCCGGGCAGAGACAGGTCGTATTTCTCCACCAGATTCTCATATTCGATGTAGGCGATGCGCTCCCACGGCAGGTTGCTGTCGTCAAGGTAGTACATGGCCAGCGGCTTCTTGATGGCTCCGGTGACAGTTGTGTAAGGCGAGTTCGCCGTCTGCGTCAGCGACTCGTCCTGCAACTCCCACGGCCAGTTACCCTTGCGGTTCATGGTGCGCACGGCAGCACGGAAGGAGTCGGCGGCCAACGCACGGATGGTCGTGTCGGCGGCGTTGAACGGGCGCGCTAGTTCGTCCACAATGTCCAGTAGCGTGCGCCGCCCTGACGCTTCCTGCCCGGTCGGTACGACTATCCCGCCAAAGGTCGGCATCTACTTGATCCCCCAGAAGACCTCGCCGCAGCGCAGCGTCTTGGTGATGCGCCGCTTCTGGGCGTCGGTCAGGTGCTTGGAAGCGCGCCTGAATTCTACACGCCAGCCGGGTCTGAGCAACTTGAGACCTGCGAATATGCTGGCCGCCGTCACGTTCCCGCGCGGCAGGTTGCAGAGAGTCGTAGCGGGTACCTGCTTCTCCACCTTGGAGGTTGTCGTCTGGTCACCCCACTTGATGGTGCGGTAGTTCTTGCAGATGGTGATGTAGCCGCCGTTCTCCCGGTAGTCGCGCACATAGGAGCCGGGGACATTCCGCGTGAAGGCGCTGATGATGCGGTCGTGGTCGATGCTGCCTGCGTACATGAGGCACCTCTGGGGGTGAGGCATCCAGAAGCCCTCACCCCCTCCGATTGTGCTAGACGTTCCAGGTCGAGTCGTCATCCTGCGAGGTGTTCTTCAGCCTCGTGGTGGCAACCTTGAGCAACTGCCCGGCCAGCGGGTTCAGCACCCCGCCATCCGCAACGTACATCTTCCAGGTCAAAATCCCCGCCATGCCGTAGGGATCGTTCTTGTCCGGCTTGCTGGGTGGGATGAAATTGACCGATGGACGCCCGATGCCCTTGGCGTGATTGATGCGCGCCATGTAGCCATCGCCGATTGTGATGCAACGCACAATCTGGTCGTTGGTGGCATCGACCGTCCCGGCCACTCCGATGCCGACGTTCTCGTCCTCCATGACATCGACACCGAAGACGTTGCCGATGGTCGCCCTCTCGAACTTGTCCTCGCCGCGCTGGTTTCCCTTCAGGGCGATGTCCTGGAACGTGCCATCGACCCGGAGGTCACCGGCGATTTCCGGCGAGACGAGACAGGGGTATGCCTGACGCCCGCGAGGCGGCTTGGCCGACCGGCCCCGCATCGCCGTGTAGATCGTGTTGAATGACTCGGCTGCTACACGGTGACTCGGGTTGTCGGCGTCGAGCGTGGCCTCGGTGAGTGTCTGCGAACCGTCTCCCCAGGTAGTTGGGGTTGACGTGGACGCGCCGAAATAGGTCACGCTGGGCGCGGTGGACGACTGCGTGTTCCCATCGTTGCTGACCGCCACGTTGATGACGAACTGATCCAGCGTGTCGGCAGCGTTGTACAGAAACCGCTCGGTCAGTATCGGGATCGGGTTCGGCTCGCCGCAGATGATGGACAGCTCATCGAGTTCCATATCGTTGCCTAGAGGCTGCAACGTATAGACCACGCTGTCCACGGTGAACGAACGACCCTTCAGCCCGGCGAATGTCGCGTATCCTAGGAAGGACGAGATACCCGTCATCTGCTTGCTGAAGGAGTTGATGCGGTGGAATTCGATGGTGCGGCCTGAATTCGCCGGGATGGTCTGTTGGTCAACCAGGTCGGCGGCGATCAGGTTGTTCTTGAGGATGCCCAGAAGCTGCTGCTGCCAGTAGTTGCGCAGGATTCCTTCCGGGCCTCCAGCGGTTGAGATCAGGACTGCCATGTGATTCTCCGGGCCAGGCGCCTACTTGTATTGCTCCAGCGACTGCTTCACCCAGTTGGAAACATCATCCTGAGTGACTTTCTCAAAGTCGATGGTGTCTTTAGGCGTGCTGGCGACAGTGGTTTTGCGCGGGGCTGCGGGCGCGGTGGACGCCGCTCGGGCCGCCTGCTTCTGCGTCCTCTGCACCGTCTTGACCGCTTCCACGGCATTCGCGCGTTGGTTGGTTTTGGCCTTCAACGACTCCTGATAGCGCAGATGCGCGATCCGCAGGAATCCGTCGATGTCCCGGTAGGCAAGCGCCTGCTCGTTCGGGTGCATTGACGTGGCTGCGTCTGTCTTGATCCACCTGCCGAACTCATCGGCCTCGTTGGTATCCATCTGCTTCTCATTGAGGAACGTGTTGAGAGCGATGGCCTGGTTCTCGGTGGCCTCGGTCTGGTTGCTCGGCGGCACGTAGGAAGCGGACTGAGGGTTCATCGTTCCTTCGATTTCCTGGATGACCCGATCCACTTCCGTCTCCGGGACGCCGGACTCACTCCGAGTAGCCTTGAGAATCTTGAGGGCTCGGTCGGCTACTGTGGACTTGCGCAGGTGACGCTCGCGCAGGATGCGTTCGCTCTCCTGCTGGCGCGCCTGCAAGGCGGTGAGGCGGGATTGATAATGCTGCTCCGCTTCGGTTGCCTGCTTGTCGCGCTCCGCGAGACGCTGCTTCAGGGATGCCACATCGTCGGTCTCGGGCGATACGGCGGCTTCTGGGACTTCCTCTGCCGGTGTCTCGGTCGCGGGCTCGGCTGGTTCCTCAGCCGGGGGCTCCGGTTCCTCGGTCGGCTCGGGACTTCGTACCGGAACAAGCGTCAGTTGTGCTTCGGACTCCTCGCCAGTAACAATCTGATGAAGCGCCGCGGCCGCCTGCTCTTCCGTAACCTGTGCTTCTGGTGCCATGTGACTCTCCTCTGGCGGCCCGGCTAGGCCGGTGGCTCGCCCTCATCGTGCGTGGGTGATACGGGTGACTTGTAGACGAATTCCAGGCGATTCAATAGCCAGCGCAATTCGGACTGGCGCTCCATCTGGGCGCGGCAGTCGATGGGCTCGGCAGGCACCGGCTGAGCATCGCGGGCGGCCATGCGCTCCTTGATAAGCGCCACGATGGACTCGTAGAGCGGCGCGTTGCCGCGCAGATGCGTGCCCAGATCCGCCTCCTGCGGCGTCAGGACAATGGTGCGCTGGGGCAGCATGGCGCGCACCATGTCGGCTACTCTGGTCAGGCGCGGCATGGTCATTGGACTTCCCCCGCTCCCTGCGCGGGAGTATTAGCGCCGCGATTGCCGCCATTTGCCGGCGTGCTGCGGCCCTTCTTGGACGGCGAGCCGCCGCTAGGCCCCGCCCCACCCTTCACCTGTGGGCCAACTGTCTGACCAAGCCCCATCGCCTGCATGCGGGCGACTATTTCCTCCGGGTCGTTAATCATCAACTGTTCTAGCCCCTTCACCCGGAACCCCTCATCTCCCCACCTCTGCACCAGCTTGTTCCAGTCAATGCTGGCGGCGGTGAGCGGGTTGGATAGCATGACCGTGGTGAAGTCGCGGAAGTCGCTAGACGCCTGTTGCTTAGTGAGCATGGAGCGAGCGCCGACGAAGGTTATGTCAGTGGTGGCATCAATGTCGAAGTAGGTGACTTGCGTGGTCTCGCTCTCCCCGACACGCCGGAACACCTTGCCCTCATCGTCAAGGTTCACATAGAAGAGATCGTTGACGAGGCGCCCCATCACCGGCAACTCATCTCGCTCGATCAGAACGGCCAACTGGTCGGTGTTCTGGAGCGCAGCCGAGGCGACTATCTGTGACTCGGTGGCCGTGCCCGCCTCGCCCTGCTTCATGATGCCCTGCACCGGGTCGCGAGCGTTCATGGCGTTCCGCATGGTCTGGCTCATCAGTTGGAGCGCCTGCACGGCGATGCCGAGGCCCTGATAGTCCTTGGCGAGCGGCTGCAACTGCGTCACATCGCCCTGGAGCGTGAATGCCTGGCGCGGGCGGCGGCGCTCCAGATCCTTCGCCAGCGTCGGCCCGAGTTCCCCGCCGATGACGTAGTTCTGGTATACGCTCTCGATGAGCGCCTGCACGGTGAGGATGAGTTGCGTGTCGCTGACATCTTGCAGGTAGCGAACGACCGTCAGAGGCGAGAGTCCGTAGATGCCGCGCCCCGTCGGCAGGATGGTGATGAGCCCGCCCTGTATCTGCCCGTTCCGCTGCGGTGACTGAATCGCCTGGATGCAGATGCCGTTGATGGTGCGCAGGACGACGGCGCCGCGCGGGTCAACGGGCGCCGTGGCCCCCTCGTTAATCTTGGCGGCCACTTCGGCGGGGATCATCCCCTCCAGCATCCAGCCGCCGTAGTAGCCGTATTCCTTCACGTCCTCCATGTCCTCGTCGGTCAGGTTCTCGGTCAGCAGCTTGGGCGAGTCGCGGCTGTCGGGGCCGGTGGCGCGCGAGTTGTCAGGCTTCTCGCATTCCAGCACCTGCGCGATGCCCTCCGCATCCCAATCCTTGTCCTGCATCAGGCCCATCAACTCTTCGTCGCGCATCCTGAAGCGCCTGACCTTCCACTTGAGCTGGTCGAAGCGGTTCGCGGACGGGTCGAACCAGGTGTCGTAGAGGTCATCGGTCTCCAGCACCGGGTCATCGAATACCGGGGCCATCATGTTCTGAAGCACGGTCATGATCGCGCCGGTCTCCGGGTTGCGCAGGAACTCGCCTGGCCTGGTCGGGTCGGGCACGGGGAGTCGGCGCGGCACCAGCCGGTCCTCGCGCTTCCAGCGGGCGCTGTAGGAGCCCAGACCGAATATGAGCGAGTCGCCCAGGGTCTCGAAGTTGGTGCGGAAGTTGCCGGGGCGCTCCAGACCGTACATGACAAGCCGCGAGACCCGCTTGGCCTTCTCAATGTCCTCATCGCCTACCGGGTCGGCCTGCACATAGTCGCGGGTGCCGAACAGCCCGGCGAGCAGTAAGGCACGCAATGTGTTGACCCCCTGATGCGATTCCGGCGTCTTGAGGAAGTTGATAGGGGACGCATCGAACCTGCCGCCTGACGCCATCGGGTAGGTCTTGTTAGGAACCTGATTGTAAGTGGATTCGACCCGGTAGTTCCCCCAGTTCTCATCCCATCCCGGCTCGTATTCCTTGCGGACACCATTTGCCTGCTCCACGCAGTCATTCAGGAACTCCGTGGCGGCATGGTCGCGCAACCGGGTGCCGTAGTTAGCCAATGCTCAACCTCTGCTCGTCTGTAACCTGTTTGCCGGCCAACTCCATCGCCTTGCGGGCCTGGTAGTACTGCTCGACCTGCCAGAGTTCAAGTTGCTTCATGTGCCCGAAGCGGACCTGCGGGTGGACAGCGAGAACGAACCCGGCGCGGTTGCACTCCACGGAGAAATTGATGTCCTCTCCGGCCTGCACCTTGCGGTCCGGCATGTGCGTGAAGAAGAACGGGGCCGTGCCGACACCCTTGGGCTTGGGAGCGAACACCCGGCGGCGGATGGCGATGCATCCCGTCCCGACGATGGGCACGCGGTAGGGCTGCGTCACCTTGTCATCCGGCATGGGCAGATTGAAGCAGCGGTGCTGGGCGTCCAGGCCGTAGTTGTTCACGCGCAGCATGGTTTCCGGGTCCATGTTGGCGACCCAGACGGGCGTGAGGCCGCTGACGACATCGGCATCGCGCACCGTGCAGAGCATCCACCAGTTGTCAGGCACCACCTGGTCGTCATCCCACATCACCAGCCAGTCGCTATCGCTTTCGTTGAGGAACGCCTGCACGATGCAGTTGCGGGCGTAGTCCGGGCCGCGCTTGCCGACTTCGACATGTACGCCGAAGCGGAACGGGCACTCCTGCAAGCCGGTCGAGGCCATCGCGCGGGCGAACTGCATCGCAGTCGTGAAGTTGACCTGCCCAGACATGTTCGGCACGGCGGCAAAGATGCCCACCTTGCGGTTGGGCTCCAAGGCGTCATAGCGCATCCGGCCAGCCGCGATGTTGATGACCGGGGCGGGGGCTGTCTCTGAGATGGAGCGCGACTTCTTTTGGTGCCTAACGGCGGCCACGATGCTTCCCCCGCTTCTTCTTGCTCATGCCAGCTTCCGACATGGCAATGGCAACGGCCTGCTTTCGATCTGTAACCATCGGCCCACGCTTGCTGCCGCTGTGTAACATCCCGGCGCTGTATTCCTTCATGACCTTCTTGACCTTGCCGCGCTTCCTTCTGCCTTCCAGCGAGTCAGGCATCTCAGTAATCCGCCGCCAGGAACACGGTTGCCGTGAAGCCGACGATGGCCCCCGCCGACCCGAACTGGGCGTAGGCCGGGCGCGGCAGGCCAACCTGGGTCACGCTGCCGGAGACGCCGACATAGAGGAGTTGCGGTATCGGAAAACCGCCGACAGTGCTGATGGCCGTGCGGCCCGCGATGATGTAAGTGGCCCCGCCGACCGCGCCAACGATGTTGACGAAGAACGCCCCGGAGACGCCCTGTGTGGTCTGGATGGCAAACTGGCCGCGCGAGAAGAACTTGTTGGGCACCGATGCGCTGATGCCCGAGTAGGCGACGGCCGTGGTGCCCAGCACCTGAGATGTGGTGCTGCCGTTTCTGGTCATCGCCGTGACGTAACCGTTATAGCTTCCCATTGGCCGCCTCCTACCGCTGCGTCTGCGAGCCGCGACCGCTCTTCGCTATCCCGACCACATCGGCTATCTCAATCGTCCCGGCGGTCACTTCCGTCAGGATGACCTGCGTGGGGTTGATCGCCTGTCCACCAATCTGGCTGATGCAGGGGAACTTGTTGCCCTGAGTCGCCAGCAGCCCGGTTGTGCCGGTTGTGGCGATGCTGACGGTACCACCGCCAACGCGTCCCACAATGTCCACGTCCCAGGTGCCGGTAATCGTTGACCCGGCGATGGCCCAGAACATGGCGTTGTCCCACAGGCGCATCCGGCCCATGCCCAGGTCCGTATCGGTCCTGCCGAGGATGAACGTGGTATCGGCGCTGGAAGTGGTGATTGCAACCAGCGAGCCCTGAAGGATGCGCTCTGAAGTCCGGCTGCCCTGCGTCCCGAGCACGCCCCGGTACTGCTTGGCGATGGCGTAACACTGGAAGCGCACCGACTGGGTTGAGCCGGGCGCGCCGAGGGTCGCGTCGATGTTGATATGGGTCGGCATCGGCGAGGACGCGCTGTTATGCACGTTCGTCATGACCACGCGGGTCGGGCTGATCGGGCCGAGCACAGCGCGGGCGATGGGGAGCGCCGTGTATCCGGCCAAGGCGTCGGTTTCCACCGTGACTGTGAACGAGCCGCCCGTGGCACCCCCGCCAACCGAGACGCCCTGGAGAACGTAGAGGCAGCGATCCCAGAACAGGGTGCCACCAAGCGGGTTGACCGCCGCCGTGAATGTCCCGCCAGTCGAGTCCCCCACCGGCAGGCGGCAATCGGCTATCTGTGTCGTGATCCCCCAGACTCGAACGTCCTTCACTTTCCCGAAGTTGATCATCAAACTACCTCCTGATGCGGCTCTTTATGGCGTCCGCTGGCCGGTTAGTGAAACAGGGCCGGAAGGCCCGTATAGCGCGTGGCGTAGATAATCGGCATCTCCTCAACCTGCGGCATGGGCTCCGGTATGGCGATGGGTACCCAGCGGGCCAGCACTTCCTCCGCATTGGCCTGCGCCATCATGTCCAAGGTGTCGCGCTTCACCGAGGCTGGGTATTCGGTCACGGTGGTTTTCAGGACGTTGAGCGCGACCGGGTTGATGGTCGTCAGATAGTACCAGTGCCCGGTCTGGGCATGCCCGGCAACCGTGCTGATGCGGTCGTTCTTGGCGCGCTTGCTCCATGCCTTGGCGTCGATGAAACGCGGCATCTGGGATGGACGGGCCTCGATTGGCGTGGACTTCCAGATGCGCTTCATGATGCCCACCATCGGCTTGTCCGACTGCTGCTCCACCGAGTAGAAGTGGGTGTGCCAGACGCACATCATCCGTAGCATCTCATCCGCGCCCTCGTCCGATTCCATTTCGTTGCTCACGGTCAAGTCGAGCAGCACGCAGTCCACCTGCCCGGCGATGGAGTAGGTGTCTACGCAGCCGATGGCGGCATCGCACCCCTCCTGATGATTGTCGTCGCCCTTCCATGCCGGGTCGCAGTAGATGGCGCGGAACTTCGGAAGGTTGCCAAACCGCTTCTTGAATTCTTCCGGGGTGAGCGGGATGAAGTGTTCCCACTGTAGGGCCTGCTCGCCGGTGAGCGTCGGGTCGAGCATGTACTGGAGATACCAGAAACGATCCGTACCACGTCGGCGCATTTCATTGGCGCGCTCCTTGGCAAGGTTCTCGACGCTCAGGCGCGGGATGGTGGGGAAGTTCGGCTTGTTGTCGTCGGTCAGAGCCGGGGTGCGGATGACGAAGTAGCGCGGCGTGCCGTCCTCGTGCTTGTTGACCGGGTCGGTGAATGGCTTGTAGAGCGACTGGATGTGATAGGGCGTGCCGACCGAGAGTTCGCGCGACCAGGGCGGCGCGGCCAGTTGGCGCTGCTGGTCGTACTTGTCCTGCATGTCCTCGCGGATGGCTTCCGACTTGCGCGAGTCCTCGGCCTCCCAGTCATCGAGCAGGCGGTAGTTGAACCCCGAGCCTGCCTTGCGTGAGGATGCGGCTTCGGCGGTCATGTTCTTCTCGCCGGCAAGGTACTCCGGGTCGCGGCAGGGCCAGTCCCACTGGTTCTTCTCGCCCCACTCGGACATGGGAATGACGAATGAGGCTGGATTGCCGGAGAGCGTCAGGCAGCCCTGGCCGAAGTGCCGTTGGATATATTTGTTGTGCCGGTTGATGTTCTTGATGGTCTCAAGCGCACCCTTGGCGCGAGACTCCAGGTTGTGCGAGTACATCACCAAGATGTCGAGGTCATCGACTATCTTGTGGCGCTTGGGGAGCCAGTCGGCGGCGGCCTTGGTGAGGAAGGACTTAAGGCCCCGGCGCGGATACTGGATGTGCAGGCCGTCGTAGCGGTCCAACTCGCCTATGGACATACGCAATATTGCATTGGCGAATTCATCGCGGTGCCTTGGCGGGTGCAGGAGGCGGCGGTATCGGGGCGGCTTGTACCATGTCTGAAGCAGGTAGTGCCAGAAGGGGTTGTGATCCTGCGCCAGTTCGGCAACGGGCTTCCCGGCGATGTGCTCAAACACAGTGGCGGCATCGCCCTTGCTCCAGCGCGCGATCAGTTCCGGCCCGGTGAAGATGGAGAGTTCCCGTTCCACCGTAACGGCGGCCTGGAGCAGCGTCTTCGGGTCGAGGTCAGACTTTGTCGTGTTGGCCATCATCTCTTTGTGCCCGCATGGCGTTCCAGCGGATGCCGTGCATTTCGCAGCGTTGCAGGCTCTCGGTCAGTTTCTGGCAGAATTCCTTGCGCAGGCTGGGCGTGTCGCCGCACAGGTCGGCGGCTTTCATGGCCTCAAGGAGGACATCTTCCGGGGTCATCAGTGCTCGGTCTCCACGTCTTCGGTCTCGCCGGAAATCGCCGAACGGGTAGCCTCAACCGACTTGGCGACTTCCTCCATGACGGCATCGCGGGCCTTGTCGCGCTGGTCGCTTGGGAGTCCGAGACCCTTCACGGCCTGCGTGACCATGCGGAAGCAGGAACGGAACGCCTCGCCATCGATCTTCTCGCCTTGGTACTCGGCTCCGGCAAGGTAGGCTTTCATCTGGCGTTCGATGCCCTCGCGGCCTAAGGCGAACAGGTCATTGAGCCCGGCCACCGCCTTTTGAGCTTCCCGGCGCACCTCATCCACGGCGGCGCGACACTCGGCACGCATCTCCTTGGCTTGCGTCCCGAATTGCCTGACTCTCGCATCGAACTTGTCGGCCGACCTTGAAATGTCGTAAGCGGCCGATTGGCGACGTTCCTGCCTGCTACGCCACAGTTTCATGGCGCGGCGCAGGTACTGACAGCCGCTGTCGGTCTTGTCCTCGGGGATGGGGATGGCGATGAGCCTCTGGAGTTCGGCGCGGCGGCATGGAAGCGGATAGACCTTGCCGCTGTCGCGGTCTCGGAAGCCTTCCGGGAGAAGCAGCCACGTCTTGCCTGCCATCGCGGCGTCTATGTCTAATCGCAGACTCTCGCATGTGCGTCGTGGAGGCTGAACATGCTTCTTGACAGGTTCATCCATGCTGAAAGTAACAATGCGCCTATACGCGGTGCGTGTCAAGGAATTGAGATGCTTGACAACCTGACCCGTTTAGAACGATACTTTGCGATGATGACCTTGAACGTTCGCCTATGCCTTGGATGCGGCAAGCCGTTTCAGCCGAACCGCCCCTATCAAGTCTGTTGCAAGGCATCATGTCGATGGAGGGTATGGGCCGTGAAGCACGCGCCGAATGTGCCTGATGTGCGAGGCTCATCATGGAGCCGGGTCTGATGCCACGCGTCGATAAGGATGCGGAAGTCACCCTAGTCGTGCTGGTCTACCGCTCCCTGCGCTGGCTTTCATGGTGCATGGAGAGCGTCGAGTCCAGCAAGCAGTCCACGCGCTACAAGTGGTGCATCGTCGCCAATGACGCCACCCCTGAAGTCAGGAACGACCCGCGCATCACGGTGGATTGGCAGAATGCCGACCCGCATGCGCACTACATCTCCCGCGTCTACGCCGCCTGGTCCGAAGGAGTGCTCAACAGTCAGACGCCGTGGTGCATCCTCATGAACAGCGACATGTTCTGCACAGACCACGCGATTGACGAACTGGTGCATCAGAAGCACGTCAACCGGAGGTCGCTGCCCTGCGGTCTGCTGGTGGAGCACGGGCGCATCAATTCAGGGATGCCGGAGCATGTGCGCGACTTCGGCACCAACCCGGAGAACTTCCAGCGCGACGCCTTCCTGAAGCACGCCGAGACCATCAGGCAGCGGCAAATAACCGAGCCCGGAAGGCTGTTCCAGCCCGTTCTGTTCGAGCGGCAGGAGTATTTCGATCTGGCCGGCTACCCGGCCGGCAACATCGGCGGGGTGAGCGGCGACAGGATTCTGTTCGACAAGTACGTCGCGGCAGGGTTCGAGTGGGTGACGTGCCTTGGGAGCGTGTGGTTCCACGCACAGGAGGGCGAGCAGCGATGGCCATAGACAAGTGTTTCTGCGGGCATCTAGCTGAGTGTCACAGGCCCGGCATCGGCTGCGAACATTGCGAGTGCGTCAGGTTCCACAAGAGATGAAGCGTGATCAGACGTTCCACGAGCGGCTGATTCCCATGCTAGTTGAGGGCATCGGCGCGCACACGTATCTGGAAATCGGCACCGACCAGAACCAGACCATCGGGAAGGTGGTGGCGCCGGTGCGGATCGGCATGGACCCCAAGGCCGTGCCGCTGGACGGATGTTTGATGTTCAACCAGACTTGCGAGGAGTTCGTACTGGAGAACGCGATCAGGCATGCGCCGTTCGACTTCGTGTTCATCGACGCAGATCACAAGGCCGCTCAGGTGCGCAGCGACTTCATGAACATCTGGCCATATGTCGCGGAGGACGGCTTGGTGGCGCTCCACGATACCAACCCGGAGCATGTGAGTGACGCGCAGCCGGGCTTCTGCGACGATGCATGGAAGTTCGTGGTCTACCTGAACGGTGGAGGATTCGAGGCGTGCACGCTACCGTACCATCCCGGCATCACGCTGGTTCGGAAGCGGGTTGCATGGGGGCCGAAGCCATGACGCTCGACGAATCCGCCTACTCGGACATCATCGACTCTGCGCTGGTGCAGGAAGTGACAGACGCCGCCCATCACGGCGCGGACATCCGGCCGGCATGGATTGGCGCGCACCGGCCGCGCACGGAGATCGAGTCCCTGAAGCAGATGGCGGGGTGGGCTTCGACGCACTATGACTTCTACCTGAATTTCGTGCGGGACTACATGGAGCGGCGCGGGGACATGCTGGACATCGGCTGCGGGGCGGGGCAGAGTACGGCGATGTTGGCGCGGTACTCAAATAGCGCGCTCGGCGTAGACCAAGACCAAGAGGTCATCATATTCGCCGTGAAGTACAACGCCGGTAACCGCGCAACATTCATCCACGAAAGGTTCCCAGAAGGAGTCTCGGGCAAATTCGATTACATCTTCTGCGTGGAGACATTAGAGCATGTGCCGTATGAGAATCAGCTTCGCTTCTTAGCGAGGGCTCTAGGAATGCTACAAGAGGACGGCCGCATGTTCATCACCACGCCAAACGAGTCCACGCCCGCGCCGCCGCATGTAGGCATCTGGACTAAGCAGTGGGCGGCGGACATGGCGAAGCACCTAGGGGAACGTGTAGTCAGGCGCGGCTACTTCGACAACAGGAATCCGGGGGCCGGGATGCAGGACAAAGAGGCGAGCCATCGTGCGTGGGTGCTGAGATGAGGCGGCTGCTTGTCAACGATTGCCTGACGTGCATCCCGGGCACGCGGACATTCTGGCATGACTTGCAGGAGTGGTTCATGATGGAGTTTGTGGGAGGGGGCTACCCGGACTTGGCTGGTATCGCAATGGAACACGCCAACCCAGCCTTGGCCTGTGGAGAACGCCTGGGCAATGATGCAACTCTAATAATCCGCAACGCGACGTGGTTCCCGCCCATCCAGACCCAAGTGCCGACCATCTCCCTGTTGCAGGACATCATCGCCGAGGGGCCACAGAGGGAGATGCAGGAGGCGGTCATCAAGTCGTCGCATGCGGTGATATTCAATAGCGCCTTCACCGAGTCCAAGTATCACGGGTTCCATGCAGAGGTGAGTCGCGCCATCATCCCTCTCCCGGTAGACTTCACGCTATTCGAGCCTGGGAACCCGATGGGCCTGCAACAGGCGCTCTCGCTGCCTGATGGCTGCGTGTGCTGGATAGGCGCATCGCAGGGGGCGGCGGGGCAGGTCAAGGGCTTCGACATCTTCCTGCGCGTGGTGCGCACCAACCCGGACATACCGTTCGTGGCGGTGTTCAAGGATACCCTGCCGGAGTACTCGCCGCCCAACCTGCGGATGTATTGCAGGCTGACGCATGCCGAGCTGGTCAAGGTGATCGGGGCCTGCCGCGTCGGGCTCTGCACGTCAAGGATGGAGTCGCAGCATCTGGCGGGAATCGAGATGGGGGCGTGTGGGCTGCCTCTGGTCGTGCCGCCCGTTGGCTGCTACTGGCAACGCAAGGATTGGCCCGGCTGCGAGGTGCTGGAGTATACGCCTGCTGCGTTTACACAGGGAATACGGTCTAGCATGGGCAAGATTGGAGTAATGAGCGGACAGGTGCGAGATTACTGGCGCGCCGAGTTCGACAAGCCGGTCGTCAAGGCGGCGTGGACGAAACTCATTGAGGAGGTCGAGTGCTCTGGAGCGTCCTGATTAGCGGCATCCCCGAACGCTACCACACCGTCCAGCCGCTCCTGTTCTCGCTCCTGGAGACGCAGAGCGCGGCGCGCATCCCGGACATCGAGCTCTGCTACCTGCTCGACAACAAGCGGCGCACGGTCGGGGCCAAGCGGAATGCCTTGCTGGACATGGCGCGCGGGGAGTACGTCTCGTTCATCGACGACGACGACCTGGTGGCGACGGACTACGTGCAGCGCATCCACCGGGCCATCGGTCTCGCGCGCAAGTCCGAGGCACCTGCCGATGTCATCTGCTTCCCGCAGCGCGCCACCCTACACCCGCACATGATCACGCACGAGTGCACCTACTCGCTGGCCTACTGGCGGGACC
>Ga0209416_1001165_pt1 | contig 19886 bp, 13 predicted proteins | sample RifGroF1_FD_184001 | JGI IMG/M metagenome (GOLD analysis project Ga0209416, IMG submission 184001) | Groundwater microbial communities from Rifle, Colorado, USA - Groundwater F1 (SPAdes) (version 2) | ecosystem: Environmental > Aquatic > Deep subsurface > Groundwater | place: Rifle, Colorado...
TGCCTGGCGGGCAGTTTATCTGGGGCGGATTCCTGCTAAAGGATAACGCAGGAGCCCAAAGGTTCTCTTAGCACCGATGGAAATGGTGCTGTAAGCGTAAAGGTATATGAGAGCTTGACTGCGAGACCTACAAGTCGAGCAGATACGAAAGTAGGGCTTAGTGATCTTCCGTGTGCCTAGTGGTAGGCCCGGAACTTAACGGATAAAAGTTACCCCGGGGATAACAGGCTGATCTTGCCCGAGCGTCCATAGCGGCGGCAAGGTTTGGCACCTTAGACATACATCAAGGGTGCTACGAAAGTAATTTCGTACCAAAAATTCGGCTAATAACGGTGAACTTCTAATTGATTTCATTTAATCTTCGGATTTTTTGAAACAAAGGGGAATACCGTGGGAAGTTTTCTAATTTTATTAGAAGACCCCGTATCGACTGATCCATAAAAAATGGCCACTATACAACTCAGTATTGGTCATTGGAGAAATAGGAGGTACCCAAAAAATTGGGATAAAAACTCTTATTAAACGCCGACTCCTACTCTCATTTTAAAAAAATGAGACAAGAGGAAGAAGATATAGTCAGTGCAACTAGAGATAGTTGATTTACATGCGATGTCGTCTCGTCACATCCTGGAGCTGGAGCAGGTTCCAAGGGTCCGGCTGTTCGCCGGTTAAAGTGGCGCGTTAGATGGGTTAAGAACGTCGTGAGACAGTTCGGTCTCTTTCCACAACGAGCGTTTGGCTTTGAGAGGACTCATTCCTAGTACGAGAGGACCGGAATGACAGAACCTCTAGTGTACCAGTTGTTCTACCAAGGGCATTGCTGGGTAGCTACGTTCTGACTTGATAAGTGCTGAAAGCATCTAAGCACGAAGCAAACCTCAAGATTAAAGCCGTTCCGCTTTAAGCGGACACAATTCCTGGGAGATTACCAGGTTGATAGGCCGTAGGTGTAAGCACAGCAATGTGTTCAGCCAAGCGGTACTAATTATTTGTGAGTCTTTAATACATTTTTTCGTGGAATTTATTCTGCGGAAACTTTCGGATTGTTGTTGAGTTTTTGTGATTATCTGACTTTCTGTTTGGTTTTTAGAGAGCTTTAATAGTTTTCGGATAGGGCGGTTTATGTTATATTCCGCTTCCGGGACTAGAAAAGTTCTAATAAAGTTAGTCGGTAGAGTTCGAAAAGTTTTTTTGAAATCCAAATATGCATTTGGGGACAAAACCCTGGTGATGATAGCGGTAGAGCAACACCTCTTCCCATTCCGAACAGAGAAGTTAAGACTACCAGCGCCGAAAATACTGAACAGAAAGTTTGGGAAGATAGGTCGTCGCCGGGGTTTTGTCTGTTCTCGGGCATTTTATTTATAGTCAAGTTTGAAATTACTCAATATGCTGAACCTCGTTCGAACCATAGCACTTTTCGTGCTATAGCATCGAACTAAGGTCGTCGCCGGGGTTTTGTCTGTTTCCAAAGCTTTATTTACAACCCCGCCAGGGGTTTGTTTTTACGCGTGAACATTTTTCAATTCTGTCGTCTGTTTGAGAAACTCTGCAACTTCTCTTTCATCAGCTTCTTGCCCCAGTAGATTCTTTAAGTACTCTTTCAAAAATATTTCCTGATCTTCCTGGGATTTTGCATCTTTTTGCATCTCTTCCCGTTTCCTGATGGCAGCCGCCAGTATAAGTGCGTTGACCATCTTATTATTATTGTTGCCTTCCCACTCCAGTCTCTCGGCTCCATTTATTCTTTCTTGTGCAAGTTCCCGGGCTTTCTCAGGATTGTTAAGTTCCAAAAGGTGGTCTATGGTTTCGGCCCATTCTTCCCGTTCCTGGTCGCTTGCCACGCCATTTTTTCTAATCCTTTTGAGTATCCGTGCATATCTTGTCTCCTCATTTTCCGGACCTGTCTCTTCATCCGGTTCCTGTTCGGTTGTTTCTGTAACCTCTTGTGTGTTTTCAACCCGATCAAGGTTTGTTCCCGTTTCAGCAGCGCTGTTTGCCGGGAGAGTGGGGTGGTGTCCATTCGCCCCGGTATGTGGCAGATGGTTGTAATTATTTCCACCCAGCTCACGTACTTTTTCTTCCAACAATTTTCTTGTCTCCTCACGCATGACCCACAAATTTACCCTGAATCCCTGAGCGAATTCAAAATCCACAACAGCCGGGTTTTTTAACCGTTCCCACATCAGCGTTTTTGCAATATCCTCTATTTCTTTATCTGTGATTTTGTCGGCCTTGGCCTGATTGAAATATAGATTTCCCGACATCAGTATAGACCGTTCGACTTTATCTACCTGCGGTTTTTGCGCATTAGTCCTGTACTGATCGTAAACACCTTCTTTGGTAAGGGCATCGTTATGCCATGCCGACGTGTTGTGACGCGCAAGCGTGTCGTACGACTCTTTGTAAGCTTGGTAGCTTTGTTGTGTTGGGTTTGTTGTCCACGCTTCGTTTTTTTCGTACAAATCCGATTTTAATTCAGAATCTTTTTTCTGCCATTCAATTCCCTCGGGGGAAGTTGCTGGGTGCGGTCTTTCTGTAACGGTAAAAGAGGGAACATATATAGTTTCTGATATCGGTCTGGCCGGAATCTCGGGTGTCTGTGGCGTGACCACCGGAGTAGGTGCTTGTTCTGAAGCCACACTATTTGCAGGATTTTCTACAACCCCGGGTGTACGACCGTTGTTTATGTTTGTAGATGTCGTCCCCGGGCCCGGTCGTGACGTTTCATTATGACTAATATCTTCCACTACTGTGCCCTCGATAATATCAGGTATAACCTCCGGTTTTATTTCAGGCTTTGGAAGAGAGGGTGTCGGTTCTAAAATCTCTATCAAATTGTCAGGAATTCTTTCCGAGCCGCTTTCAGTTGTCTCAGTTCCATTTTGAATATTTTCTTCTACTGCAGCTGACCCCTCAGGTTTACTTTGATCATTTCCTTCTTCCACAAGCTCCTGTAATGCAAGAGCTTCTTCTACCAAAGAAGACAGCCTATCGGAATTTTCACCGTTGTCCTTAACGTCATTGTTATTTTCATTAGGCTCACTTTGCTGTTCAGAGTTTCTTTCGCCGGATCTTATTCTGTCATCAACCAAGTCCATAGCTTGTTGTTGGTATGATTCTTCTTCCTCAGGTTCAAAAGACATAGTTTCAAGTCCCATATTCATAATTCTAACCTTTTATTGTCCTCTGCGACAAGACTGCCCAAAAACCCTAGATTTCCCCATATTTTCACGTTATAATCTCCCCGTTCCCCTCTATAAAGATGGGAAGAAAGGAGGTTTTTGCTTGGGAAGGTTTCCGGTAGAAATACGAAGGAAGCCCGAAGAGGCAAATACCCGAAAAATGTCAAAATCATCAAAGGTTCACAAGCCGGGGTCGGCTATGGCAAAACTGCTTACCGATAAAGATCTACAGATGAAAGATCTTAGACCCGGAGATTTAGTAGAAGGCATTGTTGTTAGTGTTACGCACAGTGAGGTTTTGCTCGATGTAGGAGCAAAATCGGAAGGTGTTGTATCGGGCTCTGATATAGCCGATGCGGACGAGTCTTTTAAGCACTTAAAAGTTGGGGACACGATCCTCGCCAAAGTAGTGCAATCCGAAAATCAGCAGGGCTACATTGTCCTGTCCTTGAGGAAGGCCGAAAAAGATAAGAAGTGGAAGGGCGCCGAAGACGCGTTCGCTACCGGTTCTGTTCTTGAAGCGACCATCATTGAGTATAACAAGGGCGGTCTTTTGTCCGATTGCTTAGGTTTAAGAGGGTTTATCCCACTTTCTCACCTTGATAGAAGCCATTTTGCTAACGATATAGCGAAGTTTGCAGCCGGAAGCGAGGCTGAGTTGAAGGAGTCGTTAAAAGCTTTGGCCGGGAAAGTTATAAAGGTAAAAGTAATAGAGCTCGACCCTCTCAAAAACCGCTTCGTATTGTCTGAAAAAGACGCAATGAGTACATATAGCGATGAGAGCAGAGAAAAGAGGTTACAGGAAATTGCCGCAGGTACAACCCTGGAAGGTATAGTGACGGGAATAATGCCGTTCGGCGTCTTTATAGACCTCGACGGAGTAGAAGGCCTTGTACACATCAGCGAAATAGCCTGGGAAAAGGTAAACAACCCCTCCTCATATTTTTCAGTTGGTAAGACAGTTAAAGTTATGGTTTTAGGCATCGACGAACAAAGCAAGAAGCTGGCTTTAAGCGTAAAGAGGCTTACTCCTAACCCGTGGGAAACCGTGGAAAAAAGTTACCCGGTCGGAACCAAAGTTAAAGGTATTGTCAGCAAAGTCGTTCCTTTTGGAGCCTTTGTGACAATAGAAAAAGGATTGGACGGGTTGATTCACATTTCCGAAGCCGCGGGTCCTTTGAAAGAAGGAGAAGAGGTTGAGGCAATTGTCATCCAGGTGGACGGAACCAATCAGAAATTAGCTTTAAGCACAAGACCTCAGGAATAAGTACCGTACTAAGAAGTTAAATTTCCATCCCCTGCCAACAACGGCAGGGGATTTTCGGCTAATGTTAATAGACAGACTTACGCAAAGGGCAAAATCGGTGTTACTCAAACTTCCTGAAAAGGAAGCTATCTCGAGTGCCAAATTGCTTGCTGCGATAATCGAAGAGAACGGAATGGGTAATACTATTCTTCAGGCACTGGGAATTTACAACCTTAACAAGAGAAAAATGGTTTCTTCCAACGATCTGACCAGGGAAGCTTTTGTCCAGGCTGCGAATTTCGAGCATATGTATGTCGGCACCGAACATCTGATACTTGCTCTTTTCAAAATGTGTGACTCTCCTGACTTTAGCCGTCTCCGCTTCGAACTCATAAAATTGAGCGTTTTCCCTAACACCGTTAAATCCATAGATAAGAACAAAAAGACCCCTATTTTGGACACATTCGGCGAGAACCTCAATCAGAAAACCATGCGGAATATGGACAAACCTCTCGTATATAGGACGGTTTATGAGTCTCTTGTAGCGTCGCTTCTTCTAAAAAACACACCTAATGTTTTAATACTCGGGGAAGCGGGCGTTGGGAAGCGGGCACTGGTCGAACTTTTGGCCAGGAATATTTCCGCTCTGGATGTTCCTCCTGCGTTAGTCGGCTATCAGGTAATAGAGTTCGATATGCTGGCTTTTATGACCGGTCTGATGAATAAGAGCGGCGTAGAGACAGGACTTGCGCAGCTGTCGGATGAACTTAGATCCCTGAACCGTGTAATACTTTTTATTAAAAACTTTCAAAATTCTTTCTTTGCTACAGCCATGGGATTTTCCATGCCTATTTTTTACTCAATGTTTAAGTCCGCTTTGGATAATTCGGATATAAAGATAATAGCGACGATGTCTTCTACCCTTTATGAAAAGCTCGGAGCAGACAATGAACACATATTGGAAGATTTTGGGACGGTAGAAGTCATAGAACCCACTGAGAAGGAAACTCAAAAAATACTTGAGAGCACAGCGCTGTACCTGAGTGAGTTTCATAACGTTGATATCACAAAAACAATGGTCAACCTCATTTACAAAAAAGCCAAAGAACTTGAAAGCGACGACAAATTTCCGCAAAAAGGCGTGGATCTTATGGACCACTGCTGCACTTACGTAATCCTCAAGAAGAGCAGGATTCCTGAAAGCTACAAAGAGATGGTTGATAAGAGATTCGACGTTCTGGGACAACTACAGACGACCCTGGACGAAGGTAAGTACGAGAAGGCACTTCACCTGAGGAAAAAGATAAAGGGCTACGACCAGAAGCTGTCCTCAAAAGAAGAGAAAATATTCATCCCCGAGAAAAGGTTGAAGATGACGACCGAAGATGTCACCGAAGCGGTATCGGTATTTAGGGAAGAACGCGATTTGGACGACGATAAAGCAGGTCTGAAGAATTTATCCCTTCTTTCCGAGAAATTAAGATCCAGGATTGTTGGACAGGATGAAGCGGTCAATCTGGTCGCAAAAAGTCTTGTCCGCTCGAGACTGGGGCTCAGATCAAGAAAGAGGCCGATCGGTAATTTCCTATTTCTCGGTCCTACAGGTGTGGGAAAAACCGAAATGGCTAAGGTTTTGGCAGATCTTTTCTTCGGTTCCAAATCTCTTATCAGGTTAGACATGAGCGACTTTTCGGAAAAGCACAATGTTGCTAGATTGGTAGGTGCTCCCCCTGGGTATGTTGGTTACGGTGAAGGCGGAGAACTGACGTCAAAGATTGAGGCAAAACCGGACAGCGCTGTGTTATTCGACGAAATCGAAAAGGCTCATCCGGATGTCCTGAACATCCTGCTCCAGATAATGGAGGAGGGGGAGCTTGTGGATGCAAAAGGCACAACCTTCGACTTTTCACACGCCGTTGTCATATTAACAAGCAATTTAGGAACTGAGATACTGCACAACAATGAGATAGGTTTTGAAGAAAAGTTTATCAGCGACAAGTCGGTTGAAGGAAGGCTCAGAAACAATTTAAAAAAGATTTTGAAGCCTGAGCTTATAAATAGGTTCGACGAGGTCATTATTTTCAAGAGGTTACTTAAAGACAGCCAGCTTAGAGTACTGGAGTTACTCACAAAGGAAATAAACGTTACACTTAAAGCCCAAAACATCACTTTAGTGGTATCCAAAGAGGTTAAAGACTACCTTCTGGAAAAAGGCGGCTCTCTCGAATACGGGGCCCGGGCTTTGAGGAGAACATTGGAAAAGGAGCTGATCGACTCTTTGGCTGAATACCTGTTGCATCACGAGAAAAGACCGTTGTCACTTTGCGCTTCTTTGTCGGGCGGGGAGATAGTTATATCCGCGAAAAAGGTCAGAAATTGCTAAGATATTAGTATGCCTAAGATAAAAACGGTATACACATGCCAGAACTGCAATTACCAGAGTTCCCAATGGATAGGACAATGCCCCCAGTGCCACGAATGGAACTCTTTTATTGAAGACGTAGTGGCTGTAAGCTCCGGTTCAAGATCAGGTTCCCGCGCGGGAAAAAGCAGCGTGGCCACGCCTATACAGCTATCGAAAATTTCCACGAAAAATATAAAGAGACTTTCTTCTAACATATCCGAGTTCGACAGAGTTCTTGGAGGCGGATTTGTCCCGGGACAGGTAGTTTTACTAGCCGGTGAACCCGGTATAGGGAAGAGCACACTTTTGACGGATATCGCAAAAAGTTTCGGCGATAAAAAAATTCTGTATGTTGCAGGAGAAGAGAGTGCGGACCAAATAAAGATAAGAGCGGAACGCATGAATTACCCCGCCGAGAATTTATATATGTTTCAGGAATCCGGAGTAGAGCAGATTATCTCAGCGATAGAAACTGCAGAAGATATCGCTCTGGTCATAGTAGACTCCGTTCAGACAATTTACTCCGAAGATATTGCGGGAATTTCAGGTTCTCTTCCGCAGGTCCGTGGCTGCACCCAGCTTATAACAATAGCCGCGAAGCGTACGGGAGTACCTGTCGTACTTGTCGGGCACGTAAACAAAGAAGGTGTTGTGGCAGGTCCGAAAGTCCTGGAACACATTGTAGACACCATTCTTTACCTTGAGGGCGACGCCCAGCACATGTTCAGGATGCTCAGAACAACTAAAAACCGTTTCGGTCCGGTGTCGGAGGTAGGAATATTCGAGATGCAGGAAAAGGGGATGAAAGAGGTCAAGAATCCCTCAGAGCTTTTTCTTGAGGAACACGTTGCAGGAACTTCAGGTTCCTGTGTAACGGTCGTTATGGAAGGCTATAGACCTCTCCTGTTTGAAGTACAGGCGCTGACGGTAAGAACCAGCTTCGGTTACCCGAGAAGGACAGCCAGCGGCCTGAATGCCAACCGTTTGCAGGTGTTGGTAGCTACAATAGAGAAAAGAACAGGAATAGATCTTAGCGGCCACGATATCTATCTCAATGTGGCCGGAGGTTTTAAGATAAACGAGTACGCTGCCGATTTGGCCGTCTGTCTGGCAGTTATATCATCCATCAAAGACTTGCCCATGAAAGAGAAAAGTGTAGTATACGGCGAAGTAGGTCTAAACGGCGAGATTAGAAGGGTGTCCCATTCTGAGAAAAGGTCGAAAGAGGCAAAAAAGCTCGGTTTTGAAAAGATTATCTCTCCCGAAACTGCTAAAAGTTTGAGCGAGGCTGTATCAAAGGCTCTGTCCAAGGGATACAATTTAGACAGTGGAAAACACACTAAACAAAATAAAACAAAACACACAACAGAAGACAAAAGGAATTCCCCAGCTAAAGAGCTTTAATATTTGGGTTAGGATCGCTTTCGCCGTCATATTCTTCATTTTAGGATTCAATCTTTCACGAACGGGCTTTTTCTACGAACTTCCATTTTTTGGCTATCACACGGTATGGGAATTTCTAATTTCAGCTGCTTCGGGATTTATTGGTTTTTACGTATTCCCACTATTTTTGATAAGCGCTCAATACTGGATTGAGGCGACAATACATAAAGTGGTTAATGAGATAGTGGCCAATTTTTGGGATCAGCAGTCACGCAAGATACAGGAAGCAAGACGTGAAAAACAAAAGAAAAAGGTTGAAGAAGAGGACTCAAAAAGAAAATCTGATTGGGAACATGCTATTGTCCTCGATACATCGGTGTTGGTCGATGGAAGGGTAATAGATATAGTCAAAACAGGCTTTTTGGATCACCGTTTAATAATTATCCAGGCAGTATTGGACGAACTTCAGGCTATTGCTGATAGTAAAGATAAACTAAAGAGACAGCGTGGCAGACGCGGTTTGGACATCGCAAAAGAACTAAAAAAACACTCTAAGGTCATTATTCCCGACATTGGCGCGAACGGAAAGGGTGTGGACGCCAAATTAGTCTCCTTTGCTAAAGAACATAAATTGAAACTTATGACGATGGACTTTAATTTGAATAAAGTGGCACAGGTGTCGGGTGTTAAAACATTAAATTTGAACGATCTTATAAATGGTTTGAAGACAGTCATGCTGCCGGGTGAATCTATAAGGATAAAAATAGTGCAGCAGGGTAAGGAAAAAGAGCAGGGAATCGGGTATTTACCCGACGGAACAATGATAATAGTGGAGGGGGCAAAAGAGCGTGTGGGAGAGGAAATAGACGCCATAGTATCAAAGATAATACAGTCTTCGGCAGGCAGAATTATATTTTCAAAAACGGTTGAGCAGGCAGACGCTTAGAATTCTAAGTTCCATATTTTTCCCAATATAGAAATAAATAGCGAGATGTACGTGCGGAGGAGAAGTGTGAATGGGAGTACAAAAAAACACTCCAGCAGAGGCGACATAAATAGCGGCAACCGCAGAGTGTTTTTTGTCGAAGCGTTTTGCAATCTAGGATTGCAATAAGTCCATGCCTCAGAGCAGCCGAAGCATGATTTATATAAACTTTATATTATTTATCACGCCTAACAAGCGATGGTTGTTAGTCTGACACCCATATTTTTATGAAGGACTGCGGAGTTTAGTGTTAAGTTCTTACGTGCGTTGCTGTTATGGAAGTACGTACTGTTATACAGTTATATGTACAGGATGACTTTCATTTCAACCTATAAGTTAGAAATTACGTGTGGATAACTTTTAGGAATGTGGATATTTAATAAAGGAGGATATTAATGGATAGTAATAAAATAAAGACCACAGTTTTGCTTGATAGGACACTTAAAAAGCTTGCCCAGGTACACGCGATACAAAACGATATGACGTTGGGTGAGTTGATTGAAGAGGCTTTAAGGAAGTTTTTAATTTAGGTACCCGAGTACATTAACGCCTCTACACTTGTGAATAGTTTATTTATTCTTTTGCTTACTTCGTCTTGATCTTACGCGCAGCACATTAAAATAGACGTAACCTGTAGTATATGATACAATCCCCATCAATCTAAGAAAAGGAGGAGAAATGGGCGGTTATTTGCTAGTAGGTTTTTTGGTAGCCTTTGTTATGGGGTATCTTTTTAAATGGAAGATAATCCGATGGTTGCTGTTGAACCTGATTATTATGGCCATAATCGTATCAGCCGCAGGAAGTTACCTTTCAAAATTTTTTGAGGTGGACTACACAAGCGGCATAGGGGAGGCATTAGGCGTTATTTTTGGTGTAGCGGGCGGAAATATTCTCGGTGCTATAGTACGGGCACTCGCAGACCGCACGCGCAAAACTAAAAATACCGAAAAAACCTCTGAGTAATTCAAAAAGGCCCGTAGACGAAGGTACATAAAAATACCAACGTTTCGGGCCTGCATTTTACAACGTGCGTTTTCGTGAGGGCCCATAGTTTTGACAAAAGAACGGGAATCTGTTACTATCTAGTGTGTTCTGGAAGGAGACGTACAACCGCCTAATTACAGGCAAAACTCCCAGAATACAAAATTTATTTAAACTGTTGATTCATGTGCCTGCAAAGCATATTAACTAGCAGTTTATTAGCTGCTTTTTACCGGTAGTAATGCCGGTGAAAGTACTTTGACAAGGTAGGTGTGGAAATCCTCTTTATAGGACTATTTTGATTAGGCCGGTTTAGCCTTTTAGCTATTCCGCTTATGGATCTTGCACCCCTTTTGTACATATCTGATTTACGTAGATGTGTGTGGAAGGGGTGTGGGACCCAAATTGTCTTAAGCTTTTTCAATATATCAAGGGCTCTAGTCAGCCCAACCAAGGAGGTTAAAATGGCTATTTGGACGAAAACCCCCCTCTGGGGAAGAATCTTGGCGGGTTGTATTGTTGTGGCCTTACTTGTGGCTGCTGTCGTGCTTGTCAACACTTTGGGTTCAAAACCCTCTGTAGTTGCCGCGCAGGAAACTCAATTGCAGGAAAAGGACGCAGAAATACAAAGTTTGCAAGACCAAGTAAAGAACCTGCAAGCGGACTACCTCAAACAGGCTGAAACATTCGGTGCACTCCGTACCGAGATTGACGCCTTGAAAGCTGTGCAGGCACAACGACTGGATGAAAATCCTGTTGTTGTTGTAAACCAGGCACCCGAAGAGAAAGAATTTGTATGGGACGGTAAGTCGTTCCAGGGTTTGGCCCCGTTCTTTTTTGACGGTGACCCCCTAATCGCCCAGCACAAGGAACGTGGAAAAGATATGACGTATGAATGTTCCAAGGACTACGGCGTATTTTTTACCATGGATTCCGGCGTTGTCCAAGACGAACCAACTGTTTACCACGAAAAGAAGTATGGGGCGGTCGGCTTTGTGCCCTGCACTGAAGGTAAGTTGATTCAACTCTGGACGGAACACTGGTCTGAAAGCGCTTTGCACAACCAGGTACACATCGTGGAGTTATATTTACCACTCCCGGAAAGTGTGACTGTAGAGCAAGCCCTCGAAGCCCTTATGAAAGACGATGGGAAACCCCTCGCTTATATGTTCGCTGCCGATGGCACCCACGAATTAATTGTTGGTGACCAGCTGAAGTAACCCCCCACACCCACCCTTAACACTGGCCGTAGGAATGCAGAAACAGAAACCCAGTCTAAATTAGACTCCGGCTTCTAACTCTGTACCCTACGGCCTTGTTTTTTTGTATGCCTTTTTCGCAAATCTGTTAAGCCCCCCCCCTTAACCCGTTAACACCAACGTGCTACCATATATTCCATGGAGATCGCGAAGATTCCGGAGAAACTTTCGGGAAAGATAAGGGAACTTTTTTCAGATAAGTACGTGGTCGTTTTGACCGTCATTATAGTTTTCCACTTCACTTTAAATATCATTTGGCAGTATGTGAATACGGCACCCCCTACCTGGGATAGTGCCGGTCACCTTGTTCTTTCCTACATTTTTACCGACAGGATTCCCGAGCTTTTCGGTGGTCACGTCAACTTAATATCTTTAATCAAGGTTTCTACTTACTACCCGCCATTTTTACACTTTCTCGGGAGCATTGTATTCTTCGTAATCGGCCGGAACTACGAGTTTGCCCTAATGTTAGGAACCGTGTTTTTCATTATTGCGCAGGTATATTTGTACCTACTAGTTAAAGAAGTTACTCAGAATAAAAAAACAGCCGTGCTCGCTGTGTTAATATTTTCGCTTTTCCCACAGGTTTGGGAGCAGAGTAGGCAATATCATCTCGATGTTCCGCTTTGCGCACTTTTGTTAGGCGCCTTTTATCATTTAATTAAATCCCGTGGGCTTATAGATAAATATCATTCGGTACTATTTTTCCTTCTAATGGCGTTCGCACAGCTCACTAAGTGGTATGCCTTCGTATTCTTAGCTTTCCCTTTCCTTTACCACGTTTTTTACTCTCCCTTGAGGGCTAAGGTGCTACATGACAGAAATAGATGGACGAACATGGTAGTAGGTGGATTAATTGTGTTGATTGTTGCAGCCCCGTGGTACGTTGTTAATCTCAAAACTATCCTGGAAAACGTTCAGGTGTCCTCTACGGCAGACGCCGGCGACCCGTCAGAAGTTCTCAGTTTTGAGAGCTTTTTCCATTACATAAAGCTTTCAACTACACACCAAATCGGAATAATATCTATGCTCCTGTTCATTTTTTCGGTAATGTTTCTCTTCAAACAAAATAAGAACATGGGTAGATATGTTCTTTGGTCGACGCTGATACCGTATTTCGTACTTACGCTAATTCAAAACAAAGATCTTAGATACATCCTTCCTCTGACCCCGCTTTTTGCCTTTGCGATAGCCTGTTTTTTCACTATGCGCGGGACAAAGATCCTTCCAAATATAGGGGCAGGGATATACCTGTTTTACTTATTTTTCTACTACTTCTTTTTCTCGTTCAACCAGTATCAGGTCCTACCAAAATCACTTTATTTTGTTTCGACACTATTCGCCGGTCCCGGTTATAGATTAACATGGGTCGCCGAACCTCATTCTTATGCCTACAACGGTAAGGACTGGAAAGGGGAAACGATAATTCAGACTGTAAATAAACTGGCTAATGACGAACCGAACATCCACGGAAAATACAGGGTTTTAGAGGTGTCGGACAACAGATTTTACTCCATAGCCTCTTTCGACATGTACTTGCTCGAAAACCGCTATTTCGAAATGAATTTACAGATTCCCTACAACCGTCCCGATGCAATGAGTGACGAGGAACTGGCAAACTATTTAGCCACTATGGATTTTGCTATCATCCCAAAGGATCCGGGGCCTCCAGGACTAAGAAATATTGCTGTATTAAGACAGCTAGTGTCGTATTTCCTGGATGGTCAGCACCCTGAATTTGAGCTGGCTCAGTCGTTCGATCTTCCGGACGGAAATGTTTTGTACCTTTTTAGGAGGAGCGATTACCTTAAGTACAACAACCCGGCACTTTCTCAGGAACATCTCAGGATTTATATGGGAAATAACCTGATTCTTGACCGCGAACTACTGCCGCGCCGCTCTTTTAATGTGAGATTCTACAGGGATAACGGGGAGTTTGTAGACATAAATTACCCTGAAGGCGGTGGAAACCAGATGAGGCTTAGTTTGGACGGAGTGAGTAGGGTTAAAATCGAGTTGCCCGCGCGTGAAATGAACATCAAGGAGCTGCACGGGTGGAGATATTATGATCAGCACTTTATCAGGGACAGCAAGTACAATGAATTAATAAGCGGGTCTTACGACACTTTCGTTTACTTTTCAGGCAGATTGGCACCCAAAAATGTTTTTACTGCATTTACGGATTTTACCGGTTCTGTTGAGGTAGCAATGGGAGATGGGGTAGTTAATGTATCTCTTTCCGACGCCTCTGATTCATCTTATGTGGCCTACGCTTACAATGGTTGGAGGTGGGAATCGGTGGTCCTGAATAAAGATAAAAGCAGCGTTTCCATTCCTTTGAAGGATCTTATACAAATAGAGGTTACCAGTAAGAGACAAATAATCAGAGGATTCGATAAAATGTGGGATTTTTTCATTTGTTACGACGGAAACGCCGTTTGTTTCTATCCTCTCGCTGAAATCCTATAGGTTGCATTATTGCCCTTTTTGTTGTAAAATAGCGCCAGTTTCTAAACAATCACCTTAAAATCAAAGGAGGAGTAAATGAAGGCTAAAATTGTCGTTTTTGTCGTTGTGTTGCTTGTATTTGCGACTGCCGGAATTGTTCTTGCAGAAGCTTACGGCGAGTCAAGCTGTGATAACCGCATCTCGTTAGTGTTTCCAGGACCTCTTGAAGAACCCGCTTCGTGGACTAGTACAGATCAATCTGTGTTGAACACAGCATTAGGATCTTACTCTCTGGTCGGTCGCGCGTTTATTCTCAGTCACGGAAATTTCACGCTTGATGGGGTTCCGGTTAGTAACACGTATTCGTGCTACTACACAGGCGGGTATTACCCGCCCCAGAGTAGAGTTGACGAAATTACTGCGGGGTTGGCCCCGGATGAATGCATATTCGTGGAGGAAAGCGGAACCATCCGTGTGAATACTCCGGTAAATGGATCCTGCATTCTGCCGGCAATACCTACGCCTACTTCAACTCCTACAACGGTTCCAACAAAAACCGCGACTCCAACAGCCACGGCGACACCAACCACTGTTCCTACGGCGACACCGACTGCTACCCTGGAACCCAGCCCGACAGCCACAGAAATACCGGTTCGTCTGGTTCTCGAAGGTGGTATCAATAAACCCAGCGATAACGGAGATAGTGGATGGGTGCCCATGCAAAACGGAAGTAGCGCGAATATTGTCACGCAATTTAATTACGACACCGTTCCTGCTGCATACTCCGAGCCTGGCACCACCATTAAATTGGTTGTTTGGATAGATAAGGAATCAGATCCAACAATCCTTAATGGAACGGGCACTTTTGAATGGAACGCAGCTGGATATTGGGATTTCACGATCATGGCAACCAATGGGCTGGCCGAAATAAAACTCGTTAGCTCTCCCTCTGGACTGCCGGGAAAATTCATTAAGGTCGAAGCATGGGTTGGTAATCAAGCACACCAAACATGGCAGGCGACCGTCAGCAAAGGAGTTTACGAGGTTTTTCTGCCTCTTATTCTCCGCTAACTACCAAACGGTATCGAGAAGTTGGATTCATCCACTCTTGGTACCGTTTTTTTTGCCCAAAACTCCGGTTACAAGAGAACAAGCGCCAATTGCCCTAAACCCCTATAAAACCTATACTAGAAAGGTGCATATGAGCGTTCCCAAACTACCAATTTTTAACAAACTGCCGAAGATAAGCTTTTACCCGGTTCTTCTTTTCCTAATAATCTTTATTATCTGCGCTAAAAACTATACCCCCGGCACCTTTTTAACAGGATGGGACACCCTGCACCCCGAATTTAACCTGTCATTGTACTGGCAACGTATCCTGGGTGGTGTATGGCAGGAGCATCAGGGATTGGGAGCTGTCGCGTCCCAGTCCCACGCCTCGGAAATTCCCAGAATGCTTTTACTTACGGTAATAGACTTGTTCTTCGGGTTAAAGTTTATCCGTTATGCATACGCATTCCTCATGCTTTTTCTTGGACCTTTCGGTGTTTACTTTTTCCTTAAGGACGTTCTGCTTAAAAAGTTCCAGGGACCGTCCAAATTACTCGGAGCGTTTACCGGAGCGCTCTTTTATCTGTTAAATCTCGGAACCCTTCAACATTTTTACGTTCCCCTGGAGATGTTTTTGACTCATTTTGGGTTTTTAGGCTGGTATATGTGGTCATCTTCTATGTTTTACCAATCGGGAAAAAGGAAGTATTTGATACTCTTTTTCCTTTTCACTTTGTTCGGGTCTTCTCAGGCTCACACAAGCACGCTGTTCTACGCATTTTTTATATACTTCTTTGCGTACTTTTTGCTAATCCTATTAATGGATCTTTCTCAAAAATTGCCGTGGCGCCCGGAGTATATAAAAAGGACGGTGGTAATTTTTGTTGCTACCTTGCTTATTAACTTTTTCTGGTTGCTACCTAATTTCTACTTTGCAGTAAGTCACGGCGGGGAAGTGAACATGTCCAAGATTCATGGCCTATTTTCCAACGAAGCTTTTTTAGCAAATAAAAAATACGGTGGTACTCAGGATGTCACTATCCTAAGAAGCTTTTTGTTCAGCTGGGGAGAGCACACGGGAAACGCTCAGTACGGAGAGCTTTTGGGTGAGTGGGTTTCGCATCTTGACAGCCCCGGGGTGCTGATACTGGGTTACGGGATGTTCATTTTCGCCTGTATGGGGGTGATAGTAGCCATTATAAAAAGGGAGAAATTCGGCTTTGGTATGTTCGCCTTTTTCGCCATAGGTATATTTTTCTTATTTAACGTCAACCCTCCCTTTGGCGGACTATTTGTTCTGATGCAGAATACCGTTCCTCTGTTCAAAGAGGCGTTCAGATTCCCATTCACAAAGTTCTCAATAGGACTGATGTTTGCTTACAGTGCGTTTTTTGGCTATGCCCTTAGTTGGTATAGCAGTTTATTTCACAAAATTACGCAGAGGATTTTACTGCCCAAATTTGTCAGAGGCACCATTCTAACAGCAGTTACAGTTCTGTTAATTTACTACATGTGGCCGGCCTTTTCAGGCAAACTTATAAGTCCTTCCATGCGGGTTGATATCCCCAAAAGATATTTCGAAATGTTCAAATACTTTGATTCTCAGGATAGCTATGGAAGAGTAGCCGATTTTCCGGTTCACAGCTTCTGGGGTTGGGTGTATTACGACTGGGATCCCGCAACGCGGCTTGGTTACCAGGGTGCCGGATTTTTATGGTTTGGCATTAAGCAACCTTTAATGAACCGGGAGTTCGACAGGTGGAACCTTCTGAACGAGCAGTATTATAGGGAAATGTCGTACGCGGTATATTCACGCGACGCGGACCTGTTAACGGATGTTTTGGACAAATATAAAATCAGATGGTTACTTTTGGATGAGTCGGTGATGATCCCGGCAGCTGATAGCAAGCAGCTGTTCTACCCCGAAATCAGGAAGTTGTTCACGGAAACAACGAAAATCTCACTGTCCCGCGACTTCGGACAAGGCCTTAGTGTCTTTGAATATACGCCGTCGCAGCCTCAATCCCGTGTTGAGAGCTACGACACATTTTATCCGGTAGGAGACGTAGTTTACAAGGAACCTTACGACACAATATATTCTGTTTATGCTCCTTATATTAGTGGGGGTGAAGAGAATTTCCCTTATGTTGGGATAACCAATACCGACGAAACAATAAAAGAAGAGTACGTGCAGGAGCAGGGTGAAGTTACTTTTATCAATCCAAAATTTATTACGGGGGACGCCATAATTACCGGTAAAGACGAGAGCGGGGATAAATCAGCCCGTGTTCCTTTGACGGCGGTGCTTGAGAGGTTGCCGGGAGATGGGGGTTTGCTGTTCTCGGTAAATCCTGTGTCTTCCAGCGATAAATTGATGGAGGTGGCTTTTGGCGAAATTAAGGACCTCTATGCGGTCGCGGTGTCCGTCAACGGGGATCCCCGCGGAGTATTTCTGGATGCCTTAGAGTACGGAAAGAAAGAAGTAAGTTTCTACTACAATATCGGTGCCTCCAACAACATAGACATTTACACTTTGAAAAAAGGCGAGATTCCGGTAACCGGTTACGCGGGTGAACTTGAACCCTGCAGCGATTTGTACGGGATGAGCTCTTATGAGATAAAAAGGCTGGATGACGGATTTACCCTCGTAGGAAGTGGTTTGAAAGCGTGTCTGACAGTTCCTGTTGCAACTGTATTGGCTTCTGGTGCTGAGGGCGGATCCTCACACCCGTACGTTATAAAAGCAGATGTTACTCCCGACAATCCCTATTCAATTTGCGTTTTCAGCAACAAATCCGGCCTTTGCGAAAATTATTACAGGGATGGGGCTCACATGTTTACCATCAAAGGAAATGTTACCGACTATTTCCTGAGATTCAACTCAAACGCTTTAGGAAGCAACAGTCCGGTTTCTACCACATTCAGAAATATTCAAATATTTTCAGTAGAAGGCGCCATTACGTCCCCATTTGTTCTTGATGAGGCTAAAGTTCTCACACCTTTTATATCCGAACCTTACAAGGTGGCTAATAGTATGTCGTTCGGGGGCAGGGCGGTCGATATGGACCACTACTACAGGTATTGCAACTTACTGCAGAATCAGGATGAGATGCCTAATATTTCTGGGATGCCTGATGTTTTAACTTATTCCTCGGCCGAGAATGCCGTATGTGACTCGTTCCCGTTCCCGTATCTTCCACAGAGCACGGGGTATCTTCTTGAAATAAGAGCGCGTAATGTGTCGGGGGCGCCTTTGCGAATGTGTCTGACCAACGAGTTTTCTAAGAGATGCGACCTCTATGTCGAGCTCCCTAAGAACAAATCCATGGAAAGTAATTATTACCTTATTCCCCCGATGGGTGAGGAAATGGGTTATACCGTGAATTTCTCAAACCTTATATTCGGCAGTGACTACACTGAAAACCAGCTGGAGTCCGTCCGATTGTCTCCGGTACCTTACAGCTATTTGCGTAGTTTCCACACCGGGATTTTGCCCGAAGAGGGACGGCAGTTGGTCGTTTTGAACGAGGCATTCGAAAAGGGTTGGACTGCTTTTTGCGGAATAATGCCCTGTAACGCCAAGCACGTTACGGTTAACAATTGGGCAAACGGCTGGGTGTTTGAAGGGAAAAAGGACACTTCGGGTATAAAATTTATCTTTTTACCCGAGCTTCTAGAGTATTTAGGGCTGTTGGTTTTAGTTCCCGTATCAATTTACGTTTTCAGGTACAAAGAAAAACTCGACGGACAGGAAGACTATGAAAAATGAGATATTAATCACCGGAGGAGCGGGGTACATCGGAAGTCATGCTGTTAAAAGGCTGCTGAAGGAGAACTACGTAGTTCACGTCCTGGATAATTTTACGACCGGGCGCAGACAGGCACTCGAGAATCTAAAAAAGTACGGCGACGTCAGAATTATAGAGGCCGATCTGAGGGACGGGGAAGCGTTAAAGAAGGCACTTCGGGCAGACAATATGGCTAACGTTTCTACGGCACTTCATTTTGCCGGGGTTTTATCGGTAAGCGAGTCAATGCAGAATCCCTACAAATACTTCCAGAACAATGTTCTAGGGTCTATAAACCTTTTGGAGACCCTGAGAGAGGCTGGTGTTAAAAATATAATATTTTCATCTACCTGCGCTACTTACGGGAATTCTCAATATCTTCCAATAGACGAAAAACACCCGCAGCAACCGACCAACCCCTATGGAGAATCCAAGCTGATGGTGGAAAAAGCCATCAGGTGGTACGCGGAGCTATTTGGGGTGCACTTTGTTATTTTCCGCTATTTCAATGTTTTCGGATCCGATCCGGACTGCGATATAGGGTATAGTTCGTTACCTGCAACGCATCTTGTTCAAAGTGCTGTAAGAGGCGCACTAGGCCTGTCGCCCTTTAAAGTAACATGTGCCGACAATTTTAAAACACGTGACGGGACGCCGGTCAGGGACTATATCGATGTAATAGACTTGGTAGATGCCCACTTCAAAGCTGTTAAGTATCTCGAGTCCGGAGGAGACAGTGATATTTTCAACCTCGGAACAGGAAAAGGATTTACCGTTTATGAAATAGTCGATCAGGTAGAAAAGACCGTAGGAAATAAGTTCGACAGAATTCCCGGAGAAGTAAGACTGGGTGAATATGCAGAGGTGTACGCAAACTACGACAAAGCCAGGGAAAAATTAGGCTGGAACCCTTCCACATCTCTTGAAACGGGCATTAACAACCTTGTGAGGTGGTTCAGAAAATACCCCGACGGCCTAAAAAATTAACCTGAACCGTCCAACCCCATAGTGTTGACAAAAGAGCCAAATTAAGCTAGAATACCAACATGATTGATCCGTATGGTCAATCCAAGAGTACTAAGTTCCCTGCCAAATCAACAAAAACTGCCATATTTAACTTAGCGTGAAGTAAGGTAGGTATGGGTTTTGTTATT
>Ga0209416_1001171_pt1 | contig 19842 bp, 41 predicted proteins | sample RifGroF1_FD_184001 | JGI IMG/M metagenome (GOLD analysis project Ga0209416, IMG submission 184001) | Groundwater microbial communities from Rifle, Colorado, USA - Groundwater F1 (SPAdes) (version 2) | ecosystem: Environmental > Aquatic > Deep subsurface > Groundwater | place: Rifle, Colorado...
CGACTTTGTCTGTATCGTCTAACTTTTTCTCAGTCTTAACACTTAAATAACCGGCAGAATGTTCAAACCCCATCCCTTGCACGATTTCCAAACCGTATTTTATGCGCTCCAAACGCCAGACAGCTTCCAGTGGGGTCAACCCCTCCGGGTTATGCGCGTCGCCGAACGTCAGATGCAGACTGTCCTCCAGCGGCAGTGTCACCTCCGGTTCGGGGTAGATATACTGGGTCATGCCTCGAACTTTGCCATTGTCCGAGAAATCCCACTTAAAAAAGCTGGAGGAATCCCGCCAGCCCAGCCGACGGATGCCAATGAGATTATCTTTGTACTGGCTGCGCCAATCGTCCTCCCCGGGTGGGGTCCACGTCTCCGAGCGCATACCGGGCACAATCTCCCACCATCCCCAGCCGAAGAACGGCACATTGCCGATCAGGGTATCGATAAACGTGCTTTGCCCGCCGTCCATATCCTCCATAGTCTGCTCGATAAATTCGCCGGCCCGCTTGTCTTTATCGGTCGCCTTGTCAGGCAACTCGACCTGCAAATTGATCCCCCGGGCCAGCGCCGAGAAAATCACGCGCACAATCGATACCTCCGGGTCTGACCGGCGCATGCGCGAGTAGAGCGGCTGAACGCCTGGCCAGCGCAAATCGCGATGGTACGCGGTTTCCACAAAGCCCATAAATTGTTGCAGTCCAGTGTAACCGCGCTCGTTATAATTCGGCATCTATTTTCTCCTTTTTGCGCCGCTTCCAGAATTCACGCATGCCTTCACTAATTTTTATTTTGACATCTGGGGGCATTTTTACCCCAATTTTGGCGGCGCTAATTTTTAATTTGACATCTAAGGGCATCTGATGTTTTTTTGCTAGCTTGGCGGCGCTTATTTTTGCACAATGCTCATCCGAAAACACCCTATTCTTCATAGCCGCTCTCATTTTTTCTCTTGTCTCTTGTGATATCGGGGGGAGTTTCCTTCCTCGATTGGCGTTGCCAATTTTTTCTTTGGTTGCCTCAGACATGGACCTTTTGGGTTTTCCCCTTTGTGCATCGCCAATATGCCTACGCCTTTCTTCGGAATGTGGACGGCCTTTCAATGTGGCACTAATTTTTGCCTTCGTTTCTGCGCTAGGATGTAATCCAAACGCACCATCCCCGCCCAGTGTCGCGTTGTAATAACCATATTGAGCAATAAACTCTATTTCTTTCTGGCATAATAGGTTTCTGTCGTTGCTCTCAAAAAGAACAAACCAATCCCATGCATCTTTGCCATATTTTCTTATAGCGTCTGCAAAACGATAATGTTCGCCCTTATCAGCAGCAGCCAAATGACGATCCATTCTACGTTTAAATCCGTAGGTAGTTATGCCAACATAAGCATGACCATTTATTTTATTTCTCGCCATATAGACTACGCCCATAAGATCCTCCATTATATTTTAATCTAATTATACCATGTCAGCGCAGATCCTTATGGAACGATTCTTCGATGTAGCCGTAAAATTCATGCAACCCGGTTTTGCCAATTTCCTGAAAATTCATTTTTATCTCCAGCGACTCTCGAAATTCTCAACTTTGTTCAGGTCTTGCACATCGTCCCAGTCTGCGCCGGCGCCGATAAGCTCGTTGTACATGCCTGAAGCCGCGTCCATTTCGTCGTCATGTTTTAATTCCGGCTGTCCATGCATGTGGTTAAGCCAGCGGTCATTCCACGCTCCGCGCAGCAGTTTGACGTTTCCGGCCAGCGCCTGGGCCGACAGTGGTTTAGCCCTGGTGATCTTGTCGCCTTGAGGCGGGATGCCGCGCACATCATAACCTGCCAGGTGGGTGACGATATGATAAGCATCGCGCTTGCCGCTCGCTCCCCCCTCCTGCTCGAATCGGATATCCACGTTTTTCCCATCTTGTCCGGCTGTGTTTTTCATAGTCGTATCGGCTCGAGCAGGATCGATTTGCTCATTGGTTGCATCCAGGATATAAACGATGCCATTGGCTATTTTGCCCTTGCATGACGCAGTAAAATCGGCGCTCTTTTTCTCAGTGGCCGCCAGGTCCCAGAAGCGCACTTCACGCCCGCCGGCAGGCACAGCGTCTACAATCTCGAACCAAGCCTTGTTGAATACCTTCCCGGCGGACGGCTTAATCTTCCAGTTCCCGCCGCGCCGCTTGTCACCTAGCAGCCGCTCGCGGTCCACCAGGGGCAGCGCTTGCAGATTCGCCAGATATCCAGGGTCTTTATCCAGCAGGATCTGATTGTCGTAAATCGTCGAGAGAATAAAGGTGACAGATTTGGGCAAACTGTCAGGATATTTTGCCAGCAGTTCGCCGGCAGTGTCGGCCCAGATGATTTCTTCGTTAACCCGAACCATCCAGCGGATTTTACCGGAACGTTCGAGATTGGCATATCCGTCCTCGTTGATCCACCAGACCAGGAAATCAGCCAGCCAGCCAGGCTCGGGGTTGCAGGTCGCACGGATATAAGGCCGCACACCTACCGTGGACCGATTCCTGGACAACATATAGAAGAATTGATGCTCGGTAAAGGTTTCTAATTGGTCAAAAATTAATAGAGGAACTTGTGAGCTTTTCCAGTCGTTAACCGTATCATCGTATTGCAAATGTGAAAACGTTACCCGCGATCCTTCGGGAAAATTGAATTGATGCTCGTTTTCGTTGGGCTTGCCGTCCAGGAGTGGGTACATTTTCTGCGCCTCATCCCATAAACCGCCCTCTTTGATGATTTCCGAGATAGAACGCCGGAAGATGACTGCGCCAAAATCTTTGTTGCCTTTGTGGCGGAGAGGCTCCATTAACAAAGCGTATGTTTTTCCCCCACCAGCACTTCCGCCAAAAATAGCGATGTCCGCCGAAGATGCCATGAAGGTCTCTTGGCGAGGCTGGGGGCGAATGTCAATCACTTCCGCGATCATTGTTTTCCCTGTTGTTGTCAGGAATATACACATTCACAGTCGCGGCGGGTAGTTCCTTGCCGTTAGTGGTTAAGTCGGTCCGGTCAATCAACTTACCCCGATATTTCAAAATGTCCTTTTGCGCCTCGTGGGCGCTGTAAAGCTCCAGTTCTGTTTCCACAATTTCGCGGTCTTCTTCATCCTCTTTCTTCGCGAGATAGGTTGTCACCTTTTGCTTTATCTTTTTGATGAGTTTTGTTTCCGGCTTCACAATCAATTCCCCCGCCTCGTTTTTTTTCATCAGATTGAGCGTAAAGCCAGAAGTGGTTATGTCCATCAAATCAGCCAGATCTCCGTCAGCAATGTCTGACAATAAACTGGCTGCCTGGTCAGCCGACATGATACGCTCGTCAATGGATGCCTTTATGTCAGCATTTGACAACAAACGGCTACCTTGCTGGCGTGCTGTTCGTGGAGAATAGCCAACCTCCTCAGCCGCCTTCGTGGCGTTGAAGTGTGTCAGATATCTGTCCAAAAACATGCGCTGTTTGTTGTTTAAACTCATGCGCCTCCGCTTTTGCGCGGCCTGGTGGGCGTGTTGCCACTGGCCTTTTCCGATTCTTCAATTTTGCGCTGCCGGTAGTATGCCTGCATCATCCCCTGTTCCACCGCCTTGGTGATCGCGTCGGCCATTTTGTTGACGATCATGTCCTGGATAGCCTCCGTCATGTTGGCCTGCTGCTTCTCGATCACACTGGATGAGCGCAGTTTGCCGGTCAGGAACCAGTAAACCACCAGTACCAAGATCGCAGTACTGCCGCCGGTGGACACAAGGTCCATCACTGTTTGGGCCGTCGGATCGGCAATGTCAAACAAACCCAGGATGCGCAAAACGGCGAATGTGGCGGCGATAAAAGGGGCCGCGTTGTTGATCATGTCACTGGCGCCCATCTAACAGTGTTTGTTGCCCCAACATGCGGTGTCATGGCTTCTGTGGTGCTTTGTCCTTCCAATCGTGGAGGATGTTCGCACCACCCCCACCCAGGAAGGCTGAAATAATTTGACCCACTACCGGATTCAGGTCGGGCAGCAGGTCAGAGAAAAGATTGATCCCCGCCAAAAACACCAGCACGCCCGACAAAATCCATGCCACATACATCAACCAGAATTTATCCAGGGAGAACTTGTCAAATATCGGCGTGATGAAACCGGCCACAAAACGTTCCACGGCAACGGCCAGGAAGATTGCCAGTCCTACAGCGTCCATAATTTATCCCTCTCTCGCGGCTGAATGTTAGGTTGCCGCAGTTACATTATACCTATTTGGGGGAAATATACAACTGCGCTGTGAGCCACTACAACGCGTTTTTGGCGCAGTTATTTTTTTTGAAGTGTTTTTATTCACGCCTGGCACTTAAACGCGCCTACGCGTGTCCTGTGGCCTGTAGCGTGCGTTCTTGCACTCCTCGCACGTCACCTTATGCTCCCTCTCAGCCGCTTTCGTCTCCTTGCACGCTCGCAGTAAGTTCGCGGCGTTACTGGGCGTGAGCAGCACGTTGAAATCATAGATCGCTTTCAGCCTGGCGTCTTGCAACTTGGTTAGTTCCTCACACATACACCCTCCCTATGGGTAGATTTTTTCGCAATTATGGGATCTCAGATATTCCTCTGCCGACTGGATCAAGCCGTCACCGATCCGAAATCCGCTCACCTCCAACCACCCCATCGCCTTCGTAAACTGCACGATCCGGCAGCCTACGGTTTTGTCTGGCAAAGTGAACAAGCAGTAGTCCCGTTGAAGGCCGCTCTTCAAATCCACTTTCGCCCATCGCTGCAACATATCCCCGCGCTCCCAACATTGGCGGATGTTAAGCGCCTCGGGATGTTTCTCGGCGTGCGCACGTTCAACCACCTGGGGCAGCGCGATTGCCGCGATTGCCGCCAGGGCCAGGACGCACACGGCAATCAGCACCCCGGACAGCGGGTTATGATTCTGGTAGCGGTAGGTCGTTGTCGTCATGGTCCACCCTGGTCTCTTCAAGAATTATGTCAAACAATATGGCGTCAGCTTCGGCCTGTTGCATCCATCCGGTATGTAGCTCCCGCCCGACGATCATCCGGTAGATGTGCGTTAGCCGCTGTTGCAGTATCGCGTTCTCGGCTTCCAGGTCATCAATCGCGCCCCGCACAAGGCTGGCGTAAGTTTGTATCCCCTCGATCATGGCATACACCGCTTTGCTGTGGGTCAGCGGAAGTCGGATTTCAATGGTTTTGTATTCCGTTTTTGGTTCGGTCATTCTAGCGCCTCCTCGTCAAAATTGCGCATGATCGTGATCGCCTGCTCCGCTGTCTGCGCGATACTCACCCGCCCCGGATACATCCGGTGGAAGATGATTTCGCGCTCGTTCAGCGTTTCGCCAGGCTGCTTGATCTCCATGAGCATCACCCCGCCGCATTTGCCGACGACCAACACGTCTGGAAATCCTCCGCCAACCATGTGGAGAAGGCATACGTAATACGAGGCCTGGCGCAGGGCCTTCACAATCGCCGGTTGATTCGCATCAGTTCTACACGGCGCGTTGCCTCTAGGCATTTTCCACCGCCTTCCACGCTGCGCCGATCCTGTCGTCATCCTCCAGGTAAATCATGTAGCCCTTATTCTCCAGCGTGTTGATTACCTGGCCAACCTGCCGGCTGGGGAGCCCGGCCATCCGCGCCAGCTTGGAACGCGGCAGAGGCCCGTCCCGCTCCAGCACCGCCCATAATTGGTCGAGTTCGGTATCCAGGTCGAACGTCTGCACAATCGCCCGGCATTTGACGCAGCGATCTCCGACCGCGTTGTGCCGTTTTCCGCAGATGCAGCAAAATTTTCGTTCGCTCATCTTCAATCCCTCTCCGCCAATTTTTCACGTCCTGTATCAGTGACTAAAAACCTATGCCAGGGATAAGCTACTTTTTCTTCGTCAATCCAGCCGTTTGTTTTGAGTGCCGCAATAGTTTTCCACAATCCCTTTGCGCCCATGTTCCAGGTGCTTACGTTGGAATTGTTGGATAACGCCCGCAAAACGATCAGTGGATCCTTCGTCTGCCTTGCGGTAAGTTCGCCCGCGTCTCCCGAAAAATAGCATATATGAATCATTTCAGTCCCTCTCCGCCGCTGCGAACCCTGCCGCCCAATCCGTGTGCTCTTGCTCCCCCAGGGTATACGGGTTAGAGTTGATCCCGTCGTACATACAGGCGTTCCAGCCCGCGATCCACGCCTCGGTTGGCCGGTCGTGGTCGTCCTCGCTGCGCGGATTGCCGAACAGATCAATCGTTATATAAGGCATGTTACACCTCCTCCTCCTGCGTCAATACCAGTCCCAATTTTTCTATTCGCTGTTTGGCGTGATCGATAGCCCGTTGTCGCCAACCTCGCGCAAACGGACGCTCTGACAATTCGCCATCATTCCATTGATCGCCGCAATTCAGACAGGTCAGCGACCACCCGTACCACGGCTCGTGCTCTGCGAGAAATTGCTGTTCACTTTTGCAGGTCGGGCAATCGTGCATCATTATTTTTTGCTCGTCGAAGTGCGAAAAGCATATAATTACGTCGCTCATCTCAGCCCTAACCTTCGTTCATTTTTCCACCGCTTGAAATAGTCGGGATCACACACCTCGCATTTCCAATTATCCCAAAAGTTGCGGTGTAATTCATAGTTTTCCGGCTCAACCTCATAGCACAAACATATTCCGCACATATCACAAACAGGCTGGTATCCACCCAGCACAGCAGGTATCACGCTCATCCCCGTACCTCCGACGGCAACGTCCTGGCGTATAATTCAATGCCAGCTTTTTGACGTCGCTCGTCAAACGGTAGGCCGATGTAATCTATACAGGCGTCTAAACAAGCGGTACTGCAAACTGGCGGCTCAACAGGCCCTCCCATACAGCCACAATCTTTACCGTCGCAACAATACTGCGGCTCATAATCGAGAGGCTTTCCGCAAATAATACAATTACTCATCCCCGCACCTCCTGCGCCAGCGTCCTGGCGGCGTCTTTCTTCACAAAGCATAACCAATGAGTGTCGGCGGATTTTCCGATCCGCTTATGGCCAAATAGCGGCTTCACTCTCGCCAACTCAACAATCTCGGATACTTTGATCTGCGTTTCGTTCCACTTGAAAATTAGCATACCGTTAGGCGTGAGCACCCTGAAACATTCCGCGAAGCCTTGCTCCAGGCTGGTGCGCCAATCGGCCGGAAGCACGCCGTATTTCAAACACTGCCAGCCCTTCGCCCCCGCGTTGTTGAAGTGCGGCGGATCGAACACCACCATTTCGAACTGGCCACCCATAAACGGTAGAGCTGTGAAATCAAGCTGCACATCCGGCGATATTTCCAGCGTTCGCCCGTCGCACAGGATATGATTCTCACGCCGGATGTCACCGAATACAACGTCGTCAGCATCCTTGTCGAACCAAAACATTTTGCTGCCGCAAGCCGGATCAAGTATCATCCCCGCACTCCAACGACAGTAATTTTTTCGCTTCATACCTGTCCCTATTTTCGCCATCGATAGTGATCTGACGTTTCGTCAGCTTAAGGCATTCGATTGCTTGCTCAAAGTACGGCGTATAAATGGCCTCGCTTTGAACTATTCGAATTTTTCGAATAATTGCGTCAATTTTCCGCAGCCGTAGTTTTGTTGTTTCGCTCATTCCCTTACCTCCCTCCCCGCCAGCGTCCTCGCGGCCTCTACGTTCTTCTCTGCCTCAGCCGCCGTCATGCCGTGGGCGCGGAGCAGATGGGCCTTGTACGCGCTGAGCGCCTTCTCCAGCGCCTTGTCGGTCACGGCCAGGGTGATCGCGGCTGTCGCAAATGAACATACTCCACACATTAGTCCACCTCGTAGAAATAATCTGTGTCCAAGTCGCAGGTTTCAACACCCCCGCCACGGGTGACAAGGCCGAAAACATCTCGCACTGTTTCGTCCTCAAATTCCCATTCGCATAATGCCCAGCCAATCACCGGGTATGTTTTCCCTTTGAATTTCGCCCACCAATTTAGGGCAGGCATAATCTGAATTATTTTTGTTTCTATTTTTGTGTCCATAATATTTTTCTCCTTTAAACGTTATACAAAAATCACTCTTATCGCGCTCAATTTATGCAGGGCTTTGCAGGGTATGCAGGGCTGCCTATATAATACTTATTTAACTTATTTTTACCTATTAACCTATTAAATGCCATTTTTTCGTGCGCTTAGTATAATAAATCTTAAATAGGGATGACCCTGCATACCCTGCATAATCTTGCATTTTTGGCTTAACCCTGCATGATTTTTCCATCATTGTGCCGCAGCCCGACCCCGTTCCAGAACATACCTGATACCTCTTTCTTTTTATCAAACCCTATACGTTCCCAGTCTTCGGCTATGGTATTGCTTGCCTTTGGCTTGTGTCCGTTGGTCTGGCACCAATCTCTATATTTTTCGTACAGCAAGCTTGATTTCACTTTATAAGTTGGATTGATCACGCAGCAATCTGCAAGGAACGCGGCTGCCGTATCGTTATTTTTCTGGAAGTTATTCGTCGCAGTCTTCACACATTCAGGTACATCGAACCCGCCGCGATGATTTAACCTTTCCAATCCAATGAGCGCCCAATTCAAGATACCCGCGCCTTCGGTCTTGATTGCTTCTTTTATTTTTGGGTCGCGTTCATTCTCGTCCATCGGTGGAAACTTGATAACCTTCACGCGCCGGAACAGGCCATTGCCCGCATCTTGCACCCTGGGTAATTCGTTCATTGCCCAGATCAGTTTGACCCGTGGAATAAACTCAATCGGGTCTTGGAATTTTCGTTCAGTCTTGATTTTTTCGCCGCTGATAATCGCGTTTAGAACAAAGGTTGCCTGCATATAGATTGCTGGTTGTTCGCTCGCGACCGCCAGGGTTTTACCCCGCAGATTTCCCAGTGAAAACCTGGAACGTTCCACGTCGGCCAGGCCCAGCAGGGTTGCGCGTTCGCCAAGCATCGCCTGGATACCTTCAAGGATGGTTGATTTTCCACTGCCCAGCGGACCATAAAACCATAATGCCATTTCATAACGGGTATTGTTTGTCAGGCAATACCCTACGAATTCCTGCAAGAAATCAACGGCGTCAGGAATAGTGGTATCCAGGGCATATCGCCAAACATCAGCAAGAGCCTGGGGATCATATTCATACCCAACCTTGAAAGTGGCCATATACTCCGGCTTATGTGGCAATAATTCCATTGTTGGAATATGCAGCGCCCCATTCTGGCAAACGATAATATCTTGATTGGCGTCCCAGACATCATTACCCACATTGGATTTCAGTCGTGCCAATTCCTTGACGCTTGCGACTTTAGCACTTGAAGCGCGCACCCCGTCATACCTGGCGGCTTCAATCACCCCCAAAATTTCACGCCCGATAATATCTGTTTCATCTGCCGGCCAAACGCCATCCTTATATCGCCGCCAATCCCCCAAGCCATACGCGGTAAGGATCGTTTTATTCAACCATATGTTCGCCAGTTCTCCGTCATCTGGAACATGCTTCTTTTCATCTGCATCGGCTTTTTGGGTTGATGGTTGTGTTTGGGGAGGCTTGGCTTCAGGCGTTTTACGATCAGGGATTGGAATACCTGCTGCTGTTGCCATCTCACACAACAATTCATAAAAGCCTTTGCCGGTAGGTACTTTGCAATCATCCGTCTTGCAGTATTGCCAGGCCTGGAATATACCACCGCCGACACCAGGATCTCCCGGAACATTCCAAACATCATAAGCGCCGCCGTTCACCTTGACAAACATTCCGCCGCCGCCGAAGATGCGCAGCTCCGTACCTTGTTTTTCTCTGGCTGTTTTGCTTGCCCTGTTCCAGTGTTGGAACACAGAAAGACAATTCCAATATTCTGATACCGCCTCAAATAACCCATCACCGTTCGCGTGTTGTGGAATTTTCACAGTCTCGGGATAAACGCCATGCGATTGTGGTTCTTCAGGCGATAGTAAACGCCCGCCTGCCCATATGCCGCATAGGTCATCCAATTCTTCAGGCGAATATTCGGGTATGGGTTGATCGGCATTAATCAGATTGTAGAATGTCCCTTCAGGGTGTTTGCTTGGTGGTATTACGCCCTGGTTGCCATTGCTCAGCACTTCAAAGAATGGACTCTTGATGCCCTTGTGTTTAAACTTGCGTCCGTTTGGACAGTCCCCCGAAACCCTGACAATTACCTTTCCTTTGTCTGCGCCATCCCGAACGATGGTTGGAGCCTTTTCCAGACTGCGATTAGTTTTTAGAAATTCAGAAAAGCGCTCATCTGCATCCAGCATAATCAAATTATTACTATAAGTACCGCAGATCATCCCGACATTACCGCCGGCTTTAAGATGGGGTTGAATTTCTTCGAATGAGTATGGCTTATTTTGCCAGTCATCTTCAAACGGCGCCTTCCCAGGTGAATTGCCCTGGGAATTCCAGGGCTTTACTTTGCAAAATTTTGCGCCATTATCAGATAAAAATTTTAGTGCCAGCAATCCCGTTAATGTTGAAGCGGTAATATTTGAACTCATCTTGCCCTCTGATTGTATGCGGCGCGGCTCATCAGATCCGCTTCTTTGTTTTCTTCCCGAGGAACCCATTCAAAACTAACCGCCTTGAATTTTTCAACCAGCCCCCGCGCCTGCTGCCAGAGCGGAATGATGTTAGGCGAATTGACGTTCCAACTCCCGGCTAATTGATTGATGACTAGTTGGCTATCTGACCTGACAGTAATAGCCTCGAGATATTTTTTATCGATCAGGTGTTCCAGCGCCTTGATGACCGCCGTGTATTCAGCAAGATTGTTTGTCGCTCCCGGTCCGGTGCAAATCACGCCCGAACCATTCCGCGCCCGCTTCCCCTTCCAATAGATCACATAACCATAGGTCGCAGTTCCCCCAGGATTAAAAGGTTCGCAAAGCCCGTCACAATATATAACCGTGTCTGTTGTCATCCCCACATCTCCGTCCGCAGCCGGTCGATCTCGCGCTGCGCCTTGCGGATTCGCCTTGCGTTGTACTTCAGCCATATCCATTTGAATAGTTTCATAAGATACCTCCTATGTGTATTCTTCCAATAACCAGGTATTCTGTTTCCCGCATATAGGGCAGAACGTTTCTTGTGAATATGGATAGCCTTCAATCCCGAATATTCTCTTGCACTCATTACATCCATAAATTGTGAGCATTACATCCTCATCGGTAAAATGTACCGTAGCTTGCAAAGGTATCTCGCCCATTGTCCTCTCCTGGTAATAAAAATCCCCGGCTTACATCTGCTGGCCGGCGGAGGGTTAGAGCCGCATGGCGTGCGGTCGGCAAAATACCGACCAGCAGGTGTAAACCAGGGATATGAATATATTAACAAATCAACCTCCTACTTTGCCTGTTATGCGCATTACTGTGGGGTGCCAGGCCCACGCGCCAATCTGATTAACATTATAGCACTTTTCCCCGCGGAATGCTAGTGTTTTCTGGCAGCGGCCAATTGGCGAAGGGCATTGTCACGCTCGGCAACAATTTCTTGAAGCCTGGGGATCATGCCCTTATACGATGCGTATTGTTTGCCGTTGATCGTCTCGTAAGTCGGCTGAACCGGACCAATAACATCGATAATATACTGATTTATAGTTCTTCTATAACCATCTAATTCATCGCCCCATGCTTTCTCGTAAGCATCACATTCTTCTTTAAGGGCGTCGCGTTCTGCCGTCAGGCGGCGGATGTCGGCCAGCAGGGATCGGTATTGTTCTCCGGTGATGATCGGGACGCTGTCTGCATCGTGCAGGATCTTGTCCCAGTCCAGTGGGTTGGTGGGTGTGCTCATTTGTCCTCTATTGACTCAAAATCCGGCGGATAGCGGGCCGTAGGTGAGCGCGATCACCAGCAGGATACCCAGTCCAATGCCGATCAACATCCGAATCACGCTACCCAGGGTACCGCGCTGTAGCTGCTCGTTGCCGTGGTCGGGGATTACCGCCGTTCCTGGACGCGGCCCCTTGACAGTCACGTGGCTGCCGCGCTGGCGGATATCGTGCGCAGCGGGATGATGCTCGACATAGTTGCGCAGATCCCGGCCAGTCTTGCACTCACTCAGCATCTTCCTGGACATCATCCACCTCCGCTACGGGAATAAATCCGCCGGCGATTTTACCATTCCTAACCTCGACCATGCTGACAATGCGCTGAAGCAGAGCATCAGCGGCAGCCTCTGAGAGGCCATCCACTACAAATTCGAATTTCCATTGTTCCATTGTTCAATCCTTTCTCGCACCGCACGCCCGGCAGCGACCGTTGTTGTTGGTTGGCGTGAATTTGTGACAGCGGTAGTAACACCAGCTATTGTCCCGTTTCAACGCCGGCGGCTCAGGCAATTTCGATACCAGATGTTTGGCGCAGGCAAGGATGTTGAGAAAATCCCTACCCACGGCAGGCTGGCCACAGTAGGCGCAGGGGCGCGGGGCGGTGGTCATCATTCTGCCTGGGTAGGTTCTGGCTCTGGCTGGGGATCTGTGGCCTGTTTAGACCGCCGAGTATAGCCGGATTTTGCCAGTATTGCATAAACCCGCTGGCGAGACGTTTCCTCAATTAACGCGATCTGCTTCACGCTCAAGCCCGAATCATAGAGGTGTTTGATCTTTGCACGCCGTCGCTCCCCATAGGATTTTAGTTCCGCGATCCAGCTAAGTTGATTATGCGTTAATGCTCTTTTCATTTTTTTGTCTCCTATCTTGTCTATAATTTTACGATATAATGAACTTGCTGTCAAGTGGCAATATATTGCCTATTGACATAGACGACAATATGATATATACTGTACTCACAACACGAAATCAGTAAGGAGCGAACGATGAAACGATCAGTAAATCTCAACAGGGCGAAGAAATCGGGAAGGCTCAATGCCAGCAATACCGCCGATCTTTTAGCACATTTCGGCGTGACGGCTGCCGAACTGCGCGCCTATGCCCGCAAGAACGCAGGCGACAGCCGCAAACGTTTTACCTGCCCGCGCTGTAACGTGTGGGTAGAAGCTGAGGTAAACAACTTCGACGGTGCAGCAGTTTGCCCATCCTGCGAGAATGAAGTACAGGTGCAATCATGACCCTAATCGACCTCGAGAAAGCGGCCACTCTGGCCCGGCGTAAATTCGCCGATGTGGCCCATCTGCGCTATTCGCTGGACCCTGAGCAGGTGGACCGCTACAAGCAGGCCCGTGCCGCAACGAACGAGGCCAGCACGGCCTATAGGCGGGAGTACATAGCGTGGGAGAGGGCGGTCGAACGGGAGCGTGACCGGCAGGAATGGGCGCGAGAGAACGCACAAGAGCAGATAGTGGAGCGGTGGTAATGGCTCAACCAATGAATATCAATCTTGCCATGTGGACAGCCCGGCGGTATGTTTGCGCCCGCTGCTGGCATCATCTTCTCCTTACGGTCCACGACGGGCAGGATTGGATTGAATGTTCGAACGCCGCCCGGTGTGATGGGCAAGGATACGTCACAAAATGGTATGCAGAGCGCCGGTTGGAGGAAAGTTATTGGGACCTACGCGATGCCCGCCAGAACTTACAGTCAATTCTCCCTGTGCAAACAGCCCCACAATCAAAGCGCAGCGAGATGGAAATTTTATCCGAATTAGGTTATTAAGGAGAATGCCATGTCAATAAAAGGTCTTACCGATCGCGGATCTGCCTTTCCCGAAATTGGTTTTATCCGCAAGGGTGCTGCCAAAGACCCTGCTGCCAACCGGCCCGGCGCCGATCTCCAGCACTTCCGGGTTGAGTTTGAAGCTGATGATCCGCGCGGCGCGAAGTTTATTGAGGTCTACGGCCCGAAGCCTACCGACATCAATATCATTTTCCCGTTCAATGAAATGGAGCGCAATTGGGATGCTTGGTTCGAGGCTTACACCGCCGGGCGCATGGTGGCCCGGTCGGACGGAGAATTTTTTACGTACCTGGTGGATATCAAAACTGGCGAACATGTGGTCATTAACGGCGTGGACGCCAACGGCGCGAAAGTTCCGCACCGCGAGATTGTAGGATCATACGCCAAGCAGAATGGGCAGGGTATGGAAGTGATCAAAATGAAACCAGTCGGACGGCTGAAGGTGGTCATCCCCGAGCTTCAATCTCTGGCCTACCTGACGGTTCATACCACGTCGATCTACGACATTATGAATATTTCCAGCCAACTTGAAGCGGTGCAGCAGATGAACTCGGGCCGGATTGCCGGCGTTCCACTGGTCATGCGCCGACGTAAGCGGACGATCTCCACACCTGATCCGAAAGACCGGTCAAAACGCGCCCGCCGGGAGAAGTCTTTGATCTCGATTGAAGCGAATCCTAAATGGGTAACAAAGATGCTGGCTTTCGTGGATATCCTGGCGCTGCCCGGCAATGGGTTGAACCTGCTGCCTGAAGGAGACTTGCCCGAGGAGAAATTTCCCGAACTGCCCGCGGGATCAGATAATGACGAGGACGAGGATACCCAATATTATGACGAGATAGGGGATGATCCCCAGCCCGCCGAACCTTCCAACCTGGAAAAGGCCGAGGCGATCCCCACACTGGCGACGCCGGCGGTGACCGCTGAACTTGTTTATACCGCCCCGCTGGGTAAGATAGGGAAAAACTTATACCCTTCCACATGGGGGCTGTACATCATGCCGAAGCTGAAAGAATTAATCGACGTGGACGGCAAGCCGATCAACGGTTTCCACCTTGACGGCATCCTGGCCGGGCTGAGATTGCCGCAAGATACCGCGCCGGTCAAAGTGTTGGAAGCGGTCGCCGCGCACCTGGCAGCGAAATCTGCCGCCTAACTAGGCAACCCCTGGCGGGATACATTACCGCCAGATTGCAATGCCAATCTGCCGTTTCGACAATGCGCTACCGGATATGGCGAAAGCCCTCTAGAGCGTCCGAAAACATCCGGGTATGTCTAAGGATTAGACGGCAGGTTGGCAACTGACAGACAGGAGGACACAATGGCTGATGATTATGAAGATATTTTCGACGCCGACGCTATGGCTGATCCTATGAGATCAGGAGCCTTTATGATTGTCGATGAACGCAGACGACAAATATATGGCGAAGGTTATACTGAACAACACGACGACCAACATACTAATGGCGAATTGGGACGGGCTGCATCTGCGTATATTTATGCGAATAATTTTCAATTGGGAATCAGGCTTTGGCCTTTTGAACGAGGAATATTCAGGCCAACCACAACGATAAAAAATCTTGTTAAGGCAGGAGCACTCATTGCAGCAGAGATAGATCGGTTAAAAAGAGCACAACGGGAAAATCTACCTTGATGACAATTTGCAACTAACAGGAGGCATAATGCAAAGCGTCGACTTTATGGACACCAGACTCGACCCGCCCGATTACCCTACGCGCGGCGAGTGTGACCACTGCGGCGACGAGTATTCATATGACGATCTGACCCGCAGAGGCACGCCAGGCAGCTACGAATGGCTGTGCGATGACTGCATTGAGGCAGAGGACAGGGCGAATGATTTGGATCTTGACGATGACGATATGCCGTTTTAGCCAGGCAAAGGAGGGTAAGGTGAAATATCGCGACCTTGCATTATCAAAGACAGAATACAAAGGCCGTCCGACTGAGGCAATTGACGCTTTTTGTCCGTGTCGACCGTGCTGGCATCCCCATGATTTCGGGTATCTAGATAGACAGGGGAAATGGATTATGCGGATGTGTTGCGCGACAAATTGCAAGAACGGGTGCCCGCCAGTCGAGAGACGGCAGGCGGTACATACATTCCATGTGGAAAAACGCAAATGCGTCCATTGTGGAACGAAGAAACCAACCAAGAAAGAATTGGCCGCCATTGCCAAAGCGACTGGAGAACTATCATGACGCAACAACAACTGATCGACGCAATCAAACTCGCCCTGATATGGGCGGAGAATCCCGTAGCACGGGCGATACTCGAACAGGCATTGGCGGAGGCGGAGGAATGACACATTCACGTGGACCGTGGAGATCAACATTTGGGTTACGTTCTGAAAGAGGAGTTCGCAATATAGATGGATTTATCTGTTTTATTACCAAGCCTTCGCATTATCCTGATCAGGATGAACGTTATGAAAGAGAGATGACTGAATATAAAGATGACGCCAGGTTGATTGCGGCGAGTCCGGATTTGCTGGAGGCGTGCAAGAAGGCAGTAGATGCGTTGCGATCATTGGACATTGACGCTTTCGGCGCAGGCACAAATTCTGACGGGATGCGCTGGCCTATTCGTGATGAAATCATTGACCATATTTGCGCCGCAATTGCCAGGGCGGAGGCATCCGATGAATGACGGCCAGCAAATAAACACCTCCACGGCTAAAGCCGAGGGCTTTGTCCCTGGCGCTGCACGATAGACTGTGCACCCGAGACGTTTGGCCGGTTTACAACGGCCCTGCCGCTAATATTCACGGCAGCGATGTGATCGGCAAGTCCAGAGAACCCGCACGATACACAGGAGAAAACGGATTGAGAAGGACGATTGGCTTTATCGATATGGCCGCAAGCCGGACAGGCTCTGGATGTGTTGCGCGGATCAACCGCAACAATCTTGACCCCATTCAGCCTCGCTTTGTATTCGAGGAAGGTACGCAATTGAAAGAACGACCAGCTATGCAAAGTTGCTCTCTGAGACCGACGAAACGTTACCCGATCGTGAATACCGCCAAGCTCTTCGATGGCAATACCGCGCCCGGTGTCTTTGGCCTTAGCAACAATACTTTTGCTGATGTTGTGATTTGTCCAGGTAGCGAACCTGTGTTCTTTTCCGGAGAGTTTTTTCAAAAGGCGGCGGCTGGATTTCGTGCCTTTCTTCTGCAATTTCTGACGCAGTTGGCGATGCCGATAGCGCACGCCTTTCATAGATTTCCCTTGAAAGATTTCCCCATCACTATCTACGGCAATATTAGCAATGCCCATATCTACGCCAAGAAATCCATCGATATCTTTTGTTTCCGGGGTCTCGATATCGCAAACAGCCATGAGGTAAAACTTTCCTTCAACCAAGCAGAGGTCGCTTTCCCCGCGTTGACCCTGGAGCAAATCTCTTTGGCGGTCCCCGCAAACAAACGGGATTGTTTTTCTACCTTCGAGTGTCCAGATAGAAACAGTCGAGGCCGTCAGGTTATAGGAGAGGATGCGAGAATCGTAGGAGATAGAACCAAATGGTTTGAAAACTCTCATCCCAGCCTTGCCAACTTTGTAGGCATCGGCCACTTTAGAGATACAGCGGACAACAATCTGCGCCGTAAGAGGAAACTTCTCCCGAGTGGCATGATACGCGATTTTATGGAGGGAAAATTGATGAAATGTATATTTCTCCCAGGCGAGACCGCTGATGTAATTTGCAGCAGCATTCGTCATTTCAAGAGTATGTTTGAGCAATTCTTTCTGTTCGGGAGTGGATATAAGTTTCACTTGTGCAACGAGTTTCATAGTGGTATTATACCATATATTCAAGGAATTGAAAGAAGAGGGCGGTTATCCCCCCCCCGGATTATTTGTGGGTATTTCACTGGAGGCGGAAATGAAAATTAATTTCAAGGATTGGTGGGCCAAAATATTTTCCCCGAGACTGCGTGAGTTCGGCAGTCGCCCGACTTACGCGCGTATGCCTACGGCTATGCACAATGGCGCTGGTGGGATGGGGATTACCCGCGCAAGTCACGAGGAAAGCAAGGCTGCTCGCGTGATGTCTGCCCGTTCAAGGCGCATCAATCGCGGAGGGAGCAAGCGGAAATGATCTTAATCTGTGGCGGTATCTGGATAATCGGCTGGATAATCGGAGCAGCCTGGCTGTGGTGACAATTGAAACAGGCCAAAGAGGGCTGGGAAGATCCTGAGACGATGACGTTCCACCCGGGTAAGAAAGAAAATAAGGAGGCGACAAAATGAACGATTTTCAATGTCCTGAATGTGACGCAATTTTTCACATGGATGATGTGGATTTACCGGCGGATATGTCGCCAATTATGTGTCCTGATTGCGGATATAACGGCTGCAAGATGGCGCAGACCGAGGTAGACGCCCTGCGCGCCCAAAACGCGGAACTGATCGAGGCGTGTAAGGCGTTGGTGCATTACAGCGAACGTAATACGTTGAATTTTCAGCTTGAAAAACTAAGCGATTTTGTTGACGCAATCCGCGCCGCCATCGCAAAGGCCGCCAAAGTGGAGGGGAAATGAGCGACGATTACGACTTAGACGATACCCCATGCCCGAAATGTGGAAGGAGTCCTACGCATTACCGTACCTGTCAGGAATTGGGTTGTAATGATGGCCGGATCAATCAGTACGAAGAAGATCCACTTTGGTACGACCCCGATGATGAAGATATGTGCATGGAATGCGCGGGAACTGGTGTCGAGGTTTGGTGTCCTGGTTGCGGTTTGAATATCCAAAAATATCGGGCGACGCATCCAAAGGCCGCCAAGTGAACGAGCTTCTTTTCTTCCTCTCCGGTGTAGCCCTCGTCGCCCTGATCTTCGCCGTTGGCGTTGCCCTCTCGCGCAGGACGCGCCAGGATCAGGACGTCACGGGATCGATGGGCAAGGGTCATGCACCGGCGTACTACAAGCCACCGCCGCCCAGGCCGTCGCAGTTGGAGATATTCCACCGCGAGTACGTCAAGCGCGGATGGATGGGGCCAACGGCTGAGGATCGCGCTGAGGATGAGCGGCGGCTGGACGTGTACCGGGAATATTTGGATGGGAAATAAACCACCGCCCTATTCCATGAGGTTGTGCCAGGATTAGCAAACCGCTGGCGCACGCACGCTTTTTGAAAGGAATTAGCCTTTGTGAATAACAAGCCCCGCCTATCACCCGCGATAATCTGCATCATCCTGGCTGGTATCAGTCGTCAATTTTTAGGACTGGAAGAAACTGGGCCGATTGCTCTATTCTTCGCGCTAGTCATTGCTAGCGGGTCTTTTGCGATAAACTGGCTGGTCAGAGAGACGATAGCCCGGTGGGGGGAGTGGAAGAAGGCGAACAACACGGAGTATCAGACCATCACCGCCGACACTCAGCGTCTGACTGCCGCCGGTAAACTCACTACTGAGCAGATCTCGGCGCTGAATAATGCGAGCGTGCGGCATATTTTAGTGCCTGGAGCCAAAGACGCACGCTCCAAAAGGTATATCGAGCTACTCGACCGGCGGATTGACGAGGAATTTGTCTATACTTTCTTCGCGGCTGGAGTGGGGGATTACCTGCCGCCCATCCGCACCTGGGGAGATGGAAGCCGCGAGCGACTGGATGCAGATGCACTGACTGGGTATTTTATTGAGCAGCACTATGCTGAGCCTGCCAAAGGCCCGAAGCCTGCCAGGTGGGTGAATAGGCCGGGGGCGATAGTCAAGATAGAAGTGGACGAAACATAATAATATAAAGGATGGTGAACGATGAGATACGCGCAAATAAATTCCGGCAACAAATTGCATCTAATTTTTGAGGCTGGTGAAGGTTTTGAGAGGGATAATTTGATTCCAGCCGGCTATGTTTCTGCGCCATTGTGTCACACATCCGCTTATAACGGACGTTACAGAATGACAATAAATGTACCATTGGCGCACGCCTGCAAAAACTGTCAACGGGTTTATAAAAAACGTTTTTCCAAGTGATTCCCTATTCAGGGCCAGGTCCGGCGTAAGGCGGGTCCTGCTCCCGCGCCCAGTTGGTGATCTCGATTGCCCAGCTGTGTTTGACGGGTGGCACAACGGGGGGAAGTCCGCGCCACAGACGAAATTCCTCATCCGTCCCCAGCCAGCGGATTAAATCAACCCGAGTACCACCAGTGACGGTGATCCCAGGTATGGCAGGAATCGCGGT
>Ga0209416_1001172_pt1 | contig 19842 bp, 24 predicted proteins | sample RifGroF1_FD_184001 | JGI IMG/M metagenome (GOLD analysis project Ga0209416, IMG submission 184001) | Groundwater microbial communities from Rifle, Colorado, USA - Groundwater F1 (SPAdes) (version 2) | ecosystem: Environmental > Aquatic > Deep subsurface > Groundwater | place: Rifle, Colorado...
TTTGATCTCCCGAAAGAAATCAATGTATCCGTATGGGGAAAAACTACGGAGCCTCTTACGGGAACAATCGGTACCCGTCTTAATGTATTTTTTAACATATCTCTATCTTTAGCCATATGTATTTTAGCAGTCTACTATTTGGTCTGCTAATTGTCAACCCTAAATATTAACTACTTTCTGCTCTTTCTTTTTCCAAGGAGATTGAACATGTGGGTCTTCTCAACAATCACAGCGACAAGAGTTCCAATGAAAGCACCACCCAGAATATCATGCGGATAGTGTACGTTTGCCAAAACTCTGGCGGTTCCAATAAAAAGCGCTCCCACGAGATACCACCAGCCTACACGTCTATCGTGCATAAAAACTGTTACTGCAAGGCTAAATGCCAAAGCCGTGTGAGCAGATGGAAAGGCCGAGTCGGTAGGGGCCACCAAGACATCAACCTCGCGCCCGTTTAGCATAAAGGGTCTTAAAGTTGGGAAAAAATATTTAATGAGAAAGGCAACCCCCCATGCGATTGCTCCTGCCACAAGCGCATGCACCACCTGTTCCTTTCTGATTTTTCCGTCTATAAACCACAAAACGATAAGACCGGCGTAAAGAATCCATATCAAAAATGTTGCAAAAAACTCAATTACAAGGTCGTCCATAACATCCTCCCCTACATTTCATGATATCATTTATTCATGGAATCAAATCACTCCCTAATAAAAAGTTTCAAATTTGCAATCGACGGATTAAAGACGGCATTTACCAAAGGCAGAAATTTTAGAATTCAGATTTCGCTGGGAATCGCCGCCGTAATTTTGGGTATAGTTTTTAAGATAACAACCTCCGAATGGTTGCATTTGACGCTGATCATTTCTTTCGTTCTAATACTCGAGCTGGTAAATACAGCAATCGAAGAAACTATTAATATAGTAAGCCCCGAAATTCAGGAACGGGCAAAAATTGCCAAAGATATTTCTGCCGGGGCGGTTCTTGTAGCCTCAATTGCGGCCGTATTTATCGGAGCATTTCTATTTCTTCCCAAAATCCTCGGTTGGTAATTTGACGAAACAGCCCAAGGCTGATATTATAGGACTTAGTTCTTTGAAAGATTGGCGTCCATTCTAACCATATCGTAAAGAAAGGTGAGGGAAATGGCACTTATAGCACTACGTTTGGTAAAGTTCGAATCGGTACATCTCGATCCGGACGAAGATTGCCTGGTTGGATGGTTCAATGATCTCGGATTTTGGGATCCTGAAATCGAATGCCGTATTAGGGCTGCAGGTAATCACCTGCCTCTCGATATAGAGTATCGATTTCGAGACGTAAACAAACTTCCGATAGATCATACAACCAAAAAACTTTTGTCAAACCTTTTGATGAGTGATGTCGGAATACCTTTGAAGGGGCTTGGTTTTTCTGACGGCGGATGGAAAGATCCCATCACTTGCGTTGGGAAGATTCTTTCCTTAAAACTCGGTCGGGTTCAGGATAATGAACGTTTCAAGGCCGTAAATTACGCCTTTGACAACCGAATTCAATACCTGGTGGGGGTGCGCCAATATCCGAATTAATTTTTCAAGGACAAAAGGTGGTAGCGACAAGCTATTTTTAGAAATTTTAAAAATAACTCGCCCTCCTACCACCTAGCAATTCCACATTAATCCTCAAAATGTTAGAATACCCATGCTTACCTTGCGGGATCGTCTAACGGTAAGCAAAGCTTGGCCGATTATACGGCTCTATAAACATACATTGCGGGATCGTCTAACGGTAGGACTGCAGATTCTGGATCTGCGTATCGGGGTTCGAATCCCTGTCCCGCAGCCAATTACCAGTTTTTGCTCGTGAAGCTATGACCTCAAAGCCATTATGTGCCGTAGGATTGAGCTTTTCTCCATTTAATTTAAGGTTCAGAAATACAAAATTCAGAAGTTCCTTCTTTTCTTCTGGTAGAGCCTTGCTCTCGTATAGCTCTGATCCTCTCTGGGAAAGTTCAAAAAGATTTATACCTAATTTAAAATAATCTATGTTTGCTTTAGTGTGTTTGCTTATTGCTTCTAGCATGTTGTCTAACTCATCCTCATATTGCTTTTGTTTCCTGTCGTAAAAGTCTTTGGTAATTTTCTCATCCAGTCGTTCATCGTAAAGAATATCCAGCCTCTTTTCTATTTGTCTTTTTCTTTCTTCTAAGTCTTTCATGATTGTAGAATGATATCCTGTTTCATCCTTATGGCTTTCCTTAAGTGCTTTTCTTACCCATTCAAGGAGTTTTGGATTATCTATCTTAAAGCCATTTAAAACCTCTAAAATCTGTTGTTGAGCACTCTCCTCTTTCAAATACTTTGTTCTGATATCTTTTAGTGGACAGTTTTCTGCATGTTTAATGGTTCCATAGTGATGACCTTTTCTTTCTTGCCAAGATAGTGAACGCCCACACTCCCCACATATGATTAATTCACCCCCTAAAGGAAATGTGTGCTTATGATACTTACCCCCTGTAGTTTTGCGGTGTAGCCTGTCTTGAACGCTATAGAAAAGTTCTTTTGAAACAAGTGGCGTGTGATTATATTTGTTATATTTTTTTCCATGCCACACATATTCACCGCAATAAAAGCCGTCTCTTAAAAGCTTATGTAGACCATTCTTAGATATTGGTTTTCCATTAACACTCCAACCCTGTTTAAACAATTCTTTTGCGAGTGTGTTTAATGTAAAGTTGCCTGTGTTGTAGAGAGTAAATGCCTTTTCAATATATTTAGAATCTGGTATATCCTCATTGATGATCCAAATTTTATGTCCAATATCTCCAATACTTTTGTAGCCTCTTTTTTGGTTACCTGGATACCAACCTTCTTCTGCTTTTTCCGTTAATCCTTTTTTAGTTTCTTCGGACAGGTTGTTGCTATATTGTCTTGCCATAGCTAAGTATATATCCCACATAAATTTTTCATTTGATTTTGCGTTTTTGTGAATAATGAGATTTTGTTTAACGAAGTGAATTTGTCTCTCTTCATCTTCATGTAACCATTCATCCAATTTTACAGCGTCCTTAAAATTTCTAGTTATACGATCTACTTTTTCACAAACAACATACTTAACTTCTTTGTGTTCAAATAGAAAATCTAATAATTGATTGAATAATTTTCTTTCTTGTTTTCCACTTGCAGATTCTGGAACAGAAAATTTTTTAGTAATTAAAAAGTTTTTATTACTGGAATACTCCTTAAGAAGTCTCTCTTGAGCGGGTAGTGAATAGCCCTCTTCTGCCTGTTCTCGGGTGGAAACCCTAGCAAAGATAACAGCTTTCATTTTTATTTTAATTTCTATATTTATCATGTCTTATTTATATTTAAAATCAATCAGGTGGCGTTGACTATTTCTGAACTCCCTCTCTAAATTGTATTTTTAGTAACAAGTCAAAATACCCCACGAGACAATAAGCAAAATTTTCTAAGTCTTTACCTTCTAGGGTTAAGTTAAATTCTTGTTTGAGAATTTTTCCGAGTTCTAATATTGTTTGTTTCTTTAATCTCATAATTTTATTGACCTAATAAGTCTGTAAGACATGTCTCTAAAAGCTCCCTAATCGTTTTTCCGCTTTGAGCGGATTTAATCTTGAGTAACCTGTGCAACCCGCTATCTATACGCACCTGTTTTGTTACTTTTTTGTCACTTAATTTACTTTTCATCTTTTTTAAACTTGACCACAATTCCTTTTTTTCTCAATATTCCTAAAAAATAAACAGGTTTCTTGGTTCTAATCTTATTTTGTTGGTCTGCCGCTTTTGTTAGATGGAGAACTTCTAGTAAGAGCGAGGGGTTATTTTCTCTGGCTAAGATTTTATAGAACTCAAGGCTTCCTGGGTCAGAAAGTCCTTCTGATAACATCATTGCTACTGCCTCTGGTTTAATTCCTCGTTCTTGAATTAAATTTTCTATTTCTTCTTCTACTGTTTTACTGTTACTGTTAACTGTAGATATAGATTCTTTATTACTGTTAACAGAATAACTGTTTTGTCTTTTTAATAATTCTTTTTTAATTGATTCCATTTTTATATTAATGTTAGTTTTAACTTAAGCTTCGGAATAAAGCCTGGTCTTAATTGTTTTTAGTTGATTAAAGTAAGCTTTCGGTTCTATTTTTAGTGCTCCAGACCAATAATCTTCTATTAGTTTCTCCAGTTCCTTATTTCTTTCAAAAACAAAAAGAGATTTATTATTTGATTGAGGAGTAATACGAACTAGAGGGAACGAAAGAGAAATGATAGTTGCTAAGGCAATGTCACTCGTCTGGTAATAATTATTATTCATAATGATGGTAATTTTCTTAAGCTTAGAGGGAAATTTAGCCAGATCATTTTTAATTATAAAAATGGGGACAATTGCTGAATATTTAGCCTTGCTTACTTAGTGTGTTAGAAGCTTTTAGAAGTTAATATTTTTAATTTATTTTGATTCCTCAACTCTCTTTTGCGATATGTTTCCATGTGTTTTTGATCACAAAACACCAGTCTTTTATAAAAATAATTTTTCTTATCCATAGAGAAAGTGACCAATTTATTACACATTGCACAATAAGGTTTTCTAAACACCCCCTTCTTGTTAATGAGAAACTTCCACGATCTATTTTCTTTTATATCTAAACTCTTACGATTTTTATAACAGGTTGGATTTTCTTTCGCTGAGCAATAATGCAAGTTTTTCTTCGCTGTATGTCTTTCCAGGGTTTTGCCACACAGATAGCAGCAAGTATTAGCTATACCATTGGGGCTTTGTTGACGATAGTCCTTCAATCTTTCATCTTCGCCATATTCTTTTCCAAGTGAGATATTAAAGATTTCTTGTTCAATAAATTTTATATAAGCCACATCATTCACACCTAATTTCCCTTTTCCTTTAAGTGTAATCATTAATTCGTTCCATGCATTTCTTGCAAGATTGTATCTATTAAAAGTGAATGGTTTTTCGTTTTTACCTGGAGCAAAAATACTTTGAAGAATCAGTAAAGTTTTCTTTACAATTGTTTTGTTTCTATATTCCTGAGGCAGAGCAGACAATACGCTTTCAACAAAATACTTCTTTGAATCTAACTTATTAATCTTCATTTAAATTTTAATTCTGAGCAATTATACAAGATTGCCGTTACCAAATTTAGGTAGGTGGGGTAGTAGTAGTTCAAATCGCTCAGCACATAGTTACCTATATAGTCATTACATATATACAGGTTTTGCCTATAGACTTGCCCATGTGTTACCTAGGTTTGTATTGGTGATTTACATACTATTGCATAAAAAAAACGATGCAAGAATGGGCAGACTCATGAGTATAAAAGGGTGTAGTCCTTATACACAAACATCACGAAGTGTTTAATTATTGCTTATATAGCTAACTCAGGGTCTGAGAAATGGGGTTCTGATTCTCTTATCATCTCTTTAAGTGCATCTTGATCAATATTATCTTTGGAGTTGAAGCCTAATAAGCATATTTCTCCTTCTGGATTACGACCTACCAACGCATAAAAAATTCTATCTGGTTTATCTCTGAAAATAATTTGGATGTCCTTACTTTCTTCAAACTGTTTACTATCATCATATGTGGCAACAACAAACTTACTTGAATAATATCTTTTGTCAAAAGCGTCTAAACCTGTGGTTATGCCATCAATACCGAGTTCTTTACCATCAGATTTTTTTACTGCGATCTCTAAAATACACGCTTTAGAAGAGTCGTGTTCTAAATAAGCATTAAGGGCTTTCCTCAAAAACTGCACAGGATATTCTTGATAAACAGATTTATATTGGTTTAGTTCATCGTTAGTAAGTTTTAATTTTGGATTAAAAACAAAATTTTTTAAAAGATAAGAGACAATGAGTATTGCTAAAATTAAAAATAGAACCAGCAATTTTTTATTACCCACAAACATAATTATTCTTTTTATTACACTTTTCATTGTTCCTATATTATTATTTCAAAAGCTTTATTTTAAGATCAATACTAGTCAGGTTAATTGATAATGTGTGAATAAATTCCTTAATGCCCAGATCTTTTGACTCTTTATTTTCTGAAACAAATTTATTTATCAGACCTCTTTCGTTAATAAACTGGTCATAATCCTTTTTTGTAGTCTCAAGTGTATTACAGTCCCTTATTGTCCAATCTCGGGTGTATTTAGAAGTATCTATATCGCCAAAATATTTTGAATCAGATTTATAAATAACACCATTGGCTAAATCTTCACAAGACAAACCATAATCTTTGAGATATTCATTAACTGACTTCTGAGCATCTATATATTTTATTATTGAAGGTAGCAAACCGTCATTAGTTAGGGTTTTGATTCCATATTGTTTTATCAGGGTATCTATTTTTCTATCAATTTCTTGTTGTTTTTGCTGTTCAATAATTCTTTCTTTTTCATTTTCCTCTTGTATAGCTTGGATTCTTTTTGTTTCGGTGTAGTTTTTAATAGTTGAGGTGGTGAAGTTGTAGATATATGGAACTGTCAAAATTAAAATAATTATTACTAGCAATTTTCTATCGGAAAGTTTCACCCTCCTAATAAGTTTTATAAGTTTCTTCATAACATAACTCTAAACCACAGTTAGCAAAAATACAAGCTTATAGTGAAGCTAAACTCTTAGTGTGGCTAAGTGTATTTCCGTGCATATTACTTGAATAATCGTGCATATGAGGAAAAACGCTAGGTTACCTAGAATATTGGGAAAAAGAATTAAAAAATTGAGGTTGAAAGCAGGACTAACACAAGAGGAGTTGGCAGAAAGAGTTCGTATAAGTAGAGCTTATATGGGTTATGTGGAACAAGGCAGAAATACTCCATCTCTTGAGGTATTACAAAAAATTGCGAAAGCTCTTAAAATTTCTCCAGCAGAACTTTTGAAATAACTATATAAATTACAATTCTCGCTGTTAGATATATAATTCAGTTATAAGTGAAGTGAAAAACAAAGAAGTGTGGGAACATTTAAGCAAGGAGCTTGCAAAAGCGAATACAATATTGAGTCTATCCCGTAAGATAATAGCGAGCATTTTATTTATTAGAGCTCGTTATAATTTATTTACGGTTACAGTTCTTGATTCCTATACCAGAGTAATTTTTTTGTCTATTCACAACCTGTTTGATAAGAAACTTAGCTGGAGTCTTTATAGTTTGGGTGATTTATCAGATACAGAAAATAACAAAATTCATGAGCTTGAATCCAAATCAGAAAAGTATATTAAAGTTAGGCATACCGAGATTGGTCATTCTTCAAAACAAGTAAAACTAGAAAAACATAAACGCTTACAATGGTTACCAAGCGATGAATTGGAAAAAGTAGAAGAATTATTTAAGGAAATAAGCAGGTTTTTGAATGCCTATGGAATGAAACGATTTAATGAAGGTTATTCTTTTCGCTACGGCGGTCCAGATAGTTCTTTGCAATGTTTAATTGAAGACATAGAAGAAGTGCAAAAAGATTATGGCAAAAAATAAAGTTCACGAAATAATAATTACCCCTCAAATGTTTATTAGCCCTCCTTTTAAAAAATGTCCATATTGTAAGGAAAAAGAGTTTGGAGTAGTTCATATTGGCGATAGAACATATACGAGGAGGTGTCGTAGGTGTCTACAGTCATCTTCATATAAACTACCCCCAATCAAGAAGAGAGTCCTATATCTAGACCAAATGGCTATAAGCGAAATGATGAAGTTATTAAACCCAAAATTTAATGAAACGAGAAAGAGTAAAGTAAAATCTATCTGGAAAGATTTGTTTGGTAAGCTTGACAGGTTAGTTAAATTACAGTTAATTATATGCCCAGATTCTACCTCCCACTATTACGAGTCTCTAATCGTCCCTGAGTATTATCAAGTTCTCAAAAGAATGTATGAACAACTATCCAATGGTATTTCTTTCCATGATGCGGAGGTAATTAAAAGTTTTCAGATTAGTCTCAATTTCAGAGAATGGATGGGAGAAAAAAATCTTAAAGATATAGATATTTATAATGTTACTTCTGGACATGATATTGACAGTTGGCAAGACCGACTTAGAATCTCTGTTGGAGTAAATGATTTTGATGAATCCATAATAACAAATATTAAAGAGGAGCGAGAGATTGTCGGAGAAAAAATGAAAAAGGTGTTTGAAAGGTGGCAAACTGAGAAAAGTAAAAACTTTACGGATTGGTATGAAGAGGAAAGGTCAGCATTTGGAAAAATGGTCTTTAGAAGTTATTTAGAAAATATCATTAGCGATAATCCATTTTCAATGATGTCTCAAACTAATACATTGGTTGTTGATTTAATAAACAGGCTTTCAGACAAGGGGTTATCAAACGAAGAGGCGTTACAAAAGATTATTTTATATTTTGGGTCAAACCAAATTAAGGAGGTCCCATATATAAAAATATCTGCTGGTTTATTTGCTTCTATTGCTAGAAAGGCTGCTAATGGACAAAAGAAACCTCTTACAATCGGGGATGTAAACGATATTAAAGCAATTTCATCGCTGGCACCTTACTGTGAGGCTATGTTTATTGATAACAAGATGTATTCGCTATTAACCGAAAGGGTGGATGGAAAACAACTTAGAGAATTTGTTGGTTTGAATACAAAGTTTTATTGTCAAAATACAATGGATGATTTTCTAGATTTCCTACAAAAAATAGAAGAATCTGCAAGCAAAAGTCACCTTGCGAAAGTTAAAGAAGTTTATGGAGACACATGGGGAGAGCCTTTTGTAGAAATGTATGAATATTAAAAAGTCGTTAAATACTAAGAAGTCCCCAACCATTTCCACGCCCTTCTGAAACCTCTATTTTCCGCCTCCTTAACTGTGGTTGCGTAAAATTCACCCTTTTCTTTTTCTATTAAGACATTGTCGTATTGTTGATCAAAGGGTAAATGATAAATTTTAGATCCATCAATTTGCGAAATATTACATTTAATACAGGGGTAACTTCTATCCATTTTATAATCTTGTCTTAACTCTATTCCTAACTCTTTAGCAAAAGATTGTGCTAAATCAGACACTTCCGTAGTGGTATAAAAAATACCTTTTACCTTCTTTTTCTTGTTGGCGTGTTTGTATTGAAATACAGTTCCAAAAAATTGGAATATTTCATTTTCAAAAACTTTTCTGAATTGATTCCAGTATTTACATTGAATGACAATAAATTCATCCCCCTTCTGTGCTATTAAATCCCTACCCAGATCTCGTTTACCTTCCTTAACTCCATGATAAATTACATCATAACCAGCTTTCTCATAGATGTATCCGATATACCTTTCATACATAATTCCTATGTGCCACTTTGAGTGAGGTCTTTTCCAATATCTATCTAGCGCAAGTTGGTTCTTTTCAGTTACAGAGAGTTTCCTATACTCATCCTTATTAAGAAGATAACTTACAGGATCAGATTTTTCTTCATCAGTCCATTCTTGAAGTATCTCATTTATGTCACCAAATTCTTCATTTTTGTATTCAACAAGAGATGGTTCAAGTTCTTCATAAAATTCAATGATGGACCGTGTGATTTTTTCTTTTTTTTCAGCTTCTCTCCGCCTCCTGGATTGCTCCTTTATTTCTTCTGCCGATCTAATTGCAGGATGAGATTTGTTTATCAATTGGTTGGCTAGATATTCATCCATTAACTTATGAAAAAAATCAATTCCATCAAACAAAGTGGGGAAACCTGCTGACTTTTCTTTTAATGTTGTTTCTAAAACATAAATTTGAGAATTACGAGCCTTAACTTCTCTGGTTGCTTTTTCTAACTCGGATTTAATTTCTACAACATCATCTTGGAGTTTTCTTTCAAGTGGCTTGAGAGCGTTGACCACTTCATCTTTTAAGTAGTGATAAAAGAGAAAAGGTGTTATGCCAATAAATACAAGTAATGGGATTGCAAGAGGCGTTTCACTACTTGAGGTAAATAATGCATACACAATCCCTGCAACAATGCCACTCACAAATAGAGAGGTAAAGATGGCAGTAAAGAATTTACCTAGAAAATCTTTATCCACAATTAAATGATACTACTTCATTAATTATGAATATATATAGGGTTATAGTCCTGTGCTAATAGATCAATACTTTTTTGATATACTAATTCTGGGTATTTGATAATTTCAGCCCAATCTGTTGTCCTGAAGTCGTCAACAAGTCCCAGCTCGCGTTGCTCGCTGTTGATCTCGGATTCAATAGTGCGAATTAAGGTATTTCATCCTTTGCACACGAATCCAAGCTCCGCAGCAAGATTGGACCATAAAGCAATTATTGGGACTGGTTATAAAAACTAATCATCATGGGTGTTAACTTTATCAAAAAACAACTGAAAAATCCGCCAACTCTTTCTGAGTGGTCAAATTGGAACAATATTTCATTATGGCCAAAAATTGCCAAGAAATGGTTTACTCTTCTTGAGTGGTTTACTTTACTATCAATTCTAGAGTTTGTTAGAACAAAAACAGAATCGTGGCAAATCAACCTTTTTTTAACAGTTTCTTGGTTCATTGTGTACGCTTATCTAAATTCTATTGTTATTACCATTTTGGGAAAGGCAGTTAAAATTCATAAGACATTAATTTTTATATCAATATTATTATCAGGTATATTTTCTTACTCACTTTATTCTTTATCGCAAGTAATTGTACTAAATCTAATAAAGCAGTTTGAGTAATATCAAATGGTTATGGGTCCGAATGGTCCGAGACCCTACTGCTCAGCAAAATAGCTTCAGAAATTGTAGTTCATTCTTATATTTGTTAAAGTGAAACGTATGGAAAAAACCTCCCCGCTAGTGTTATGAAATTTAAAATTTCGCTCAGTCCACTTAAGAAAGTTCTTCCTTACTTGAGTATTATTCTTTTTCTGATTGTGGTTATTTATACAAGCTACCTTTATTATCAAAACTCGAAGCTTGTTGGAGAAAGGGACCAAAGTATTGCGACTATTCAGAAAATTTCATCAGAACTTAATACCCTTAAAACTCAAGATCCATATAAAACTAACTCTGAATTAAAAAAGGAAATTGAGGATATTCAAAAAACTTTTTCTCTAGCAGTTTCAACTTACGAAAGTTTACTCGATTTAGAAACCCCTCCAAAAAACATAAAGGGTCTTGATGAACTTTTTGCAAATATTCTGGTACTTTTAGGGAAAAGAGACTACACAGAGGCAGTGAAAAAACTAAGTGAGCTTTCAATAAAAATCAGGGAGGAACAAACAAAAATCGCAACAGCAGTCATAATTCCTCAAAATATTCCTGTAAGCAACACCACCCCCGAATCAGGGTACTCAAGACAAAAAGTAACAACCGAAGCGGGAGATTTCCAAGTTGATATTATTGCTGCTGACCTGTCATCAACCCGAATAATTGTCGACACTGCATCGGATTCAACATGCGTAAACGATTGCCCTGTTTTACCACTTGCGACATACGTTTCAAGAAGTGGAGCTTATGCTGGAGTTAATGGTTCTTACTTTTGTCCAGCAACTTATCCAACCTGTTCTGGTAAAACCAATTCCTTTGATACACTCTTAATGAATAAAAATAAAACATGGTTTAACTCGGATAATAATGTTTACAGCACCAATCCCGGTGTAGTTTTTGAAGGTTCAAGGGTAAACTTTGTTTCCGCGGTTTCACAGGTAGGAAGAGATACTGGAATTGACGGAATGATATCAAATTATCCCCTTTTAGTATCAGGATCAAATATTTCCTTCGGAGGAGATGATGATCCTAAAAAGGGAAGCAAGGGTGCACGAAGTTTTGTTGCCAATAAAGGTTCAATTGTTTATATCGGTGTTGTCCACAATGCTACAGTTGCTGAATCAGCTAGGGTAATGAAGGCGTTGGGGATGGAAAATGCATTAAACCTTGATAATGGCGGCTCTACAGCACTATGGTCGGGGGGTTATAAGGTTGGACCAGGGCGCAATATTCCCAATGTCATTCTTTTTGTTAAGAAGTAGAGCTATTTGATTACTTTTTTGTCGCTCATGGCTTTCGGCCCCATAAATAATGTCAAGTATCCCGAGCGGGATTGAGGGAAATCCCTGTTCCGTAGCAAAAAATTCGAAGATGCCGTCTTAATATACAAAAATATTTTTGCTTTGAAAAACCCAGCCTAAAGCGAGCCTACATCCTATAGCTTGACTTCCCTATTAATTCATGATAAAGTTATCTCTTGGTTGCAGATTTGAGGAATCAGATCTGCTTAAATGTTAGTTAAATTTAGTTTTAGTTAAATAGATAAATCTCGCAGTTTCAACTGTTCGTTTTGTCTTTCAGAAAGATAAAGGTACCCCAAATTTAGTTTTTATTTGTATCTTTTTCTTCACTAGTCATTAAACATACTTTTTCTTTAAGCAGTTCTGTTCCCTTAAAATGTATAGACAATATTACAATCGGCGTGGCGGCAGGCCTCAGACTCGTGGATCGTACGGCTCAGGCAGATCTTTTGGTGGTGGAAGAAGAATCAAAACCTTTGATCCAAGCCAAATAGTTAATCTTCCCCCACGTATTGACGACACTAAAGAATATATTGTAACTCATCAATTTTCCGATTTTCAAATTTCCGATGCAATAAAGCGGAATGTTTCCGGAAAAGGTTATATTACACCCACCCCAATTCAGGACCAAGCAATTCCGTGGGTACTTGAGGGCCGTGATTTGATCGGCATGGCAAATACCGGAACGGGAAAAACCGCTGCTTTTCTAATTCCTCTTATTGAAAAGGTTTTAAAAGACAGAAACCAAAGAGTTTTAATTATAAGCCCCACCCGTGAACTGGCTGCACAAACCAAGGACGAATTATATTCTTTCACAAACGGTCTTCAAATTTACTCGGCCCTCTGTATTGGAGGCGCCAATATGTGGAGACAGAAAGAAGACTTGAGAAGGGGTCCTAATTTTGTAATAGGAACTCCTGGAAGACTTACGGATCATATTAGAAGTCACGGTCTAAACTTAAATTATTTCGAGTCGGTAGTCTTGGATGAAGCCGATCGTATGGTTGATGATGGTTTTTTGCCTCAAATCAAACAAATAATTTCTCTTCTTCCAAAGAACCGACAATCACTTTTCTTTTCAGCCACAGTTAACGAAAAGGTCAAATGGATTTTACAAAGTTTTGTTGTTAACCCTGTTACGGTTTCTGTTAAAAGCGGGGACATTACGGCCAATATTAAACAGGAAATTGTCAGAGTTTCCGGTATGGGTTCAAAAACAGAGGAACTTGTAAAACTCCTCCACAAAAACGAGTTTGAAAAAGTATTAATTTTTGGTAGAACCAAACATGGGGTCCAAAAACTTTCTGACAACCTCGTAGAGCGTGGTTTTAAAGTAGATTCAATTCATGGTAATAAAAATCAAAGTCAAAGAGTGAGAACCCTGGATAAGTTTAAAAAAGATTATATTCAGATTTTGATAGCAACCGATGTTGCCTCACGTGGACTTGATATTCCAAATGTAAGTCATGTAATCAATTTTGATTTACCGGAATCTTACGAAAATTATATTCATAGAATCGGCCGTACAGGACGCGCCGACAAAAAAGGTGTTGCGCTGACATTTGTCGGCTAAATAAACCGAATTAAAAATCTAGAAAAGTCCTTCTTTTAATTCTTTTAGCGAGAATTCTACTTCAAAAGTTGTTCTGTCACCTACATTTACATATAAATACAAGGCATCTTGTTTGTTCCTTTTAATTATTCCACCACACGAATAAACAACCCGTCGCAGCTTTGGATGTAGTTCGGCAACCATTGGCGTTCCGTCATTATTAATAAAATTGTCCGAAGTGAGAATCGGTTCCGGTGCAACAACTACGCTAAATTTGTTATTTTTACGTGTAAGTTTTGCGCGTCCGATGCTATATACATATGTGGCCTTCCCTTTAAGTTTGACTATGGATATTCCGTGAATAATGAAAAGTGCCTCCTCCTGATTTAACCAGATTGGCGGCATTGTGGTCCCTATTCTCCATTTTGCCCAACTTAAGTTTGTCGGAAAATCTATATCGTCCAATTTGTCGGGTACTTGACGATGAAGTGAAAATACAAGGATTTTGTGATTATAATCTGAAGAGTCGGGACGGAACAAATAAGTTGAATTATCAATTGGGGTTAAATTTTTACCGGGACCGAAAGAACTGATAATAAGAAATGGTGGTAATTCATCATTCCACGAACTATGTGAGTCAATTTTTATAATTGCGGGGAAGGGTATTGGTCTTCCCCTCTTGTCTCTTAAAACAGCAGTGAGTCCGATCAGTAAGTTTTCGTTGGGAAGCTCGAGGGCACGAGGATCCTCAAGATTTATACCGTTATACATTGGTTTCCAGATAAGACGTTCCTGGACAATTGTTCCGTCTTTCGTAATTTCAAAAAGTTTTAAGATTCCTGTGTCGGGTTCGCCGGGTTTTGCAGCTTTTGCAACCTCGCGGCCAATAAAATAAATGGAATCACTGCCGATTTTTTGCCAAGCTGCGAGATTAAAACGTGCTACACGGACATCAGGAAATATATTTTTTATTTGATGAATTTTCATTTGAATACAATTTTGAAACAGAAAGTCGTGACAAAAGATATGAAACCTGAGACTCAGCTCCTTGGTTTAAGTTTACCCGATCGGGATGGAGTCCGTCATAGCAACCGCCGTTTTCGGGGTTATAAAGCGGCAACTGTAAACTGTTGTTACCCAAAAACCAACTGAAGCAGATATCTATTAATATTTTATATTTTTTATTACCCGTAATTTCATATGCGGTTACGAGAGCGAGGATCATTGAAGCGGGATCTTCGGGTTGTTGATCAAAATAACTTCTTTCGCCACCCACTTTATACCACTCAGAGTGACCGATTGGCATATACCTATTTGAAGAGAAAGTTTTTTCTATCAGAAACGTTAGGGCTTCTGAGCCTTTATCCAAATAATGCTTGTTGCCTACGGCTTGCCCGGCTATAAAAAGCGCCTCAGGTACTATGGCGTTATTGTACCCCAGGTAGTCATCAAACCAATGCCATGATTTATCGGAATTATTATCAAATTCAGCCACAAGAAAATTAGCATTCTTTTGAATGGAAGCCATTAACTCTTTTGAGTATTCGGGGCACGCACTTATCGCGTTCACAAATGATTTAATAATTAAAGCGGAAGAACGGATATGGAGAAGCTGTTTAGCATGTGGCAGGGCATTAATAAATACACTTTTTGCCAATTTTTTCAAATTTGCCGGCATATTTTTATTATTCAATACCTCACTGAGTGCCCACATGGCACGTGCGGTTGCATCTTCTAGATCCTCATTGAGATTTTGTATGGCTGCTGTTTTATCCGGATGATCGACATAGTTAATAAATGTTCCGTCCGCCTGTTGGCATTTCTCAATAAAATGTAAATAGATGGAAGCTAATTTGTTATTGTAGGAAGAAAAAGCGAGGCGGCTGCATATAACAAGAGCCCTGGCATTATCGTCAAGTGTGTAACCAAACTTTTTATCGGGTAATTCCAGTTTTGCAAATTGAAAAAGTCCGTATTTATCGGTCATTTTTGCCAGATGGCTAAGGTTTACTGGCGGCAAGATATATTGTTTAAGAAGTCTTGAATATTTGAGCGCAACACTGCTCCAGAGCATCGGACGGGTTTGTTCAAATGCAGTCCTATGCATTTTCATTAAATCCTCTTTACTATCGAGTAACTCTATAAGTGCTTTACTAAAAGCTTTTGGTTTCATAATAGGTACCAAGCGCCCCGTTTCATCGGTAATTATTTCTTTTGATTGTGCAAACTCGGTGCTTATTACTGCGCGTCCGGAACCTAGCGCATATGAAAGTGTTCCGCTTACTGCTTGGTTAGGATTAATCGATGTTGAAATATAAATATCTGTAGCATTAAGAAACTCCATTAAGTCGGGTAGCGACAAGTATTGATCATAGAATTTTACAAAATTATCTAAGTGTAATTTTGTTACAAGCTTGGAAAGTTCATTCCTATAACTTTCACCCTCACTTCTTCGTACAACAGGGTGTGTTTCGCCCAAAATCAGGTAAAGTAACGATGGGTGGCGTTTAATTATTTTTGGAAGTGCTTTTATTACGTATTCGATTCCTTTGCCACGGCTTAAAAGACCGAAGGTCGTTAGTATCGTCGTTTTTTGCAATTTTAATTTACGTTTAGCAGCGGTTGTATCGGTAAAAGTCGTTGGGTGGATGCCATGAGGAATCACATGCACTTTGTTAACTGACTGGGGGTAAACCTTTTCCAGTATATGTTTTGAACTTTCAGTCAAAACAACGATAATATTTGCGCGTTCAATAATCCTTGTAGTTACATCTTTCATTTTTGGCGAAGGTTTAGGTAATACTGTGTGAAGAGTTGCCACAATTGGCTTCCCACAGGTCTCCATAAATAAAAGTATGTTTTCTCCATCAAGGCCACCATAAATCCCGTACTCGTGTTGAATGATCACTCCCGTGATAAGGGGATTGTTGTTGTATTCCGTGGCAAGATCTATATAGGCATTCTTATTACTCTGGTCGATTTTCCAGACTACTTCAGGAGGGTAAACATACGTATCCAAAGGAGTAAGGTTCATGGCTGCGACTTTGCACGAAACAGCCTTCCCCAGGTACTTCTGACTTGAGGCTAGTAGATCTTGATTGAACGTAGCTATACCGCACTCACGGGGAGGATATGTTCCCATGAACACAATAGTGGGTTTATTCTTGATTATTCATCATTATACCCCCAATATAGGATTTCACCTAAATTATAGGACGTATATTTTTTACCCAACAAGAAATAGTGTCTCATTTAGTCCTTCGGTAAACCCAGGATTTCGGCTTTCAGCCTCAACCTCAAGATGGTACACTTATAAGGACTATAAGAGTTTGGACCCGTATGCTCAGCAAAAGTTGGAGGTTTACAAGATAGCTAATCTTAAAATAATGGCAGTAAATCTTAATAACTATTATGAAATAAAAGATACTTTAGATAAAAATGGTATAGACTCTATTTTATACGGTTCCCTTGGTGCTTCAGTGTATATTGGTAATTTCAGAGAGTTTGATGATATTGACCTTCTTGTTGATAAAGATCTTGTAGAAAGCCGGTGGCCAGAGTTAAAAGAAATAATGACAAAAGAAGGCTTCTCAGTTTTAGATGAGAAAGAACATGAATTTATTAATTCTAAAGGGGTAAAAATTGCTTTTGCAGGAAATAATGTTTTGGAAAGAGACAGGATATGCACTTTAGATACGGGTGTGGTTGAAATTGAGAAAAACGGCAAAAAAATTAGAACAATAACCAAGGATGCATTTATAAATGCCTACCTTTTTAGTTCTACAGATGGCTATAGAAAAGAAAAAAGGGGAAGAAGTGATTTAGATATTGTAGATAGTCTAAGAAAACTACAATAACAAAAGAGTTCTAATATGGTCCCTGATGGTTATGGGATCGAAAGGTTCTAGACCGTGATGCACAGCCAAAATGAAAATAAATAAAAATTATCTGTTAATCGGTGTGTTAGCGATTGTGGTGATAGGATCTGTGTTGCTAATTTCCCGTCAGGGAAAAAGTAAAAGTGAAGTAAAAAACAAGGTCCGACTTGTTAAATCTTTAGAATTTTCCGTCCTTGCTAAGGATGAAAAAAACTTTCTTTTAGACGTTCATGTGCCCGAACAAACCCATATTCCGGGAACTGACGCTTTTATACCCTACAATGAAATTTCCCTCAATTTGGATAAGTTTCCAGAGGATAAATCTACTCCCATCCTTGTCTACTGCAGAACGGGAACAATGAGTGAGGAAGCATCAAAGGAGATTGCCGGTCTTGGTTACACAAACGTATATGATTTGGATGGCGGGATTAATATTTACAAAGAATCGAATGTGGGAGTTTTTATAACTCCACAAAATCGGAATTTGGGTCGAGTAATTTATGGAGATATTCCCACAACAACTTTTACTTTAACCAACTTCGGTCCCCTCCCCTTAAAAATAACACGGGTTTCAACTTCATGCGGATGCACAAAAGCAGAAGTCGATAAAAAAGAACTTGGTGCCTATGAAGCGACCGAAATTAGAGTTTCATTCAATCCTGCCGTTCACGGAGACGCAACTGATGTTGGAGGCATAACAAGAACAATCTATATACAAACCGACAACCCCAATATTCCTCGACTTACCAACACGATTACGGCTGATGTAATTAAAAATTAAGTGCATTTTTGAAATTTTTGATGATACAATACATCTAAATATGTCTGAGGACAACCTTGCTTCAGAAAATTATTGGAAAGCGAGTGAACAAAAAATTCCCGGTTCAACAAGAATTCCCGTTGATGAATTAAAGAAATTTTTAGACAACAAACCAGGCATGGTCATTCTGGATTTAGGTTCAGGTGAAGGCAGATCAACCCAGGCTCTTAAGGAATCTTTCCCCGAAGCGAAGATCGTTGCATTTGATTTGAACCATAAGGGATTAGAAAAAACTATTTCTGATGTGTCCGGACGGGTGCAAGGGACAGCTTTAGAACTACCCTTCGCTAATGAAAGTGCGGACGGCGTGGTTCTTTGTGGGGTTTTGACAAATATAACAGACAAAGATCCTCAAAAAGCAGTTGAGGCAAGAAAAAAAGTCATCAAAGAAATCGCCAGAGTCTTAAAACCGGGAGGCATTCTTACCGTATCTGATTTTAACCGAGAACATAATTTAAGCCACTATCCTGTTAACTATTCCAGACACGAATTGATAACAAATGAGCTCGGAACAATAGCGGTGTTTGACCCAATGGCTAAAATTACTTTTCAAGATAAAGGCGATAAGGAAGTTGCTTTACTTGCAGGCTCTCCATATTTACAGAGATTTGCCCACCACTACTCCACGGATGAACTTACCAATTTAGCTGAGTCAGTAAGCGAACTTAAAATAGTCAAGCACTCGGCAGAAATTGGAACAACGCCTTCCGGCAACCCAATAGACACCATTGTCGCAACGTTTATAAAATCACCCAAGGAAGCTCCGTAATAAAATTTATTATCCCATTTACTTCCACAAACATGTGGAGATGCCGGGTGTGGTGTGTTATAAAGTATAGAGACAAGATGACAACTGAGCGTAAAGTGTTTATTGGTATTGGTTTAGCAACCCTGATAATTATTGTTGGCGGTACCTTCCTGACCTCTAAACAGAACCAACATTCGAGTAAGCCACTGATGGGTGAAATAATTATCGATCAGGGAACAAATCATGTACCGGACGGTGCTAAGGTAGATTACAATTCCAATCCTCCCACATCGGGAGTTCACTATGCCAAACCCCAACCAAGCGGAATTTATGATAAGCCGGTGCCGGATGGAAACTTAGTCCATAGTATGGAACACGGTGCAGTGATTCTTTGGTATAAATCGGATATTCCTGCAACTGAAAGCGCGCAACTAAAATCAGTTTTTAATAGTGTTGCAATAAGTAAAAAGATAATGATTCCCAGAGATAGTCTAGAGGTACCAATTGCTTTAACTTCCTGGGGAAGACTATTGAAGCTTCAAACAATTGATGAAGGCCAAATAAAGGCTTTTATGGAAACAAATGAAGGTCGAGGCCCAGAGCAAGCCCCAATCTAATTTCAAAAGACTATGAATATTGCTTACCAAGGAAAGACAAAAACAGGAAAAGAAATTATTGTCCGTTATCCGGAAATGAGTGATTTGTAAAAAAAACACCCGAGAGACCTTTCCGAAACTCTTACCTAGAAAACTTAAAACCTCAGAAGATCGAGAATTTTATAGACCAACAAAGCCGGCCAAACGATTGCTTTAAGAAGACCGATAAGCCCGTCC